>Ga0247841_10010714_pt1 | contig 12412 bp, 8 predicted proteins | sample LaCruzMarch2015__2_FD_192410 | JGI IMG/M metagenome (GOLD analysis project Ga0247841, IMG submission 192410) | Freshwater microbial communities from meromictic Lake La Cruz, Castile-La Mancha, Spain - LaCruzMarch2015_18m | ecosystem: Environmental > Aquatic > Freshwater > Lake | place: Spain... | reverse complement strand
CAGAGAATGAATAACCAGTGCTTGCAACAGCAGTGACTGCGCTTCCACTTGCTCCATAGTTAACTGTTTGCACAGCAGTTCCACTTATTGTTCCATTTGCACCAGCTGTGTATGTTAAAGTATAAGTATTAATTGCAAAGCTTGCACTTACTGATTTGTTTTCAGTTGCACCTGTATCTGTTCTTGTTGCAGTTGCTACTGAATCACTCCAAGATACGAAATGATAACCTGTACTTGGAACAGCAGTGACTGCAGTTCCACTCCCATTGTATGCAACTGACTGTGGGGATGTTCCACTAATTGTTCCATTAGCTCCAGCTGTATATGTTAAAATATAATTAATTGTGTATGTTGCAGAATATACTGAACTTGTTGCATATGTGCTTCTTACTGAAATTGCTTTTAACGTTGTAGTTGCATTTAATGTGATTGCACCAGAATATAATATGCTTGATGTGCTTGGTGTGCTTCCATCAATAGTATAATAAATACTTGAACTTGCTTCTGCAGATAAAGTAATTGTTTGCGGTGTTGAAAAGGAACCTGTTGCAACTGATGCACTTGGAGTTGCAAGTGTATGTGTAACTGTGTATACTCCAGAATATACATCACTATCTCCATATCCACTTTTAATTGAAAATGCTTTAATGGTCATACTTGTATCAAGTGGAATTGTGATTGCACTTGAATAACTTGAACTTCCTGTTGTTGGGGTACTTCCATTAGTTGTGTAATAAATTGTGGAACCAGCTTCTGCAGATAAGGTTACAGTTTGTGCAGATGTATATGAGCCAGCAGCAACTGATGCAGTTGGGGTTGAAAGAGTGTGTGTAACTGTATAGGTCCCTGAATAAATATTACTATCTCCATAATTTGTTTTTACAGAAAGAGCTTTAATTGTCATAGTTGTATCAATTGGAATTGTGATTGCGCTTGAATATACTGAACTTTCAATTGTTGGTACGCTTCCATTTGTTGTGTAATAAATAGTTGAACCTGCTTCAGCAGATAAGGTTACAGTTTGTGAAGTTGTAAATGATCCAGCTGCAACTGATGCAGTTGGAGTTGATAAAGTATGATTAATAACATATGTTCCTGAATATACTGGACTACTTCCATAACCTGATCTTGTTGCAATTGCTTTTATAGTTTTAGTTGTATCAATTGGAATATTTATTGGTGATGAATATAATGTACTGCTTGTTGATGGTGTGCTTCCATCAACAGTATAATAAATTGTGGAACCATCTTCTGCAGATAAAGTTATATTTTGAGAAGAACCAAATGTACCTGCAACAGGATTTGCTGTTGGGGCAAGTAGAATGTGTGAAATATTATAAGTTGCTGAAAAAATTTCACTATCTCCATATCCATCTCTTGCAGAAAATACTTTCAAAGTTGTAATTGCATCTTCAGGAATTGTAATTGCACTTGAATAAACGTTGCTACCTGTAGTTGGCGTGCTTCCATCAAGTGTATAATAAATAGTTGCACCTGCTTCTCCTGATAAAGTTACTGTTTGCGCAGATGTAAATGCACCAGAATCAAGTGATGAGGTTGGAGTTTCAAGTGTGTGTGTAACAACGTATGTTTCACTATACACTGGACTTGGATCATATCCTTGCTTAACTGCAATTGTTTTAACAACTATGGTTGTGTCTTCAGGAATAATTATTGGAATCTCAGGATCATAAACCGGACTGGAAGTGGTTGGTGTACTACCATCAGTTGTGTAATAAATTATAGCTTCTTCTGGTGTTGATAAAATTACACTTTGAAGTGAATAATAAGTATCACCTTCTACTGAAAAAATTGGAAATCCAATAATTGGAACTTAGCCTGTACAACCTGTTAAGCTTAATGGTTGATTAGGACAAGTCTTGTTTGTTAAAATCATACTTTCGATTTCATTGAAATCTAAATTAGTTACAACGTAATCTTGTTTTAAAACATTAAAGGATTCTAGCGTTGTATTTAATGTTTTATATTCTCCTTTCTTAACTACATCAGAAAAATAACCTACATAAGTTATATCTTCACCATTAAATGTTTTTGATTTTACTGATAAAGTAAAACCTCCATAATCTAAGGAAGTATTGTTCATTACACTTATTGCAAATGCTTTAGTTCCTGTGTTAATTGAACAAGATTCTATTCGCAAGTTACTGTTTGCACAATCAAGCTCACTACCAACTGTAAAATTTCTGCTTGCAGTTGATGAAGTATCTAAACTAGTTTTAGTTAAGTTTTTTCCAAATGCTAAAAAAGTAGCAATAAGTATAACACTGATAAGTATGACTAAGATGATTGTTATAACTTCCGAAATCCCCCTCTTACTCTTAAATAGTTTCTTTATATTCATTCTTTATTCATTATAATTGTATATTATAACTATAAAATATATATACTCTATTAAAATGAAACATAGAACTATTTAAATATATAATGTTTTTAATAAAAACTAGAAAAAAATTAGGGGGTGTTAATTGGCACACCATCTTTTGTAGGGATACATGAACTTGCATCAATAGATAATTTATAATTAATTTTAAAATTATTTAAAACAGTAGTTAAATTATTTAAATCAATTTTACAAATATTACCAATCCCAACACCTTTAGATATATTCCCATCATTTATTATTTTTATTTCCGCGTATATTTCTTCCATTGATTTACCATCAGCTAATAAACTTTCAACATATGCATCACTATAAGTTATTTCTGCACTATTTAGAAAATTATGAATTATACATTTATTTAGTTCTTTACCATGAACTTCTATAGTTTGATAAACTGTAAACATTTTATTTTTATCTACATCCCCTAAATTCATAACATCTTTCATACGGGAATCTACTTCAAAATTATAATCTAACTTTACTAATTCACAAATATTTGCAGATTTCATAAAGCAATCCAGATCAGTATCACAATCTTTCTTTGGAAGATTATTTAATTTAAATGATTCATTCATACTAGTTTCATTTAAATCACTAATTGTACTTTTATTAGTATTATTATTAGTATTTGTATTAATATCTGTTTTTGAATTAAAGTAAATAAAAATAAGTAAAGTAATAATTAAAATTGCAACTACAATAATAAATACTAAATAAAATTTATGATTTAAAAATGATTTTTTTGCATCTACTGATTTAGATACAGATGATTTGTTTTTTTTAATATAAAAAATATTTTTTAATTTACTCATGTTTATTATCACTCAACCATTATTTTAAAAAACTATAAATTTACTTTAATAGAACCAATTGCTCTACATCCATTAACACTACAAATATTTAATCTTACTACCTTTGCTTGCATTGGGATTATATCTGTATCTACTAACCCCAAGCAACATAATCCCATAAATTATTTTAGATTTAAATTATCAATCCATAGGGTAACGTATAATTACAATTCCAGAACCACCATCTCCTGGAGTACCAGACCCTCCAGCTCCTCCTCCACCACCATCACCAGTATTAGCTGCACCACTAGCTGCAGTTCCTCCACCATAATAAGCACCAGCAGCACCACCTGTTGCATAAATTACTGGTGACCAACCAGTAAATGTATATCCTGTTTTAAGTGGAGAAGTTGGTGTTGATATTGAAGTTAAATAATTTTGTGTTACAGATGCAGGAGAAGCATTTGTTGTTGCTCCGTTTCCTGCAAATGTATAAGTATAACTAATTGGAGTATATGTTGCAGTGATACCTGTGTTACCAGCTGGAATTACAGCAGTACATGTAGCAGCAACTCCTGCACCTCCACCTGTACTTACACAACCATTTGCTGTGCCTGTTGATGATAATGCAACTGTATATCCAGGAACACTTGTAGCACTCATTGATAAAGATGTATTGTAATTGTATGAAGAACTACATGCTCCACCATTACAAGTTAAAGTTCCAAGACTAGGAACTGCAGTGAAAGTATATGAATTAATTGTAAAGCTTGCAGTTAATGATTTATTAACAGTAACACCTGTATCTGTTCTTGGATTAGTTGTTGAACCATCACTCCAAGCAGAGAATGAATAACCTGTATTTGGAACAGCAGTAACTGCAGTTCCACTACCATTGTATACTACTGATTGTGAAGAAGTTCCTGATATTGTTCCATTTGCTCCAGCCGTGTAAGTTAAAATATAATTAATATTATATAATGCAGACATTACTGAACTTGTTGCATATGTACTTCTTACTGAAATTGCTTTCAAGGTTGTGGTTGCATTTAAAGAAATTGGAGATGAATAAACAGAACTACTTGTTGTTGGATCTACACCATTAGTAGTGTAATAAATTGTTGAACCAGCTTCAGCTGATAAAGTTACATTTTGTACTGTTGAATAAGAACCTGCAGCTGGTGATGCAGTTGGAGTTGAAAGAGTATGTGTAACTGTATATGTTCCTGAATAAACTGAACTTGCTCCATAATTAGTTCTTACTGATAAAGCTTTAATTGTCGTTGTTGTATCAAGTGGAATTGTGATTGCACCAGAATATAATGTACTTCCAGTTGTTGGTATTGCTCCATTAGTAGTATAATAAATTGTTGAACCTGCTTCAGCAGATAAGGTTACAGTTTGTTCAAAAGTAAATGTTCCTGCTGCAGGTGATGCGGTTGGTGTTGATAAGGTGTGTGTTGTTGTATAAACTCCACCTGAATAAACAGCACTATCTCCAAATCCACTTTTAACAGAGAATGCTTTAAGTGTGATGGTTGAATCAACAGGAACTATAATTGATTCTGAATAAACTGAACTTGAAATTGTTGGGTCAGTTCCATTAGTAGTATAATATGTTGTTGAACCTTCTTCAGTTGACAAAGTTATAGTTTGTTCAGAAGTATATGTTCCAGCTGCAGGGGATGCAATTGGAGTTGCAAGTGTGTGTGTGATTGTAAAGGTACCAGAATAAACTGAACTATTTCCAAAACCACTTTTAACAGCAATAGCTTTAATAGTCATTGTTGTATCAATTGGAACAGTTATTGGAGTTGAATAAACTGAACTGCTTATTGATGGTATGTCTCCATTAGTAGTATAATAAATGGTTGATCCACTTTCTCCAGATAAAGCTATATTCTGAGCTGAATAAACAAATGTACCTGCAGCTGGAGTTGCAGTTGGAGTTGCAAGTGGATGTGTTGTAGTAAATACTCCTGAATAAACATTACTATCTCCGTAACCATCTTTAATTGATAATGCCTTTATAGTTATTGTAGTATCAATTGGAATTGTAATTGCACTTGAATATACTGTGCTTGCTATTGTTGGTGTACTTCCATTAGTAGTATAATAAATTGTTGACCCAACTTCCCCAGATAAAGTTACAATTTGTTCAGAAGTATATTCTCCTGCTGCAGGTGATGCAGTTGGAGTTGCAAGTTGGTGTGTTACTTGGTATGTTCCAGAATATATTTCACTATCTCCAAACCCACTTTTAGCAATCATTGCTTTGATTGTCATGTTTGTATCAATTGGAACTGTAATTGGAGATGAATAAACTGAACTTGAAATTGTTGGGTCTTCTCCATTAGTAGTATAATAAATTGTTGAACCATCTTCTCCAGATAAAGTTATACTCTGAGCAGAAGTAAATGATCCAGGTTCTGGTGAAGCAGTAATTGTTTATAATTGGTGAGTTATAGTGTATGTTCCTGTAAACATTTCACTGTCTCCATAACCAGTTCTTAAAGAAATTGCATTTATAGTTGTAATTGAATCTGTTGCTAAATTAATAGGATCTAAATAAACGTTGCTTGAAATTGTTGGTATTGTTCCATTAGTAGTGTAATATGTTACTGAACCATCTTCTCCTGATAAAGTTATATTTTTAGAAGTAGTATATAATCCAGGAGCTGGAGTTGCCTCTGGTGTAGATAACTGATGAGTAACTGTATAAGTTTCAGAAACAATTGGACTTGGTGCAAATCCAGATTTCACTGCAATTGTTTTAATAACTGTAGTTGAATCTTCTGGGAGAATTATTGAATTGGAATAAACTGGACTTGTAATAGTTGGATCAGTTCCATCTATTGTATAATAAATTACCGCATCTGGTTCTGCACTTACAATTATATTCGGAGGAGTTGAAAAAGTTCCTGATTCTGTTGAAAAAATAGGTACAGGAGTATAATCTGTGGTTAAAGTACAAGTTAAATCTACAACTGAATTTGGGCAAGTTGCAGTTACTAAATTCAATGTATATGCTTGATCTAAATCTAATAAAGCTAATTGAGAATCCTGTTTAACAATACTATAAAAATCAGAATCCATTGTAAATAATTTTGATGAACCACTTGCTACGCTTGTGTTAAATAATCCTACAACAGACATAGGATTTCCAAAAATATTATTACCTAAAACAGATAACGTAAAATTTCCAAAATCCGCAGAAGAATTATTTGTAATTAAAAAATTTACTTTTTTAGTTATGGTGTTTATTGTACAAAATTCAACTTTGTATTTTGTATTTTTACATTCAAGTTCCGATAATACTCTTAGACTTTCAGTTGTAGTATCAAGTTGTGTTCTTACAGCATTCTTTGACCAAGATAATATCACACCAATTAAAATAGTTGCGATTAATATAATTAAGACTATTACTATAATTGAAGAAATTGCTTTTTGCTTTATTTCCCCCTTTCTAGTCTTAATTGTAGTATGCTTCATTAATAATATCTCTTTTTTTACAGTAACTATATTTGAAGATATACTTTTGATTAATGTTTATATCTATACAATAATAGATAATTACTTCAAATAATAACAGATGTTACTTTTTTTCCCCTAAATTATATATTATTAATTATGCTATAACTATTTAAATATATCTTAAATAATTTTAAAATTTTAAATAAATTTTAAACCCAAAATATATAAGTTTATTATGTATTTAAAATTATAAATATTAAAATTATAAGTAATAGAATATAATATTAATTGAAAAAATAATTAATAGAATTATAAAGCTCAAAGGTGTAGACCAGTTTATGATTAGTTTACAGTTGTAAAACCAACATAAGCATCTGAAATTGTACTTATAGATGTAATTCCAGAACCCATATTCGGACCACTACAACAACGGAAACCCATTGCAGTATCAACAATTGTTGTTGAATGGAAAACCATTACTGAAAATGGGCCAGCAGTGCTTCCATCCCAATAACGACCACCACGTAATACGGTACGATTTGTAGATACATAAGCTGGGAAATAGACACCATCATTTCCATACATACTTGTAGTTACACCTGATGTACTCTTCCAACTTCCATCTGTAGATGGAAAACAATTACCACTATAACCTGGAGGTTGACAAGGATTAACACCTGTAGAAACTCCCTCATTTACCCTTTCATCAAAATTACCTACCATATCATATACATCATATTTACTCTTACAATTACTTCTACTACCAGTTAATGCTGTATTGGGACCATTTACGACACAATTATAAGGTGCATTTCCTAGATTTTCTGGAAGATCATAATACATACCATTAATATCAGCAGCACCAAGCCACTGTGCAGAAGTACATAAATATTTGCCTGCATTTGTACATGCAGTTTGTGATGAAGCTAAATTTAAACCACCCCAAGGAGCCACGCCAGCTTGAGAAACTGCAACACCTCCCCCTCCGTTAGATGCCTCATATTTATCTATACAATAACCTTGGGCTCCTAACTTAGGAATATATGCCATATTAGCAAGACATGTATAGGGCACCATAGTCTCTGGAAATGTTGCAGTTACAATCCCAGAATTAATTACATTTGTAACAATTGTTGCACCAGTCACTGTAAAAAAATTTGCAGTAACTCCTGTAAATGTATAGTTTTCTAATGATGTAAGACTAATTGTTGCTGTATATACTGTTGTTGCATTAAATGTACTTGTTACTGGAGCCCACGTTACTGTGCCAGTATACTGCGCTGTGCTTGTAATAGTTGTTATTGGAGTTGCTCCAACTATAGGAACAGTTACTCCAAGAATTGCAGGTATTGAAACTGGAATTCCCGCACTTGTATAAATTGCATTTCCTATATCACTATTAGCATAACCTTCTTTTACAGCTAAAGCTTTTACTGTAATTGCTGAATTTATTACTAAAGGGGTAACTGCTTGATTAGTTGATGATGTAGTAGGGGTATCTCCATTAATAGTGTAATATATAGTTGTGCCTGCTTCTGAACTAATCGTTACTGTTGTTCCAAAGATTATTGCACCAGCTACTGGACTAAAAGTTGGAGTTGTTAGTGTGTGTGTAATAACATATGTCCCAGTGGACACTGGGCTTTCTAGATAACCTGATTTTAATGCAATTGCTTTAATCGTTGTAGTTGTATCTTCAAGAAGAGTAATTGGACTTGAATAAACTGAACTATTTGTGCTTGGTGTGCTCCCATCAAGAGTATAATAAATAACCGCATCTGAATCTGTAGATATAATTACATCTTGGGTTGAAGAATAATTCCCTGCAGGTATTGAAAAAATTGGTAATGAGCTATATTCTGCAGTATAGGTACATGTTAAATCAACAACATTGTTTGGGCAACTTGCACTTACTAAGCTAAAAGTATATTCTTGATTTAAATCTAATAAAGATAAATTTGAATCTTGCTTTACAATACTATAGTAATCTAAATTTGTGGACAATAACTTAGAAGAACCACTATTGACAACTGTATTAAATAAACCTGTGACCATCATAGACTCCCCAGAAATATTCTTACCAAAAACAGATAAAGTAAAATAAGAGAAATCAACCCTTGAATTATTCGTGATTAATAATTCAATATTCTTATTTATATCAAAATTACAAAATTCAATTTCATATTTTGCACTATTACATTCTAGTTCAGATAATACTTTCATGTTCTCTGTAGCATCATCTAATTTAGTTTTTACAGAGTCCTTTGACCAAGTAAGAATCATGCTTATTAAAATAACTGTAATTAATACTATTAAGATTACAACAATAATTGAAGAAATGGATTTTTTATCAATGTCCTCTAAGGTTTTAATTTTATTTTTCATCATTAATTATTTCTCTTTAATAATTATATTTCATAATAATAAAAATATAGATAATATAATACACTAATTACCATTTAAATCTATCATTAACTTTTACAAAGCTTAGGTTTGTGCTTGTGGGCATTTCAAGTATATACTTTGCTGGTTTTTTAGGTGCATAAAACCAAAATGGAATTGCTTTTTTTTTAATATCAACAACTTTCTTATTTTCATCGAGAAAGATAACTGTGATTGGATAGAACACAAACATCATGTGTATAGACGAACCTAAGATTGATGAAGTGGGTCTTGTAAATATTAAGCAATAATTGAACTTACTTCTTCTTGAAAACATAAGTCCAATAGCTTGCTTAAGTTCAGTGTCTGCAAGTTTTATTTTTTTAATTATTATTTTTTTCTTCGAAATATTATATAACAAATTAACTTCCCCTTATTTTTCATAAACTTAGTTTGTGAGAAAACATATTATTCATTATATTATATATGAGCCAATATTAAATTACAATTCTATAACCACATAATAATAAATAATAAACTCATCTCCGTTTTTGATTATATTAAAATTATAGAATGTAGCATCATCAACTAAAATAGTATATTCTATACACTTAAGATTACAGGTTTCTCTTGTCTTACCATTAACAAAATAAATTTGATCAGTTCCAACATTTTCACTAATGTACTTTGAACTAATTGATTCAAGAGAAATTATTCTATCTAAAGTTATATTTGTTTCTCCAATTTCTTTCATATGATTTATACTTTCAATAAGAACATCATCTGCAGTTGGTTTTGGAATAAATACTTGGAATAAAACAATTACAATTACAAAGAACACACCAATATATTTTAAAAAGTCTATACTTTTACCTCCTTTAATAGAATGCATTACAAAAGCAGTAAAGAAAGATAATAATAGACCTATATACAATAAGAAGTTATCAATAAATATTCTAGTTACTAAATCGGTGTTAGAATACCATAAAAAGTTCCTACCAATTAGCAAATCAAAATAAACCAATACAAATAAGAAGATTGAAAAGAAAACAACTGCTAAGTAATAAAGATTCTTAAAATATTTCTTTTTAAGATTTTCTTCTCTATAAATAGAAATGTCCTTTGAAATATTTAGTAAAACTCTATTTAAGGGAACTTCACTTGTTTTAAATGTATCAAGCAATACAAGTGTGTGGTGAATTATTGGGCTTCTTATTTCTTTATTAACTGATAATAAAGCATTATAGAAATCATCTCCCCAAGATAATCTTGTTGCTATGCGTCTGATTTCTGAATCCACAGAACCATATGTATTATTGTTTGAAATATTTGTTATTGCTATAGATAAATTCTTTGTATTCTTATATTCTCTTGAAAGGTCTTGAAGAAAGTATCCAAATTCAAGTTCAATTGCTTTCTTTTTTGCAAATTTAATTACATACTCAAGCAAGAATCCAAGAGAACAAACAACCATTCCAAATATTAATAATAAGTAATAAATGGAACTTAAAAAAAAGAATCTATTTGTAACAAATATAATTAACAAACCTGAAAGAATACCAGCAATTTCTAATATATCATATTCATGGCTATAGAAAAATAATGTAAACTGGTCTTCTAGTTTACTTGGTTTAAATCTCATTTCAGTCATAAATCATCCTTTCAATTTAAATTAACCCTTAAATAATATAACTACTAAAACAAATTCAACTATTGGAAAAACTATTGCAATAAACATTAATAAACTTCTAATTGTTTGTTGATCAAGAGAAATTAAGAATAAACTAGTTAATAAAATAATTACAAAAAAGAATAAAAATATATTTACTTCAAATAATAGGTTTATGCTTGACTTCTTTTGCTCACTAGCTTCTTTTCTTAGTTGTTCAAGACTTTCTAAAAATTCATTAACAACTTTACCTATCTGATCTTTATTATCAATAACATCAATTAATCTTCTAAAGAAATTTTTTTCAAGTTCAGAATATGTTTCTTTAATAACTTGACGAAGAGTATCTTTAAGATTTGAATTTATACTTGAAAGAGTTAATATTTTTTGTGCTTCTTCAGATAATAATTTATTATTTTCAAGTTTTAAAAGTATGTTTAAAATATCCTTTATAGTTAAAGACTTATCTTCTAAAACTGATAAGTGTCTTATTGAGTTTTCAAGTTCATAATCAATTTCTTTCTTCTTTGATTCTAGTACATAGTATGGATATTTACAAAATAGTATAAAAACCAATCCTGCAAAAGTAAAAGACAGTAAAATGGTTATTAAGAATGAAAATAAACCAAACATAATATTTAGTTTAACCATCATTAAAATTGTTCCAAACTCAAGAAATAGGAAAAGAAGAAATGAAGCAAATAAGGAATTGGATATGTATGTAGTAGGGTCTTCATTTATGTTTGCATAAGTTAATACCTTTGAAAAATTCTTAAACCTATTTTCAAATCTTGAAACTAATTCACCTAAAAAATAAGTGGATAGTTTCGTAAATATTTTTCCAAACATATCTTTTACTCTTTATCATTTAATTTATGTGATTAAATCTATACCTAATCTTTTTATAACTTTTTCTTCATTAACATAAAACTCATTAACTATATTATTAAAATCACGATAGTCAACCATATTAGTGTCACTTAACCATCTCACGTATTTCTTTCTTTTATTGAAATTAACAATATCAATTGTAGAAGATAATAAATTCATATGGTATGCTTTATCCTTAGTTGAAAGCTCAACTGTTATGAAATCATTTCTATCAACAATTTCTTCAATTTTAATTATTTGTGTGTTTTCACTATATCCTATCTTTAGTTTTTGTAATTCTATAATTATTGCTTTTTGACCCATAGTTCTTATGTTTTCTCTTAATTGTGGAATCTGATTATAGGTTACGTAAAATAAATTTATTGCATACCATGGAACATCAAATACATCACTTCCAAATTCATCAACAAAGATATAATCTGGCCTTTCAGACACAGTGTGTTGTATTATTGTTTTCTTATCAACTTCTTCATTTCCAGTAACAACTCTTTTTATCCATTGCTTTTGTGGTAGCTTAATTCTATCATATGATTGAACAGAAATTATTTTCTTATCTGGGTATAAGAGACCAACTGAATTTAAGAAAATAAACGAAGTATCATCACCAGTTAATATGATTTTATAATCCTCGCTTATTGCACTCCAAATGTAAGCAAACACATCAATGGTTCCAACCCCTGCTTTAATTAATGAGGTTGGAGTTATTGGTGCATCTAAGTATTTTTTAATAACAAATGAAGAACCCTTACTACTTAGTTCTCCTGCTGAGAATAGACCTTCAACCTTATATCCATTTGGAAGGTA
>Ga0247841_10010713_pt1 | contig 12413 bp, 5 predicted proteins | sample LaCruzMarch2015__2_FD_192410 | JGI IMG/M metagenome (GOLD analysis project Ga0247841, IMG submission 192410) | Freshwater microbial communities from meromictic Lake La Cruz, Castile-La Mancha, Spain - LaCruzMarch2015_18m | ecosystem: Environmental > Aquatic > Freshwater > Lake | place: Spain... | reverse complement strand
TCCCGTATCTGTGTAAAAGAGAAAAACCTGACAACATCCTCCCTGTCGATTTTTATCTGTTCTCCCAGATGAAAGGCATTCTCAAATTTTAATTCATCCCTGAGTCTTTTTCTGAAAATAAGAGTTATTTTCTCGCCATAAATATTCTTGTTAAAGTTGAGAATATTCACCTCAATATATCGTTTCAAAGGATCATTGTTCACTGTGGGGTTCGACCCGATACTGAGCATTCCTTCATATCTTGCATCCGATATAACTACCTCTACAGCATAAACCCCGTTACGGGGAATAAGTTTGTGCAGATACTCAGGCACTATGTTTGCCGTTGGGAAACCGATTGTACGGCCTATTTGTCTACCTTCGACAACCGTCCCGCTGATAGAATAGTTATATCCAAGCCGGCTATTGGCGTCCTCCAGATCCCCTGCTGACAGGGCTTTGCGAATTGAGGAAGAACTTACCGGACCGCCTTTAAAATAAAATCCCATAATGCGTTCAACATCGAGCTGGTACATTCCCGCACACTGTTCAATGGTTTTAAAATCACCTTCCCCCCCCTTTCCGAAGTGGTGATCGTAACCGATAACAAGATGCCTTGTTCCAATCTTATCAACAAGGACTTCCTTCACAAAGGTACAGGCGCCAACGGTACTGAATTCCAATGTAAACTCAACAATAATCAGATGGTCTACTCCTGATGCTTCAAGAAGATTCATCTTTTCACCGGGGGAAGTAAGGAATGAGAGTCCCCCGGGGTTCTTATCAAGAACAAGGCGCGGGTGCGGGGAAAAGGTAATTACAACTGATTCCCCTCCAAGCATTTTTGCCTTTGAAACAAGGTTATCGAGAAGGAGTCTGTGACCACGGTGAACTCCGTCGAATATCCCTGTGGTGACGACAGGGTTAAGCATTTTCAGATTCTCAGTTCCTTCATGAATGATCATAGCCTCATTTTATAATTGCAAAAATAGCAAAGGCCTTGCAATTGACCCTTATGTTTGATTTTGTTTTTGTACTTTTATAAAAAGATAACTCTTTAATTTACCCGAATGAATCCATCAAGTTTCTATAAATCAGACCAATGGTTAAACCCATTCATGAATGTAATAGATGGTCGAATATCAAAATGCCTGAAAAAGGAAGAACAACTATGTGCAGAAGGCTCTCTCTGTGATTTTGCTATGGGGCATTATTACTATGGGCTTCACCTGATTGATAACAGATGGATTCTTAGGGAATGGGCACCGAATGCCACGAGGATATATATTACAGGACCATTCTCTCAATGGCTGGAGCTGGATAATTATCTTATGAAAAGGATCAATACTATGGGCGACTGGGAGCTAATTCTCCCCTTTGACGCACTGAAGCATAAGGATCTGTTTAAGCTGTCGGTTCACTGGGATGGGGGAAAGGGAGAAAGGCTTCCCTCATATGCCGGCAGGGTTGTTCAGGATGAGAAAACAAAGATCTTCAGTGCCCAGGTGTGGCGGCCCAGGGACGACTTCAACTGGAAGATTAAAAACTTCGAACCGACAGCAACGGCTCCGGTGATTTACGAGGCTCATATTGGAATGGCTACTGCTGAGGAGAAAACCGGTACCTACAGGGAATTTAGAAGAGATATTATCCCAAGAATAAAGAAAGCCGGTTACAACACTATTCAGTTAATGGCAATTCAGGAACATCCATTCTATGGTTCATTTGGTTACCATGTCGCTAATTTTTTTGCTGCTTCTTCCCGTTTCGGAACTCCTGAAGAACTTAAAGAACTTATCGACGCTGCACATGAAGCTGGTATTATGGTAATCATGGACCTGGTTCATTCACATTCGGTAAAAAATGTCAACGAAGGCCTTGGGCTTTTTGATGGTTCAGAGGAACAGTATTTTCATACCGGAGAGAGAAGAAACCACAAAGCATGGGATTCATTATGTTTCGATTATGGTAAGGATAAAGTAATCCATTTCCTTCTGTCAAATTGCCGGTACTGGCTTGAGGAGTATAAATTCGACGGATTCAGGTTCGACGGAGTAACCAGTATGATTTACTTCGATCATGGACTGGAAAAGGACTTCACCACTTATGCTGATTATTTTGACGGAGGACAGGATGAAGATGCACTTGTATATTTATACCTTGCAAATAAGATGATCCATCAGTACCGGCCAACGGCACTCTCAATAGCTGAAGAGATGAGTGGAATGCCAGGTCTGGCAGCCCCTGTGAAGCAAAAGGGATTTGGATTCGATTACAGGCTTTCAATGGGGGTACCCGATTTCTGGATTAAGCTTGTAAAAGATACTCCCGATGAGAACTGGGACCTTGGAAAGCTCATGTATGAACTCACACAACATCGTCCAGAAGAAAAAATTATTTCATATTGTGAATCGCACGACCAGGCACTCGTTGGCGATAAGACACTTATATTCAGAATGCTTGATGCCGAGATGTACACGGGGATGCAAAAATCGTACAGCAGCTTATCGCTCGACAGGGGAATTGCACTTCATAAGATGATAAGGCTTATTACTTTCTCAACTACAGGAGGGGGTTACCTTAATTTTATGGGAAACGAATTCGGGCATCCCGAGTGGATTGACTTCCCGCGCGAAGGAAATGACTGGAGTTACAAATATGCCAGGCGTCAGTGGAATCTTGCTGACAATAAGGATCTTAAATATTCGTTTCTCTGTGAATTCGACAGACGAATGGTGAACCTGCATCACGACAATTGCATCCTCGATCAACCGAATATTTACAGGGTATACGAAAACAATCAGGATAAGGTCATTGCATATACAAGAGGAGAGTTCCTGTTTGTTTTTAACTTTAACCCCGTGTCATCTTTTACCGATTATGGCATACCTGTCCAGGGCAGGTACAAGGTAATCCTCGATACTGATGATGAATCGCTGGGTGGTTTTAACAGAATTGACAGGAGCAAGGTTTACCTGTCGATACGGAAATCTGAAAAGAATATTATCAGCACACCTCTTTACCTTTACCTTTATCTGCCGGCCCGTACAGGCATCGTCTTTAAAAACGAGCCTGTAAGGAGAGCAACAGATATTTAATCGATCCAGCGAAGCAGGTAAAAATCCTGCTTGTGCGGGAGATCCTTATGCTTGGGATAGATACGAATACCGTATGAGAAAGAGCCGGCTTTTTCGGGGACCAGATTAGCCCTGTAGAGACATTTGCCGTTTTTGCAGCTCACGAGCCTGAACTCTTCGCTGTCGACAAACTCGCGTTCCCCGTTTTTCTTAAGATGTGTTATTATAAATTCAACTCCGACATTCTCTTTCGGGATCTTCTTCACATCCAGAGCTATTTCAGCCACATAGTCGTGACCCGAGCGATATTTGTTTTCTAAACCGGGTCTTTCAAAACTGTAATCAAGGACTTCTATGTTATCCCATTCTTCCCTCATTGTATTTTTCCAGGCTGCCAACTCCTTAGCCTTATCAAAATTATTATCAATGAGGTATTTATTCCGCGAATAAAGTTTATTATAGTATCTCTCATAGTAGTCATCGATCTGCCTTTTCATGGTAAATTCAGGAGCGATTTTCACCATAGTATTTTTCACATGACTTATCCATTCAACCGGTATGCCTTGTTCATTAGAAGAGTAATATGCAGGAACAATCTCATATTCAAGCATATTATAGATAGTTTCGGCATCAACATCATCCTGAAGCTCCTGGTTCTCATAGGAGCGTTTCTTAGGCAGGGCCCACCCGGCAAACGCACGGTATCCTTCAACCCACCATCCGTCGAGGACGCTGAAATGGATAGTCCCGTTCATAACAGCCTTTTCGCCACTGGTACCCGAAGCCTCCATTGGCCTGGTTGGGGTATTAAGCCAGATATCGACTCCCCTGACGAGATATTTTGCCATTTCAATATCATAATTCTCAAGGAAGAGAACTTTTCCTGTAAACCGGGGCATCTGCGATATCTCGAATATTCGCTTAATAAGGTCCTGTCCTCCTCCATCATGGGGGTGTGCCTTTCCTGCATAAATAAACTGCACAGGTCTAACAGGGTCATTTACAAGTCTCTCCAGCCTGTCGAGATCCCTGAAAAGAAGCGCGGCCCTCTTGTAGGTTGCGAATCTTCGTGCAAATCCTATTGTAAGAGCCTTTTCATCGAGATGACTGCTTATATTCAGTAGTGTCCTCGGACTAACATGTTTATCCATCATGTCAGACCTCAATTGCTTCCTAATGTTGTTGAAAAGTTTCTTCTTAAGCTCCTTTTTTACTTCATAGAACTTTTTATCATCGATTGTATAGAGCTTCTCCCATATATTCCTGTCAGTCTGATCAAATTCAGCTTTTCCCGACAATTCCCTGAAGACCTCTTTCCATTCAGGTGCTGCCCAGGTAGGAAAGTGTACACCATTTGTGACATACCCTATAAATAGTTCCTCTTTAAGATATCCTGGCCAGAGCTTATTAAACATAGCCTGACTCACTTCACCATGTAATTTGCTGACGCCATTGACTTCCTGCGACATGCGTGTAGCAAGGTAGCTCATGTTGAACTTCCTGTCATAATCACCTTCACATCGTCCGAAGGCCATGAGTTCATCCCATGATATTGTAAGCCTGCTGTGATAGTGCGATATATACCTCCTAAGAAGGTCTTCTTCAAAAGCATCATGACCTGCCGGAACAGGTGTATGGGTTGTAAAGAGGGTTGAAGATCGTACTGCTTCCATCGCCTGATTGAATGTCAGATGATGTTCGGAAATAAGAATCCTGAGTCTCTCGAGGCTTATGAATGCAGAATGTCCTTCATTGCTATGATAGATATCGGGCCTTATGTTCATTGCTTCCAAAGCTCTAATACCTCCTATCCCCAGGATTAGTTCCTGCCGCAGCCTGTTTTCATTATCGCCGCCATAAAGATGGTGTGTCACAGAACGGTCTTCATGAAGGTTTTCTTCAATATCAGTATCGAGGAGCACCAGACGTACTTTTCCAATCATTGCCTCCCAAACTCTGATTTTGACTGCCCTTCCCGGCCATTCGATGCTTACCGACAGATGGTTTCCGTTTTCATCCTTCACAGGGCTGATTGGCAATCTTGAAAAGTCTTCAGCCTCATACAGCGAAAGTTGTTCCCCTCTGGGGCCGATCTTCTGCCTAAAATAGCCAAAACGATAGAGTAATCCGACGCCAGTGATATTAAAATTTGAGTCGCTGGCTTCCTTAAGATAATCGCCTGCAAGAATTCCCAAACCTCCGGAGTAAATCTTCAGGCAGGGATGAATTCCGAACTCCATGCTGAAGTATCCTACCGAGGGAATATCGGGATTATCAGGACGATTCATATACTCCCTGAACTCTCGGTATATTGCATCCAGGTCAGCAGTAAACTCTTCATCATCCTCCAGTACGAGAAGGCGTTTATAGTCGATCTTTTCGAGAAGAAGTTTCGGATTGTGTTTGACGCTTTCCCAAACGCTGGGGTCCATTCTTCGGAACAATGATTCAGCGTGGGTGGTCCATGACCACCAGAGGTTATTAGCTATTTCCTTAAGTGCAATGAGCCGGTCAGGTACATCGCTCTGGATGTAAAGATCCTTCCAGACAGGAACCTGGTGAGGTTTACGGATATGCATCCCCGGGGTCTCAATCATTCTGAGAAACTCTCTTGGCTCAGACCGTCGGTCAGAACTGTTCAGGAGAGCTTCACCATAGGCTTTGTAATAATAGTTGACCAGGGTTCGCCACTCTGCTATCCGTGATACATCATGTGCTTTTCTTCTTGCCGCATCGACACCTTCGATATCCAGCTCAATAAACCCTGTTATACTTCTTGTAATCTCGTCAACAACTTCCTGCTCATTAAAATCATTCCTGTCGACAATAATAATCCCTTTGCCATGCTCGGGATAATAATTTTTCACCCATAGTCCGAAGCCTGAAAGGTTTGTAGTGACTGTCGGAATCGAAAACATAAGGCTTTCGAGCGGGGTATATCCCCACGGCTCGTAGTAAGATGGAAATACTGAAAGATCGAATCCGATAAGAAGATCGAAATACGGGATATTGAATATTCCGTCGTTGCCGTTAAGGTATGATGGTACGAAGATCACCTTCGCCTTTGATTTGTGTCCGTTATACAGGTTGTTGGCAGCAATCCTGTTTAATATCAGATCGCTTTCGGGATAATGCAAACTGTGGGTAAGATACCTGTCGCCTCCGTTTTCAGGTCCGCCGTTATACAGCAGATCGGCAATATCCTGACGTGGTCCTTTGTGATAGGCAGGTATAAGGATAAAGGCAACACATTCTTTCTTAAGGTTGTCATTTTTATTCAGTTCTCCAAGTGAATCGATAAAAAGATCAATTCCCTTATTCCTGAACTCATATCTTCCGCTATTTACAAGGAACTGGCAGTCGTCAGAGAGAGGATAACCAAGAACGGCTTCAGCAACATCCTTAAGTTTATTCCTTGCCTTTTGCCTGCACTCATCGAATTCGGCAGGAGCTGGTACGAAAGAATCTTCAAAACCATTTGGCGTAACCAGATCTACACTTTTTCCAAGGAAATGGCTGCATTCCCTGGAGGTGATCTCACTAACTGTAGTAAAGATGTCGGCTTCAATGGCGGCTGTTTTTTCGAGCGACTGCTTTGCTACAACGTTAAACTCACGAGCTACCTGTCCGGGATTATAATCCTCCATATTACCATACAGAGGACGGTTGTTGCCTGCAATACATCTTCCAAGAACAGTAGCATGAGTCGTAAAAACCGTCCCAACCCAGGGTGCCAGTTTTTTAAGGTACAAAATACCGGTTCCCGTCATCCACTCATGGAACTGAGCCACGGTATTGCTTTGAGGATGATAGTAGGCAGAAAAACTCTCTATCAGTTTGCCTGCTGCATAACCAAAAAGTGCCGGTTCAACATAATCCCACTGACCTGAGATGCTGTCGAGTTTATAAGTCTCCCAGAATCCGGCAAAGATCTCATTCTGTTGCCCGAAATAAGGTGTGTAATCGATGAGAATCACCAGGGGCCTGCCTGTGATGTTCCATCTTCCTGTCTTAACCCTTAAACCGTCGGAGGCAGCCCTGATCTTCCAGTCGGCAAATAACGCCTCATCTTCTATAAATTCCGGATTGGTCTCTACTTCTCTCCAGACATCGGGTCCGATAAGAATATAATTATCTCCCAGTTCATTTACCAGATTAAGTGCTTTTGTAGATATTACCGTGTGTATGCCTCCAATCTTATTGCATACTTCCCAACTTGTCTCAAATAATAATTCAACCTTCATTTGCAATATTAACTATTCCTGATTAGCATTATTTAGTTTTACTGTCCTTTTTGACAGGGCCTTTTTTGCCAGCAGCCTCTGCCTTTTTAACAACTGCCTTTTTCTTTACAGCGGACACGGAAGCAGGCTTCTCCAAAGTTTGCTTAACTGGTTTGGAGGCCGTTTTCTTAACGGGTGCCTTCTTTCCGATTTTCTTCATAAGTCGTTGGATCTCGAATTCCTGTTTCTCTATAAGCATATCCTTTTCAATTACCTGCGAACCAAGCTTAAAGATCTGATCCTGTTCGGCAGTATCGGGAAAGTATTTCTTAAGTCTGAGTTCGAAATCACTAAGGACGTTCATATAATTCATGAATGCATCGTAGGGAGTTTCATAAGGATTGAAATAAGCGTGAACGGCTCCGTCGGAGAAAAATTTAGTTGCCATATAGTAGAAATGGTCGCTTGCCTGAAGGTATTCCCAATCTTTCTTTATAAGCTTATCTTCGCACTTATTAACTTTGCTTGCGAGGCTGTAGAGCTTCTCAAGAGCTGCATTCTGAAGTTCATTACCAAGCCAGGCAGTAATATCACGTTCCTCATCGGCCCAGGAGATAGGCGATGGAATACTAATTGCAGATACTGGTTGCAGGGAGTCTGCAATTTCAGAAGGTGTCATAAATCTGAAAGGCGTTTTCTTGATAACAGCAGTTGGCATATGAGTGAGAAAATCAAATATTCCTGATTCTTTCCAGTTGTGTTCACCGAAGGTTTCATAATCGAGGAAAATATTCAAAAGTTCACTACCTCCTGCTAGTTTATTCACCCATGCAGCATATTTATCTGCTGTCAGGGGCCATTCGCTCCAACCCTGGTTCGAGAAACGGAATGCAATATCATCACTTAGAACAAAGTTTCTCAGAAGAAGTTTCAACCGGGGATTTATAGAGTTGCAATACATGAAGTTAGGACTTTTCCACCCCAGCACATGCTTTGCACCTTCGGTAAGTGTCGATTTGAAGCCCATATCAGCTACCCACGACCCAATAGTGTCGGAGTAAATCAATTCAGTATTCCTGAAGGAAGTCGGCACTACGCCGATATATTCCTTAAGGTTCTCCATGTGTTTTTCAACCTGACGTTCAAATTCGCTCCTGCTTTTAAGGGCCACGAGAGAGTGTGAGTTGGTCTCAGCAAGGAATTCAACCATTCCCGTTTCTGCAAGCTTTCTGAACGAATCGAGGACTTCCGGTGCATAAAGCCTGAACTGATTTATGGCCAGGCCTGAAAGTGAAAAAGTAACCTTAAACTTTCCCTTATGTTTAGTAATAAGATCTAAGATTATCTTATTGGCAGGAAGGTAGCATTTATCAGCCACCTTTCGCATTATTGATTCATTTGTGTAATCATCATAATAATAATGATCGTGCCCGATGTCGAAGAACCTGTATCTTTTCAGTCTGAAGGGCTGATGGACTTGAAAATAAAAGCATATTGCTTTTTTATTTGCTGCACTCATATTATCGTTCTTAGTTATTCTCTAAAACACTTTTATAAATATCCCTTACATGTTTTGCCGAGTTATCCCATTTAAGTTTTATAACCTCTTCTTTACCATTTCTGATAATTGTGTCGGCAAGGGGGTAATAGTTTAGGATGGCATAAATTGCATCAGCCATTGCGTCAATATCCCAGAAATCGGTCTTAACGGCGTGGGTAAGAATCTCGGCCACGCCCGATTGTTTTGATATTATAACCGGAACATTCGACTGCATGGCTTCAAGAGGCGAAATGCCAAAGGGTTCCGAAACTGAAGGCATAATATATACATCGCTCATATCGAGCATTGTAAAAACATCTGAGCCTTTCAGGAATCCTGTAAAATGGAACCGGTCGGTGATTTTCAGAGCGGCTGCCCTTCTCATCATCTTTTCCATCATATCGCCCGAGCCGGCCATTACAAACCTGACATTGTCCATTTTTTGAAGGACCTTATAGGCTGCTTCAATAAAGTATTCCGGGCCTTTCTGCATGGTTATCCTGCCAAGAAAGGTGACTACCTTTTCATCAAAACCCTTCTTTATAAAATGGTCGCTGTTTATCTCAACAGGTTCAACGGCATTATAAACAGTTTCAACTTTTGCAGGGTCTATATTGTACTTGTTTATTACGATATCACGTGTGAGGTTACTTACGGTAATTATTTTGGAAGCGGCATCCATTCCATTTTTCTCGATTCTGTATACATCGGGGTTAACGCTTCCACCACTCCTGTCGAAGTCGGTTGCATGAACATGTATTACAAGCGGTTTTCCCGACACCTCCATTGCTGCTATACCAGCCGGATAGGCAAGCCAGTCATGGGCATGAATAATGTCAAAATGGTTTTCTTCGGCAATAACGGAAGCGACTACTGCATATTTTGAAATCTCCTCCATAAGCGAGCTGTCATATCTTCCCGAAAAGTCTACAGTTCCTGAACTATTGGTCTGGACCATAAGGCTGTGCCCCGAGACTTCAGATCTTGTCATTTTCCAGAAATCTTCGGGATCTGTGTATGGGACAATTTTCGAAGAAACCTCTATTGTCTCGAGAGATCTTCTGAAACCCTTATAGAATACCTGCTTAAACGCTACCGGTACCTGGTTGGCTCCAACAAGTCTGACAACTGACTGATCCTCGTCGCCCCAGGCTTTTGGAACAACAAATATTACATCCAGATCATCGAGAGTGGCCATACCCTTTGTAAGACCATAACTTGCCGTGCCTAATCCGCCGGAGATATGAGGCGGAAATTCCCATCCAAACATTAACACCCTCATATTTTATTCTATCTTAAAGATTTGCATACTTTTTATTCAGAAGTTCAATAATTCTAAGCACTTCTCCTACGCTCCAGGCCTGAGAAATGGCACCGGCTGGGGCATGAGGAGGATCTCCATCGTGAATTTCGGAAAGTGTACTTATTCCATGCTCGCTCATTACTGCTTCGAGGCCGTAAATTAGCTTTTTAACTTTCTGGACTCCCTGATTTCCGTACACTCTCAGCCAGCCTTCACAAAAAGGACCAAGGAGCCATGGGAATACCGTACCCTGATGATAAGCCTTGTTACGTTCATCCTGATCTCCCTTGTAGAGACCTCTGTATAACATATTCCCCGGCGACAATGTGCGTAATCCCCTTACAGTTACCAGTTCTTTGTCAGCAATGTCGAGGATCTTCTTCATCTGTTCCTTTGCAAGCATACTGAATGGCAAAGAAACAGCAATCAACATGTTAGGCCTGACAAAAGAATTTTTCCCTTCACTATCATTGATAAAGTCGGCCAGCCCTGCTTTCTCATCCCAGAAAAGCCCTATAAATGAATTTTTTACTCTATCGGGAAGATATGAATACTCCTCAACAAACAATTTATCACCTGCTAACTCAGCTCTTTCAAGAGCAAAACATAAAGCATTGTACCATAGAGCATTTATTTCAACTGTATAGCCCTTTCTGGGAGTAACCGGATTACCATTCACATAAGCATTCATCCATGTCAGGGCCCCTCCTGGTGCTTCAGCATAGATAAGACCATTATCACGCATCTGAATGTATGGCATAGCTCCTGTTTTGTAGGCTCTCAATACAGATTTTGCTGCTTCACCATATCTTTCCCAGCCATCAGTACCGCCATGACCAATATATTGCTGCACGGTCCAGAAAAACCACAGAGAAGCATCTGCAGAGTTAAATAAGGGATTAGCATGATCTCCCATATCGGGAAAAAGTCCGTTTTTCATTGATCCGACCTGAGTATCGAGAACCTCCCTGTAAAGATCGAGTCTGTGACGTGCAAGCGCTAACCCGGGAAGGGCAACAAAGGTGTCCCTGCCACACGCTTCAAACCATGGATAACCGGCAATAATATGAGTCTTCCCTCCCCTTTTCTCAACAAACTGCTGCCCGGCATTCTTTAAACAATTTACAAAACTGTCGCGGGGTATCTTTCCCGAGACGTTCTTTTCGAACTTCGACTTGAGCCCTGTAGTTTTCTCCTCACTGGTAGAGGCAGAGAACACAATTATATCCCCCTCTTTAGCAGTTAATTCAAAAAAACCGGGAGTAAAAAGGTCTTCAGAATACTCATATCCACGTTTTTGCTCCTCGGGATACTCAACGCCAAGATACCAGTCGGGAACAGGAACAAATTCAACTTTCCTCGAGAATTGAAGATTCAGTGAAGGAAATCCCTCATACATCTTCGATTTAATACCATTTTCAATAAAATCAACCTTCGTATTTGCAGCCAGATTAGCATGTGTTAATTCATGAATATTTCTGAAAGCGAGGAAGGGTCGGAATTGAAGCTTCATGGGCTCTGAGGCTTCGAGAATCGTAAACCGCAATAGAAACTGTTCCTCATAGTGTACAAAAAGTCTTTCCTGCCTTACTTTCACACCTCCAACCCTGTAAGTTCTCGAAGGGATATTGTCGGCATCGTAATCTTCTATGTACTTATGTCCCTTTGGATTAAAATAATCGCCCTTGTATTTTCTGATACCAATATTGAAATTTTTATCATTATTTACGACTGTTATGTCCATTGTGGAAAGCAAAACAAATCTGTCTCCTCCAAAGGCATCAACCGGACATACAAGCAAACCGTGGTATTTACGTGTATTACAGCCTACAAGTGTTGTTGATGAATAGGACCCTGCCCTGTTCGTCCTTATCATCTCCCTGCTAAGAGAATATTCCAGATTAACAATCTGGCTCTTATCAAACTTAATATAACTCATAAAAATAACTGTTTGTCTTAAACAAAAAGGTGTTTTAAAGATAATTAATTTATCAATCTCAACAACCTGATTCAAATATTACAAAGAAAGGTAATAAATTCCTTAAAAGTATTGACAGAATAAAAAAAGAATAACTTTGCAGGTCATTATTTTAGAACAATTTTGAAAAATATATGTGTTAATGGATAAAAAGTTTTTTTTCTCGCTAATTGCAGCTATATCACTGGCAGGCTGCAGTAACAATTCTGTTCAGATCACGGGAACCCTTAAGAATCCGGGTTCCGGGGAATTGATTTATCTTGATGAACTCAAGGCAAACAACCTTGAAGTCATTGATTCTGCGAAAGTTGCA
>Ga0247841_10010712_pt1 | contig 12413 bp, 15 predicted proteins | sample LaCruzMarch2015__2_FD_192410 | JGI IMG/M metagenome (GOLD analysis project Ga0247841, IMG submission 192410) | Freshwater microbial communities from meromictic Lake La Cruz, Castile-La Mancha, Spain - LaCruzMarch2015_18m | ecosystem: Environmental > Aquatic > Freshwater > Lake | place: Spain... | reverse complement strand
CCAACAATGTATAACCCGTTTAACTTCGTACCCGTAAAAGGTATAATGACGAGATATGCTAAAAAGTTCGTGAACAACAGATTTTATGGCCATATTCGTGTAGACGGTTTACGTACATTTGATGTTAGAGAATTACGTTAATAGTAGAAATACTTAATTTAATCTATAAAAAAGGGGGTTTTACCCCCTTTTTTTGTGCCCTATATTCACCAGTTAATGACAATTTTTAACCCATTTATTTTTAATCCATAAAATTATTTTAATCCATTTATTTTTAATCCTTTATTGTTATATTTATCCTATATAACCCATTTATTTTTAATCCAAATGAAAATTTTATTATCAAATAAACAAATTAAAGACATTGTACACTTGTATACTTCAGGTGAGGTGTCTAGCACACATAAATTAGCTAAAATATTTAAAGTAGGTCATAAAAAAATAAGTGATATTTTAAAAAAAAATAATGTTTTAATTAATAAAAAAGGTGGCCAAATAAAGTACCAAGAAAAAATAGTAAATCAAAAAAGATTAGATTCTGTGTTAATAGAAAATAATAAAAAAATAATAGCTATTTGTAAATTAACCGGTAAAGTTTTTAATGATTATGCTAATAAATCCGGAGTATTAACAACATATATTAAAGATACTTTTAGTGATGTTATAATACCGTCACAATATAAAAGAAATATGGCATTTAAAACAACTGGTAATTATTGGCATGAATTATTTTTTGATTTGGTTGAGGTAGATATTAAACATAAGGCTACCAGAAAGTGTCGTTATTGTGATTGGGAAACTTTGGATATTAAAAATAAAAGTGGTTATTATCAAAACCATTTAAAAAAAGAACACAATAAAAATTTAAATGATTATTTAACTGAGTTTCCTGAAGATATAATATATCATCCTACATATTCTAAATATGTTAAAAAATTATCACATTTAACTGATGAATATAATTATGTAGTTTGTGAAATATGTAATGAAAAATTTAGTGTAATAACTAACACACATTTAAAAAATAAACATAATATTACAATGAAAAAATATAATGAACTATATGGTAACCCTAAAATTGTTTCTAAAACAGTATCTAATTTTTTAAGTGAGTCAACTAAATTATTCAATCAAACTAAAATTTTTAATAATAAATCTAAAGAAGAAACAGAAGTTGTTGATTTTATTAAAAGTTTAGGGGTGGAAGTCATAACAAATGATAGGAAACTATTAAAAGGTATGGAAATCGATATCTTAATACCTGAACTAAAAATAGGTATTGAATATAACGGTATTTTATGGCATTCCGAAGATTTTGGTAGTAAAGATTTAAACTATCATTTAAATAAAACTTTATTAATGAATTTTGCTGGATATAATTTAATCCATATATTTTCTGACGAATGGATAAATAATAAAAATATAGTTAAAGAAAAAATTAAACATATTTTAAAAAAATCTAATACAATCAATATTGGTGCTAGAAATTGTGTTATAAAAAAAATATCTTTTAACGAAAAATGTGATTTTTTAAATGAATTTCATATACAATCTGAAGATTTATCACCTATAAATTATGGCGCATTTTATGATGATATTTTAGTTGGGGTTATGACTTTTTCAAACAATAGAGGTATGAATAACGCAAAAAATGATAAAAATATTTTTGTTTTAAATAGGTTTGCGACAAACAATAAATATAGAATTAACGGTTTAGGTAGTAAGATATTAAAAACATTCATAAAAGAATATTTGCCTAAAAAAATTATAAGTTTTGCTGACAGAAGGTGGACGTTATCCGCTGACAATAATTTATATACCAAAATGGGGTTTACATTTGTGGGTAACTCAAAACAAAGTTATTTTTATTTTAAAAGAACAAATGTTAATGACAGATTCCATAAATTTAGGTTAAGTAAAAAAAATATGATAAAAAAATACGGTTTTGATGATAAATTAACCGAATGGGAAATGGTTAAAACATTAGGTTACGATAGAATATGGGATTGTGGTTTATTTAAATACGAAATTAATTTTTAAAGATATTTATATAAAACATGAAAAATTTAATTAAAAAAATATTAAAGGAAGAATTTGATTGGATTAATGATATTAAACAAATTACCCCTGCTGAAGAATTTTTATATGATTTAATGTCCAGTTTAACAATTGTAGAATCAAAAAAATGGATAAATTGGGTGTCATACAAGGATGAAAATGGGAGAATTTTAATGGCAGATAATATTAATACCGGTACCGAAAACCCTGGTTTATATGTTGATTATGACAGAATCTGGGTAAAATTAAGAGGTTATGGTTTAAAATGGGAAGAAATCGGGGCTTTATGCATGCGTATGCTGGAGATGACCCATAAACGAAAGGTATTGATAACAGGAGAAACTACAATTTTTGCATCTGGGTTGCTGGAGATGACCCATAAACGAAAGGTATTGACAACTGATGATTTATAATTGGCGAGTGAATAAACGCTGGAGGCGACCCATAAACGAAAGGTATTTACTTAGATATTTATATAAAACATGAAAAACTTAATTAAAAAAATATTAAAGGAAGAATTTGATTGGGCAAAAGAAATCATAGACCGAGATATAATTTTAAAAATAGAAAATTTAAGAATAGGTGATATCGTAATCCCAACTTGTGCTATACAAGAGGAATTTATTGTTGTACACGCAGGGTTTAAACCTGAAGATATTTTTAGTGAAAAAAAACATTTTGAGGCTTTACTAAAAAGAAACACCACTAAAAATACTGGTGGTATTTATTTATCGACTGAAAATGAATTTGGCAGGAATTGTCAATTTAAATTAATTGACCGCCCTTCTTTGAATGAAGATAAAGAAGAAGAGTTTGATTGGATACCCCAAGATATTTTTCGAACTGAAGATTCTATTGTTTCTTATTTAGAAGAAAACTACCCTATAGAACGTTTAACAATCCCTGATTTATATGAAGATAAACTTTTTATTATAGTAGATGAAAAACCTTATTTTATTGATAGAAATAAAAGTCTTTTAACTAATAAATTATATCTTATTTTGCAAGAAGAATTCCCTGGTATAGAAAAAGGCGTTCTTCGTCGTTCCATTAGGGAGTTTTTAAACCAAATTGTTTAGTCACAATCTTCATCCAGTTCGTCAGCATCACCACCATCATTATAATTTATTTTGAAGTCACTATTAAAAGCTTTCATATTTGCCAAATCGATAGAAACTCTACGAAGTTCATCTTTCAATATTTTAATATCATCCAATTTTTCAACCAATAAATTATAACCGATATCAATAATTGTTTCCTCAGTTTCGGTCAAATCTTCCTTACTGATTGAAATTTTATCAGTAACCAAATCACGATATTGTTCTTTTAGTGTTTTAAATTCCATTTTATATTTTTCTTAAAAAGTTTCTTTTTTAATGCCTTTTTCTTCTGCTAGTTCTCTATTGGTTTTTCCTTTTGATGTTTTCATAATAACCCCTAAAACTTCTGATGGAATTGTTTCAGATAATTCAAATACGGTTCCAGAATCCAACTGTACGTCTTTTGTATTCCAAACAGTTAAACCTTTTTCTTTATCACGGTGAAATGCTATTTTTGATAATGGGGTATCTCTAATTTGTTCTTCTTTAACGGATTTATCAATGAAAAATATAAGAGATCCACTTTCTATATATTGATTAAAATATTTTTTAAAATCATTTTGTTCGGATGAAACACACCATTTGGTGGATTTCCCATAAACGTTAGAACTTCTACTGGTTAACGGTTGTAATACCAAATAACGGTCGTCTTCGTAGAGAACAATAGTTTCATTCTTTTTTACCTGACCTTTGGTTATTTTTTCTTTAGCTTCTTTAATTGCGTCAACAATTTCTTGATTACTACCATATGAATATATGTCTTTATTACTTAATAAATTTTTTGAGGACATATCTTCAAAATCTTTGATGGTTTCAAACATTTCTTTAAATGTGTTCGACTTTAATTCATTTTGTAACCAATCCACCCAGGTTTCCGCTTGTTTAAGCATAAACGGTAAATATTTATTGGTGTTTGTTGGGTCGTTTTCGGCTAATATATCAACTAAATTGATAATAAATTTGGGGTTCTGATTTACTAGGTCTTTTTTCTTCGCCATTTGTTTAAATTTTATAACACAAAAATATAATTTTTATTTTAAAATATCAATTTTTTTTACTTTTATTTTTTTGGTGATATTTATATAAAAAATATTAATATGAGAAATGTAGTTAGATTAAACGAAAATGATATTGAAAACTTGGTGAAAAAAATCATTCGTGAAGAAGATGAAATGGCGTCTTCAAACCCAAAAGAAGAAAAAAGAATTGAGTTATTACAAACAAATAACGGTGAATTATCTTCTGTTGAGGATGTAATACAGATGGTTAGTGGGGCTGGTCAAAAATTTGGTACCTTATGTCAACAGGTTACTGGTAATGATGGTTTTGCGAAAGAAATCGACGGTATGAGAAGACAATTTTTAGCACTTCAAAATAAACTTTTAGATTCCAAAGAAAAAATCGCTAAATTCGTACAACAAAAAAATGTTACACAACAATCTGACCATATGAAAAAGAAGAAAATGGATTACATGAAAAGAAAAGACGATGCAATGAAAAGAGGAAAATTTTACGCATAAAAAAAATAAATTAAAAATCCCGATTTTGTCGGGATTTTTAATTTAATACCTTTCGTTTATGAGTTATTCCCACCCATATTCGACTCTAAAAGCACTGTAACTCGCTGTCGATGCCTTTCGTCTATGGGTCGCCTCCAGCTTACTTTTTTGTTACCGAACAAAGTGGCTAGCTGTCGATGCCTTTCGTCTATGGGTCGCCTCCAGCATACGTACACATAAAGTCTCAACTTCTTCCGGATTTAAACCATAATCCTTTAATTTTTCCCAAATCTGGTTATAATCAACAAGTAAAGTAGGATATCCAGTACCGGCATTAATATTATCTGCCATTAAAATTTTACCGTTTTTATCCTTGTACAACACCCAATCCCTTAATTTTTCTGATTCTACCATTTTTAAATTTGACATTAAGTCAAATAAAAATTCTTCAGCAGGGGTAAATTGTCTAACATTTTTGATCCAATCAAAGTTTTCAGGGTCAAAATTTTCTTTTAATATTTTTTTAATTAAGTTTTTCATACGTTTTTTTCTGAAACGATTGTAAATGGGATTGTTTGTGGAAATGTTCTAACCTCATTTCCTGATTCTATTTTTATTTCAATAAAATAATCATTCGGTATAAACCAAGAGGTATCTACAATAAAGAAATTACCGTCAGGTGTTCTACTAACCTCTTGCCAATCAATATATTCTACTTGTATATTTGCATTTTCTAAAACATACATACGATAGTATACTTTGTCTAAAGCAACTGTAGAATCATATGTATACGGTATACGAATATCAACATTAACTCTTCTAGTATCACCTCGTTTAATTTTTTCTTTAAACTTAATTCCCCTAATGTTAACATCATACTCATATATAGAAAGATTAGTTGCTTTACCGACACCTAAACCGTTTGCTCCCGCACTATTACTCGAACCGATTCTATAATAATCATCGGCCTCTAAAACAATAAAACTAAGTTCAATATCACCTAAATTTTTATTACCAATAGTAACATCTTGCCATGTATCATTAAATTGAATATTGCCACAATAACCAGAAGTAGGGTTATCATCAACCGCAAAATTAACACAGTAAACACCTGTTGTTACTTGTGTAATACCAGAAGGTGGTATCTGTTTAAAGATATTACCTAGTTGGTCGTAGATTGTAACCCCCGAAAAAGTTGCATTAGTTGCTTGCCCACCCGCATTAACATAAAGACATATGTTGTTGTCTTTATTTAAATAAAAGTTGTCTCTGTCGTCTTTTACGGTGTCATCCCATTTAGTCTCTAAAAAGGGCTCATAAACCGTATTTGTTTGTCGACTAAAAAAACCAACATATTCTGCGTCTTCTAACGGAGCAATCTCCAGTGCATTTGCATAGGCTAATCCTAAACCATAGGTTAATCCGGTATAACCACTTGTTATTAAACCATTTATATAAGAAGTGATGTCAATATTAACATTTTCATCACCATAATCAAAATGTTGGGTTGCAACAATTAAATTAGTGCCGCCAGAACAAGTTGTACCACCAGAAGTTGCCCCAGATGTACTTCCTGAACACCAATTTGTCGGGTCATCATAAATACCAGGAACCGACCAGCAGTTGATTAAATTGTTTCTTTGAAACCAATTTGAGGGCCCTTCACAATAAGTTCTATCACTATCACTACAACTTATTTTAACATCAGTATAATCATATCCATCACCTTCTGCCCAAGCTTCAGGAACTTCAAAAAGAATCAAATCAAAACAAGTTGATCTTTTAACATCACCAATGCAAGAGTTAACACTTTTACAAAATTGTTCTTCATCAAAAGTAGAAGTGTTTGTGATTTTTAAAGTATGTGTTAGTTTATCCAAAGTTGTTTGTTTAGTATTCAACCTCTGGAGAATTTCTGTAAAATCAAAACTGAATATATACCTGGAATAGGTTACTCGGTCAGCATTTAAAGAACCACCGTGAAATAATTCTACAATAGGGTTTTTACCCGTATTAACGTAGGAATTTCTAACTATTGTATTGTCTTTCGTAAAATATGTTCTATAAATCATTCTAGGATATTTTTTAAATTAATTTTATCATTATATTTTATTCGAACCAATTTTATGCCATTTTTTAGGCAGTATTCGTTTTTTATGCCATCATTTTTTTGTGTAGATTTAAAACGACTACCACTTTTATCCCAACCATATGGTTTAAAATGTTGTATACCATCATATTCAACACATGTATTAAAATGTGGTAAAAAAAAATCAAAAGATAATGGTTTTTTATTTTTACAATCAGAAAATTTATACTGTCTGATATATTTAACACCATTTTCATCTAAAAATTTTTTGATTATTAATTCGCCTTTTGAAGTGTTACAACTAGAACATCCGTGCCCTTTTAAGTGACTATGTGGACTTTGTGCGAACTCACCATGTTTAGGGCAGATAATTTTGACTTTAGTGCGTGAGTTTAAATAATTAACTAAATGATATTGGTACTTATTATCGTGAACTAACGATGACAATCTAACAAACTCATCTAAACCCAATCGCATTTTGTTTATATAACAAGCCATACAACCACTTCTTTTTGAAATATGACTATTCGGTGTAACGTTAAAAACACCATGTTCGGAACAAATAATGTTAACCTTGGTTGAGTTATTTTTATACTTAACTAATGAATAATCGTACTTATAACCATGTGTTTTGTTAGCTTTATTTATAAATTTAATTGTTGTAGATGATTGTTTTTGTTTTCTAGATATCACCCCACATGTTAAACATCCTTTACCTTGTCTATGATTAGAAGCTAGTTGCTCAAAAACACCGTGTTTGGGGCAGATAATTTTAATTTTATTTGAAGAATTTTTATATTCCATTACGGAATAGTCATATTTATCACCATGCTTACTTTTACATATGCTAATAAATTCTTCTGATGTTAATTTTTTACCCATTAAATCTTTTTACTATAAATATGCTAAGATTTAATTAGTTTTCACACCCTTACTTAAAAAATTACAATCATTTATTTCAACATAAGAACCATTACCGTCAGGTGTGGGTTTTGAAGATGCGACACCCATGTTTTTGTTAAACCAATTAATTAAATCATTTTTATTACGGTCACCATCTGGTTCCCTTCTGGAACCTTTATGGATATGTCCTTCAACATAGTTTCGCATTAAAGACATAAAATCCCATAAAACATCACCATAAACAACAGGGTGTAATTTTGTTGTTTCAAGATTTATTTGTTGCCTTATGTTTTGACCTTGTAGTATCTTATCTTCTGTACCAGAACTCAAATGACTAATAAAATTTATATGATCCGCAACAATATTTACGTGTGATCTGTCTTTTTGTATGTTTAATGTTGTAAATATATTATTAACACTTTCTTGTGGTAAAGCTGATGCTTCTGTAAAATTTATTGTAATATAACCAGGGTTGGTTGTGTTTAAAACAACTGGTGATTCTTTAAAAGAGTTATTTAAAGTTGAATTTAAAGTATTTGGGTTTATTTTACCGGCTCTTAATTGAATTTCATCAAAAAAACCTTTATTACGTAAAATTATATCACTATTTTTTTTACCTAAAAAAGCGATATCAGTTTTATCAGGGTATATCTTCCAATCACCATCAGATGCCTCTGGGTTACTAGACCATTTACCAACATAACCGCTGGATTCTACTTTTATTTTTGCAGTGTCATAAGTTGAATTTAATAAATCTTGAGGTGTTTGTTGGCCAATAACTGGGCCGACATACTGTCTCCTCATTTTTTTGTCGTTAGTGTTAAAAACAATTATTTTAACCAACTGACCAAGTTCTGGAACAACATTTAAATATTTAGGTAAAAGAGGTTCACACCATGGTAGACCACCTTCTTCAAAAGGTAGTAATTGATTTTGTGGAGCGGTATCAACGTTATCAATAACGGGAATTCTAACTTTAATTCTACCAGCATCATACGGGTCGTTAATATCAACAACTTCCGCGTAATCCCAAATAATATTTTTATACCCAAAAGTTTGGTTTGAGTTAAAAAGTCTTGATCTATCTAACATTCTATTTATTATTTATACCAAATCTGTTATTTAATTCTAACACAACTTCATTGTATTTTTTTTCAATACTTAACCAATAATCGTATTTTTTAAGTAATTGAGTTCTAATAAGTTCATATTCGTCTGCTAAATCTTTTTGGATTTTAGCTAATTCTGTGTTTGATTTATTTTTTATATTTTCCATTTTAAACACAAGGATTTACTATAGCTTGTCCTTTGGCAACTGTTGTTACCACACCAGTTGCTGGTAATGGACCAACAGGTGACGCAACAGTTGAGTTCACGTTTGAACCTGGTTGTATTGCGACATCCAAAACCATTTCGGTTGTTATTGCCGATATAATTTCTTCAACTCTAATTCTTTCCATAATTTCATCTGGACTAATTTCACCTGAAGGTAACGGACCAACGGGTATTCCTGCTTCAGATTGTCTTTGAATAATTTTCGACGCGATTTTTGACGAATTTAAACCACCACCGGCACATCTAGATTTTGAGGCCAATATTATTGGTTTAGGCATCGAACCAATACCTATTTTAGTTGGTATTTTAAATAAACATAAAATACTGTTTAAAATAGAATTTGGGTTTTTAAAATTAGGTATACAATCACCGTTTTGATTAACACCAGAGTCTTTACATTTTGCCATATTTATTTTTTAAGTAAATTCAGATGTGTTAGGTGTTTTTATTGCACTTCCTAAAGCTATCAATCCACTATTGACACCCGCGGTTAAAACACTTGATATTGCTTTTGATTTTAAACTTACTTGTTCTTTAATAATTCTTGCCGATGTTTCAGCAACTAATTTTAGTATTTCATCTTTAACTTGTTTAAACATAATCTCTAATAAAGCAGCCAAACTTTCTCTGGTTATAAACTCAAAAAAAACTTTACTCGCTTTTGAGTAATCGAAACTGTTTGTTGCTTTAATATTTGGACTACTACCGGTTAAAGGACCGTTAACTATTTTTGATGACATTAAATATAAAAGAACTATCTTTGGTTCAAAAATGATGTTTGTTAATACTGTTGGTATTAATTCTATCATTTTCGTGTTTAATGTAACCTGAGAAACTTTTTTATCAACATCTGAAACATTATTAGTTAAATTGTTGTTTATTGCCGCAATACTTTTTTCAATCACTAAATTACTTTTATTACTAGGTGTTTCTTTAATTTCCTTAAATATGGATTCAAATGCGGTTGGATCTATTCTTGATTCTACTAAACCACAACCTAAATCTAATAAAGTAACACCTAAATATTTTTCATTTGCAGCTTTTTCAATATTGAAAAGTTCATCATTTGTAAAGGTAAAATAATTATCCTCATACTGATACTCTTCTTTACATGGATCACTATTGTTTATATTTTTTTGTACTGCATTTGTTTTTTCCTGTGCAATTATAGAATCTAAACTTGTGGATTTTAGTGCCGCATCTAAAGACCCAGTTAAACCGTTAACTACTTTACTTAAAAATTGTTCAGTCGTAAACAATTCTGTGTTATTTAAATAATCGGTTAAAAATTGGTCGAAATTTTTATTTTGTGCACCTGAATCCAAAGACATAGTTAATTCCTCAAGATTACTGTCATAAGAAAAATTTATAAGACCGTTCCAAGATGAAGTGTTGTTACCTTGTATTAAATCGTTTAGAAACCAATTAAGGTCCGTACTTGCGTTTTTACCGTAAAAAGTGGAACCTAATCCGTTTGTGGGGTTTATTTTTAACAAACCATTAAAATCAATTTCTGATAATTTTACTTTTATAGCAATATTACCTTGGGGTGTTGTAAAATCTAAACTACAAGCTAATCCAGCTTTAATGGCCTTTATAATACCTTCTTTTAGGATACGCATTAAAGTAGGGAAGAATTCACTCAATATATTGGTTAAAATTCTTGTTGCCTCACATCTTGATTTATTTTTAACGGATTTTGTGTTGTCTTTACAAGTAACACTTAAAAGATCTAATAAAAAAGGCAATAAATTTTTACTCTTAGAATCAATGGAACCCAATGAAGAAGTGCTTCTTCCTTTTGGAAGATTCCCTAAAACTTCTAACAACGCAACATTATTTATTGTATCTTTTTTAGATTCTATAAAACCCATTTTTAAATTTTATATTCTTTTTTTTCATCATCATTAGATGAACTTGTTTTAACATCCTCTTTAAAGATGTCTCTTAATAAAGCCATATCTTCTGGTGTAATTTCATTGTTTGAAGCACTATCTTTATCACTACCTGATTTATAAAGTAACTGACTAAAAAGTTTTACCATTGTAATTTTTTTATCAATAGTTGAATCAACTATTTTTAATAAATCCGTATTTGCTTTATTAAGGTTTGCCAAATCGTGAACATCCTCAACAATAACTTTATTTTTATTTTCATTAATGGTTCGAATACAAGTACTTCTTTGTTCTACAAGTTCGTTATACGCCTCTTGAGCTAAACTTAAAAAACTATCACTAGTTAATTTGATTTCTTTTTTCTTTGGTCTTGCCATAATCTTTTTTATTTATAAATATCAAAACGGTGAGTTTTTTAAAAATCACCGTTTTTTGCTAATCTATATATTGATTTAAATCTTTTCATTGCGGTTCTTATATCTTTAGTCTCTAAAGAAGTCATTTCACGCATGTAATACAATATTAAATTTTTATTGTATTTATTAGTTGAGGTTTGGTGTTCAAAAACACTTTCCCAGTTTTCTAATATTGAAACTAATGCCCTACCTATTTTAATTTCGTTTTCAGTTAATATCTGAGTTTCTAATTCGTTTTTAATTGAATCGGATATAACTGTAATTGCTTCCCAGATATCAGATTCTTTATCATCTATTCGATAAGAATACTCTTCGTTTTCTTCAATACTTGGGGCAATATCTTCGTAAGATATTAAAGTTTTTAATTTTTTATCGTCTTTTATTAACTTACCTAATAAATAGTGTTTACAAATAGTACCGTAATAAGAATATGACTTTTTATTTTTTGTGGGATTAAATTTATGGAATTTAATCATTAAAAATGATAAAGTATCTGAATGTAAATCCTCAAAAGACATGTTTTTAGAGTATAGTTTATATCTTCTAATAATACTCTCTATCATCTTATCTAATGGAGCCTGTAAATGGTCCTTATAGATACTATTTCTTTTATACATTTCTGAGGTTGTACCCGTCCAAATAAACCCTTCAGATGAATTTTTATCTTCTATTAAAGAACCGAGGGTTAAAAATTCTCTAACCGCCGATTCTTCGTTCTCACCAAAATAAGGGTCTTTACCTGGTTTTCTACCTCTTTTTCTTTTTTGGTTATCGTCCATTAAACAATTGTTGCAGTCTCTCTATCGAATTTTATGCCTCTGTCATTTTTGAAATAACATTCGCGCCTGGCGACATTATACCAAAATCTGGCTTCAATAACATCGATTTTGTCCGGACCTTCAGTATAATAACTAAAGAATAATGAATCTGGTCTCATATTAGTTTTCTTATAACCCAACTTAGGAATGGTCATGATTTTTTTATCATAATAACTCATTCTAAGGAAAAATTCATATATAAAATGTAACTTAATACCTGGTTTCAAACCACCAACTGCTTTAAAAGCTTCTTTTCGGATAACAGCTCCAGAAAGTTGGAAATTAGGAAAATTCAATAAA
>Ga0247841_10010710_pt1 | contig 12415 bp, 8 predicted proteins | sample LaCruzMarch2015__2_FD_192410 | JGI IMG/M metagenome (GOLD analysis project Ga0247841, IMG submission 192410) | Freshwater microbial communities from meromictic Lake La Cruz, Castile-La Mancha, Spain - LaCruzMarch2015_18m | ecosystem: Environmental > Aquatic > Freshwater > Lake | place: Spain... | reverse complement strand
TCTACAAAATAGATAAACCTCAGGGATTTGCGATTCAGCAGATTTACAATGACGATCGCAGTCTGGACGAGATTGCTGTTGCCCGAAACAACGATGTGGTTTTGGTTCCCGAAGGTTATCATCCGGTTGTTGCAGGGCATGGTTACAATGTTTATTACCTCAATTTTTTAACCGGTAGCGACCAGTCACTGGCAAACACCGACGATCCCGATCACAAATGGATTTACAAATCGTGGAAAGGACGTGACCCGAGAGTACCGATGGTAACTTCAGAGATGAACAACAGAATGTGATAGTGGATGCTGGCCCCGATAGCTATCGGGGCTTGATACTTGATACTTGATACTTTGATACTTGATACTAAAAAATTATGAACGAAATCGAAAAAATATACGATGTAATTACTTATGGCAGGTCTTCGATTGACCTTTATTCACAGGCAGTTGGCGCCCGTTTTGAAGATATTCCGGGATTTCATGCTTTTGTAGGTGGTTCGCCATTAAACATTGCGGTGGGCTGCAGCAGACTGGGATTAAATGCGTCGCTTCTTTCAGGAGTGGGAAAAGATAAAGTGGGCGATTTTATCCTCAACTTTCTGAAAAAGGAAAATGTGCATACTGAAAATGTTCGCGTTATTGAAGGAACCCGCAGTTCGGCGGTGCTTCTCGGAATTGAACCTCCTGACCGTTTTCCGCTGGTATATTACCGCGACAACAGCGCCGATTCGCAAATCAACATTGACCAGGTTATCAATGCAGGTATTGATAAGGCGAGATTGCTTGAGGTTTCGGGAACTGCTCTGAACATTGAACCAACTAGGAGCGCTGCTTTTCTGGCTACCGAAATTGCACGGAAAAATGATATTCCGGTGGTGCTCGACCTCGATTTCCGGGCCGACCAATGGCACGATATCCGCGCTTTTGGAGTTACAACACGCGCATTTATGCGAAACGTAAATATTGTGTTGGGTACCGAAGAAGAAATTCTGGCTGCCTATCTTTCCGATAAATCGCAGTTAATCATCAGTCACCAGCAAATTTCTGCTCCCGAAATTAAAGGCAATATTCAGGAGGCAATAAAAGGAATTTTACAATTGGGTGTCGATTCGCTCATTATAAAAACCGGTTCCCGCGGCGCTGTCGTTTATCTTCCTGACGGAAAAATTCAGGAGGTTCCCGGATTTCCGGTGGAAGTGGTAAATGTGCTGGGTGCCGGCGATGCTTTTGGCGCTGGTTTTATTTACGGATTCCTGAAAGGTTGGGATTTGTATAAATGCTGCCGGATGGGAAATGCCTGCGGTGCGCATGTTGTTACCCAACTGGGTTGCGCCAATTTCAATCCTTACGAAAAGGAAATTCTTGAGTTTATTGAATCCCGGGGTGGTTTCTAATCTTCGGTTTTAAACCATCTGAAAATGCATCAGTTAAAATTCATCGGTCTGTTTTTGAAAAGAGAATTTGCTTTACCCGCAAAAGCAATTTTCATTTTATCAGTTATGGCTGGTGCTACTGAACTTTCAGCACAGGTAGTGCCGGAAAAAGTGATGCAGGAAATTTATCAGGAGATTAAAACTCCCTACAAATACGGGCTTGTAATGGTTCCGCCCGACAACTCGAAAATGATGGACAGTCCCAGCATTTTCAGGTTTAAAGATTCGTGGTACATGACCTACATTGTTTTTGACGGAAAAGGTTACGAAACCTGGCTGGCACAAAGCCACAATTTATTGAACTGGGAAACCAAAGGTAGGTTGATGTCATTCACCGAAAACACGTGGGATGCAAACCAGAAAGCCGGATACATTGCTCTTCAGGATTTTAACTGGGGCGGTACTTACGAAGTGCAGAAATACGATGGAAAATACTGGATGTCGTACCTCGGGGGAAGTTCGCAGGGATACGAAGCCGGAAAACTCGGAATTGGAATTGCCTTCTCTGACAAGTTAAATGAAGCAGTCGAATGGCAACGACTCCCGCAACCTGTGATTTCTGTTATCGACAAGGACGTTCGTTGGTACGACAGCGAAACCATTTATAAAAGTTCGGTTATTGGGGACAAGGAAAAAACAACCGGTCATCAGTTTGTGATGTTTTACAATGCAAAAGGCAGCGACAAACCAGCAGGAAAGGCAGAAGCTGAGCGCATTGCAATGGCGGTTTCTGATGACATGAAAAGCTGGAAACGATTTGGCGAAAAACCTGTAATCAACCATGAAACAGGAATTTCGGGCGATGCTTTTATTTCAAAAATAAACGATGTTTGGGTGATGTTTTATTTTGGCGCTTTCTGGAAACCAGGCGCTTTCGACCGTTTTGCCTGCTCTTACGATTTGGTAAACTGGACTGTTTGGAAAGGCGAAGATTTAATCAGCCCGACGGAAATTTATGACAGCCAGTATGCCCACAAACCATTCGTAATAAAAAACGAGGGTGTTGTCTATCATTTTTACTGCGCGGTCGATGAAAAGGGAAACCGCGGAATTGCCCTGGCAACCTCGAAAGATATTGGGAAAAGCAAACTTCAGTTTAATACGAACTAAACGAAATCAAACTAAAAAATATGAACACTAAAAAACTTACAGTTGCACAAGCCACCATCGAATTCCTCAAGAATCAGTATTCAGAGCGGGATGGAATTGAGCAACCTTTTTTTGCCGGATGTTTCGGCATTTTCGGTCATGGAAACCTGGCAGGTTTTGGTCAGGCATTGCAGCAAAATCCCGATTTCAGGTACTTTCTGGTGCGAAACGAGCAAGCCGCGGTTCATACAGCCGTTGGTTATGCCAAGATGAAAAACAGGCTTTCAACGTTTGTGTGTACCTCGTCGATTGGGCCCGGTGCAACAAATATGATTACCGCGGCAGCCGGGGCAACCATCAACCGGATTCCGGTTTTGCTGATGCCCGGCGATATTTTTGCCCGGCGGGTTGTGGCGCCGGTTTTACAGCAACTTGAATCGGCTTTTTCGCAGGATATTTCGGTAAACGATTGTTTTAAACCTGTTTCGAAATACTGGGACCGCATTAACCGGCCCGAACAATTGATTACTTCGCTGCCTGAAGTGATGCGGGTTTTAACATCGCCGGCCGATACCGGGGCAGTTACGCTTTGCATTCCACAGGATGTTCAGGCTGAGGCTTATGATTTTCCGGTTGAAATGTTTGAAAAACAGGTGTGGCATGTTGCCCGTCCGCGACCTGATATTTCTGCTTTGCTTCGCGCTGTTGAATGGATTCGTTCAGCAAAAAAACCGATGATAATTGCCGGTGGCGGAGTAATTTACAGCGAAGCAGAAAAGGCGCTTTCAACTTTTGTGCATCAAACAGGAATACCGGTTGGAGAAACATTTGCAGGAAAAGGTTCGCTGCCCTACAACGATCCGCATAATTTGGGCGCTACAGGAGCTACAGGAACGGAAGGAGCAAATGCAATCAGTACCGAAGCAGATTTGGTTATCGGAATTGGCACGCGTTACAGCGATTTTACAACGGCTTCGAAAACTGCTTTTCAAAATAAAAATGTAAGGTTCATCAATATCAATATTACTGAATTTGATGCACACAAACACTGCGCGCTCGCATTAACCGGCGATGCAAAAGTGATTCTGGAAGAACTCACCGAAAAACTAAAATCTTTTAAAGTTGATGACGATTACCGAAAAAAAGTAGCCGCGTTTAACAAAAGCTGGGACGAAAAAGTGGCCTTGGCATACCAGGCGGAAGGTAACTCCATTCCAAGTCAGGCCGAAGTTATTGGAGCAGTGAATACATTTTCAGATGCAAATGATGTGGTTCTTTGCGCTTCTGGCAGCGCTCCCGGAGATTTGCACAAATTGTGGCGTACCCGGAATTCAAAAGGATTTCATCTTGAATATGGCTATTCGTGCATGGGTTACGAAATTTCGGGCGGATTGGGAGCAAAAATGGCTTGTCCCGACCGTGAGATTTATATTATTCTGGGCGACGGCGGTTATTTAATGATGCCGTCAGAAATTATTACATCGTTGCAGGAAAGATACAAAATCACCATTATTTTAATTGATAACAACGGATTTGCCAGTATTGGCGGCCTTTCGAAAGCAATTGGCAGCGAAGGCTGGGGCACAAAATATTCTTACCGGAACGAGAAAACCGGAAAACTCGAAGGAGAAAACCTGCCTGTTGATTTGGCTTTGAACGCTCAAAGTTTAGGTGCAAAAGTTTTTAAAACTACCAATATTGCCTCGTTTAATGAGGCGCTGAAAAACGCCAAAAACGAAGATCGAACCACGGTAATTTATATCGAAACAGTGCCCGAAAGAAAAATGGCAGGTTACGGTCATGCCTGGTGGGACGTTCCAATTGCGGAGGTTTCAGAATCAGAATCGGTGCAAAAGGCGCGTGAGAACTACGATATTAAGAGAAAAAAGCAACGTTGGTTTTTATGACCAATTTGATTGTTCTCTTCTTAAAGTCCCCTTCAGGGGATTTAGGGGTAGAACAAGGGAAAAAACTAATATCAGAAAAACATATTTCAAATGACTAAAACATTCACTGACAATACCAAAACATGCTGACAGTAATAACATTTACAGGCTTTACCGTTTTTGTAGCCTTATACTCATGGTATAAGATGAGAAAAGATAAAATGAACTCTTCCGATGACTATTTTCTGGGAGGCAGAAGTTTGTCGGGCATCGTAATTGCCGCTTCAATGCTGATGACAAACATTTCGACCGAGCATCTTATTGGGATGAACGGTTCATCCTACAAAAACGGATTCATTATTATCGCATGGGAAGTTACATCTGCCCTGGCGCTGGTTGTAGCCGCGTTGTACTTTATTCCGAAATACCTGCGTATGGGATTGACAACCATTCCCGAATACCTTGAAAAACGTTTCGATGGTGTAACCCGCAGTCTGATTGCGTTGTTTCTGGTGGTTTCGTTTGTGGTTACACTGCTCCCAATTGTGTTATATACCGGAGCCATCAATCTCGAAAGCATTTTTAATATTTCAGAAGTACTGGGAGTTACCAAATCTGAAGGTTTGTGGATTACTGTGGTTGGCATAGGTGTTATTGGTTCGCTGTATGCCATTTTCGGAGGATTAAAGGCAGTTTCCATTTCAGATTTAATAATGGGCTACGGACTGATGATCGGTGGACTGATGATCCCGGTTTTTGCCCTGTACAGTATTGGAGATGGAAATATTTTTACCGGTCTTGCCAAAGTATTTCATCATGCTCCCGAAAAATTCAATGTGGTTGGCGCCAAAAATTCGGTAATGCCCTTTGGGGTTTTGTTTACCGGATTAATCATTAACCAGCTCTATTTCTGGGGAATGAATCAAACTATTATCCAGCGGGCACTGGGTGCAAAAAATCTTAAAGAAGCACAGAAAGGCCTGCTTTTTACCGGTGTTCTTAAAATTTTAGTACCTCTGGTTATTGTTCTTCCCGGGGTTATCGGATTTTATTATTTCGGCGATTCGATGTATGAACACCAGGATTTCGTTTATCCGGCGCTGATTAAAAAAGTATTGCCGGTTGCTTTTGTTGGATTTTTTGCCGCAGTTGTAATGGGGGCTGTATTAAGTACTTTTAACGCTGTACTCAACAGCGCTGCCACAATTTTTAGCATCGATGTTTACAAAAGATTGCTAAAAAAAGATGCATCGGAAAAACGATTGGTTTGGGTTGGCAGGGCAACATCAACAACACTGGCAGTTTTTGCCATTTTATCTGCTCCATTGGTAGCCAATGCCCCGGAAGGGTTATACCAGCTTCTTCAGCAATTGAACGGGATTTTCTTTATTCCAATCGCATCCATTATGATTGCCGGTTTTTTCATCAAAAACATTTCAGCTGCCGGTGCCAAAACAGCCCTTTTCTTCGGATTGATTTTCTACATCACAACTACATTTATACTGAAGGTAAACATCCATTTTATACATATCTGGGGAATTGAGTTTGTTTTGAACATGATCATCATGTTTGTAATGTCGTATTTCTATCCCCGGACAACATTCAACGACAAAGCCGATGCATTAAAAGTGGATATGCACGGCTGGAAATATGCATATCACCTTTCAGCAGTTCTTGTGGTTGTAACCATTGCAATTTATATCGTGTTGGGACATCAATAAAAAAATATCAAAACTATGGAAATCTTAAAAAATTATATCAACGGAAGCTGGACAGAAAGCAGGGAACAGCAAACCGCGAATGTTGTCAACCCTGCAAACCAGGAGATTTTGGCAAAAGTTCCGCTCGGTGAAAATACAGTTGCCGATGTTAATTCGGCAGTTGCTGCTGCAGCCGAAGCTTTAAAAGAATGGCGCGACACTCCGGTGATGAAACGGGTTCAGCCATTGTACAAAATGAAACAGTTGCTGGAAGAAAACATCGATGAAATTACAAAGTTGATTACGCTCGAATGTGGAAAAACTTTTATCGAATCGAAAGCTGAAATGCAGCGGGCCATCGAAAATGTGGAAACAGCTTGTGGTACACCCATTTTGATGCAAAGTGAATTTTCGGAAAACGTAGCTCCCGGAATCGACGAATTTATGATTCGGCAGGCGGTTGGCGTTTGCGCGATTATTTCTCCTTTTAATTTCCCGGGAATGATTCCGTTCTGGTTTTTACCTTATGCAATCGCATGTGGAAACAGTGTTGTGGTAAAACCTTCGGAGAAAGTTCCTTTAACCATGATGAAGGTTTTTGAGCTGATCGATAAACTTGATATTCCAAAGGGTCTGATAAATCTTGTTCATGGCGGAAAACCAACTGTTGATGGTTTACTTGATCATCCTGAAGTAAAAGCCATCAGTTTCGTTGGATCGACCAATGTGGCACGATACATTTATCAGCGGGGTGCTGCCAACGGAAAGCGCGTTCAGGCTCAGGGCGGGGCAAAAAACCCGGTAATTGTGATGCCCGATGCCGATATTGAAATGGCTGCCAGAATTGTTGCCGACAGTGTGTACGGATGTGCCGGACAACGTTGTCTGGCTGCGTCAAATATTATTACGGTTGCTGACAATGATGGCTTTATCACAGAAGCGCTTATTGAAGCGGCAAAAAGTAAAACCACCGGTTTCGGTCTGAATGATGGAATTGAAATGGGACCTGTAATTACCCCGGAAAGCAAAGCAAGAGTCGAATCGTTGATTGACAAAGGTGTTAGCGAAGGTGCCAATTTGCTGCTCGACGGAAGAAATGCAAATATCGCCGGTTACGAAAAAGGAAATTTCATTAAACCAACCATTCTGGAAAATGTAGCGATCGGTGGTGAAGTGATTAAAACCGAGATTTTTGGTCCGGTAATGAGTTTGTTGCACATGAAAACCATTGAAGAAGCCATTGACTTTGTGAACAGCAATACATACGGAAACATGGCTTGTCTGTTTACTTCCAGCGGATTAAATGCCCGTACTTTCAGAAACCGCGCAAATGCCGGGAACATCGGAATTAATATTGGCGTTGCTGCTCCGTTGGCACAATTTCCGTTTAGTGGATGGAACAACAGCTTTTTTGGCGATTTGCACGGACAAGGCCGTCAAGCCATTGAATTTTTCACACAAACCAAAGTAGTTATAGAACGCTGGCCCAAAGAATGGACACGTAAATTTTAAAAATATTAAAAATGATAAAAATTGCAAACGCGCCCTGTTCGTGGGGTGCCCTCGAATTTGAACTGGAAGGCAAGTCGCTGGGTTACCGGCAGGTGCTTTCAGAAATGGTGGAAACCGGTTATGCAGGTACCGAACTTGGCGACTGGGGATTTATGCCATCGAACCCGGAAGAGTTGAATAAAGTACTCGATGAGAAAAAACTGCAGTTACTGGGCGCATTTGTCCCGGTTGCCCTTGCCAAAGAAGAAGCACACGATGCCGGTGTACTCCAGGCTTTAAAAACTGCGGGACTGATGTTTCATGCAGGTTATAAAAGTGCTTTTATCGTTCTTGCAGATGAAAACGGGTCGGTTGAGGAACGCACAAAAAATGCAGGTCGAATCACTCCTGAAATGGGGTTGAATGAAAACCAGTGGAAAACATTTGCGGAGGGTGCAGAAAGGGTTGCACATGCAGTGAAGGATAAATACGGCATGCGAACTGTTTTCCACCATCATTGCGCCGGTTATGTGGAAACTCCCAATGAAGTAGCAAAACTGATGGAACTGACTGATCCTGATTTGTTAGGATTATGCCTTGATATGGGGCATTACGCATTTGGTGGTGGCAACCCTGTTGAAGCCCTGAAAAAATATTACGACCGGATTTGGCATGTTCATTTCAAAGATTTCGACCCAAAAGTGGGACAGGCTGCCAAAGAAAATAATTACGATTATTTAAAGTCGGTTGAAGAAGGTGTGTTTTGTGAACTCGGAAATGGCAACGTTGATTTTGAATCAATTGTAGCCATTCTGAATGAAAAAGGATACGATGGATGGATTGTGGTTGAACAGGATGTGCTTCCGGGAATGGGCTCGCCAAAAAAATGTGCAGACCACAACCGGAAATACATCAAATCATTAGGCTTATAAGTGTTTAACGCTATGCTTTAGCTTGGCGACCAAATGAAATAAAGAGCAAGGCTTTAGCCGTTAATATTCGAAATAAGAATTAAATGCTAAAGCCAGGCTGTTTTTTAAATTTTGAATCACCAGGCTAAAGCCAAGGTGCAAAAATGACAAACAATGTAAAACTTATAAATATGAAAAAGATTAATGTAGCAGTTGCCGGCCTGGGCCGGATTGGAAAAATTCACCTGAAGAATTTATGCCGCAATTTCCCTGAAATTAAGGTGGTGGCAGTAATGGATGTTTTCGACGAATCGCAAATAATTGCCGACGAGTTTAACGTTCCGGTTTTTGTGAAGGATTTTGACGAATTACTTGCCGTTGAAGGAGTTGATGCCGTTGTAATCTGCTCGCCAACCGACACACACGCCGATTATGTTGTAAAAGCAGCAAAAGCCGGAAAACAGATTTTTTGCGAAAAGCCGCTCGACCTTTCACTCGACCGTGTAAAAGAAGTGCTTGCTATTGTTGAAGAATGTGGCGTAAAACTGATGCTCGGATTTAACCGTCGGTTTGATCCGGAATTCAAAAAAATAAGACAACTCGTTATCAACGGTGCAATTGGCGATCCGCAAATCATAAAAATTACCAGCCGCGATCCCGGGCCGCCTCCCGTTTCGTATATCAAAGTTTCAGGCGGAATGTTTCTGGATATGACCATTCACGATTTTGATATGGCGCGTTACATTTCGGGGAAACAGGTAAAAGAAGTGTATGCAAAAGGAGCGGTAATGGTTGACCCGGAAATTGGAAATGCCGGAGACATCGACACTGCAGTTATTACTTTAACTTTCGAAGACAATACAATGGCAGTAATCGACAATTGCCGGAAAGCGGTTTACGGTTATGATCAGCGCCTTGAAGTTTTTGGCAGCAAGGGAATGGCGCAGGCTGAAAACAACTTCCCTAACAACCACAAACTTTATACTTCGTCAGGCGTTTCGGGCGATTTACCACTTCACTTTTTCCTTGAAAGATATAATGCATCATACAACCAGGAAATCAGAGAATTTATTGACGCTTTGGTTTTTGAAGGCAAAATGCCGGTTGACGGAAACGATGGTCTTCAATCTATTGCCATTGGACTGGCAGCAAAAAAGTCGGTTGAAGAAGGCCGCCCTGTAAAAATAAGCGAGATATTAACATCTTTATAACTTAACCATGAAAAGTAGCAGGAGAAATTCTCAATTTATAAAAGCTTACCCAAATCGGGTAAAAAGTTTATTCATCCCGAATTTCGTTATCACTGCGCTGTTTCTGTCACTTTGCATCACCAGTTTTGGACAGATTTTTTCGGATAAAACACTGGTATCTGAATTTAATGATTTGGATTCCAAACCTGAAATTATCAGTTTCTCAAATCCGCTTGAAATCAATAACTCAGGCGGTCATCTTCAGGGAATTCAGGCGATTGAAAACAGTTTCGGAAAGTACTTTGTGTTATCAGGAAGTTCAGATTCATATTCCTATTTCGCTGTTGTAAAAAAGGGTGATAAAAATGAAGTGATATCGGTGAACCAACTGATGGACAAACCTTTTAAACATGCCGGTGGATTTCAGGTTTTTCAGAATTACATGGCTGTTGGAATTGAAGATAACGATGCAAAAGATAAATCGAAGGTTTGTGTTTATGATATTTCAAATCCCGAAAATCCACAGAATAAGCCTGTTGCTGTAATTGAAAGAGTTGGTGAATCAAAACGTTCAACTGCGGGTTGTGTCGGAATTACAAAACACAACGACCAAATTCTGTTGGCAGTTGGCGACTGGGATACCAAAAACATCGATTTCTATTCCTGCAAATCCGCTGAATTTCCAAAAGGCCATTTTGAACTTTTCTTCTCGTTAAATACCGAATCCATTTCAAAAGAAAACTGGATTGATAAAAATTGGCTTTCCTATCAAAATATCAATTTGTTTTCGACTGTTGAAAATGAATTGTATTTGGTCGGTCTCGGGCAAAACAATAAAAATGAGAATGTTGCAGATTTGTACCAGTTGAAAGATGATGGCAAAGGGAAATTCAGCATCACAAAAACTGCATCGAAAACATTCAATTGCGAAAAGGAAGTCAGTTTTAAGGCTAGTGCAGGTGCAGTAATTGACAACAACGGCAATTTGGGAATTATTGCTTGCGGATACAATGCACGGGAAGTTTCTTATCTGAATTATTTCAGCGCTAAAAAGGAAATGATTCGTGTTTTACCAGCCCACTCGCACAACGATTACGAACATGAAAGACCACTTTTTGATGCTTTGGATTGTAATTTTAAAAGTATTGAGGCTGATATTTATACTGTTGGAGATTCGCTTTATGTTGCGCACGATTTCGACAAGATAAAACCCGGTCGCACACTTCGACAGCTTTATCTTGAACCGCTCAAAAATCAAATCCTCAAAAATAATGGCTCGGTTTATGGCAATGGAGAAGAAGTTATTCTTTTCATCGACATTAAAGATGATGCATTAAAAACGTATCAAAACCTTCATCGAATCTTAACAGAATATAAAAGCCATTTAACTTCTTTTGAAAAGGGCAAAAAGAATCAGGGAAGTATAATGGTGGTGGTTTCCGGTAATCGTCCTATTGATTTTATGCAATCGCAAACCATCCGCTACGCGGGTTTCGATGGTCGACTCGAAAATCTGGAATCTGGTATTTCATCTAATTTGATGCCGGTTGTAAGCGATAACTGGGCCAAATATTTTTCGTGGAACGGAACCGGGAAAATGCCCGGGGAAGAAAAACTGAAACTTCAGAATTATGCAGAAAAAGCAAGAAATCAGGGATATATCCTCCGGTTTTGGAATACACCCAGCCGCACACCGGAACAAAGAACCGCAGCCTGGACTGAGTTGAAAAACGCCGGAGTTGGTTTGATTGGAGCGGATGAATTAAAGGAATTGCAGGAATTTTTGAAATAACTAATAAATTAAAATGAATGGTAATATGAAACGATGGTGAATTACAACGGTGTACTGAAACACACAAAAGACTTTTGGAAAGTCGGTTTTAACTGGTAAACACATTGCTAAATGTGGTAAATGAGAATACAAATAAATTTTATAAACGTAATTATTAAATCTGATGAAAAAATTGAGAATGAGGAGTCCTTCACTTTTGAAAAGTAACCATTTGCTTTTTCAAAAAATGAAATTAACAGTTATCATTTTATTGATAGCAATTACTGGGGCGATGGCCAATTCAAATCAGCCGGTGTCGGGCGAGAATACAAACGAGAATGGAGCAATTTCAGCTCAACAGCAAAAGAAACAAATTTCGGGTACAGTTATTGGTTCTGACGGACAAGCTATTCCGGGTGTTTCAGTAATTGTTAAAGGCACAACAACGGGGATAACCACAGGAATGAGCGGTGAATTTACACTCGAAATTCCAGCCGATGCACAAACACTGGTGTTTTCGTTTGTGGGAATGAAACCACAGGAAATTCCGATTGCAGGAAACACCGTTTTTAAAGTTTCCATGCAGGAAGAAACCATTGGTTTGGGAGAAGTTGTTGCTGTAGGTTATGGTATTCAGAAAAAAATAGACATTACCGGTGCAGTGGGTTCTGTACAAAGTGAGAATTTTAACAGGGGAGTTATCAATTCACCCGGGCAATTGCTACAAGGTAAAGTTGCCGGAGTAAACGTATCTTCAACAAGTGGTCAACCGGGTGGCGGGCAGCAAATTACCATCCGCGGACAAGGCAGTATCCGACAGGGTTCGGGCCCCTTATTTGTGGTTGATGGATTTCCAATCGGGATTGATGGAACCAGCGCCAGTACAAGTGCATTAAACTTTCTGAATCCTGAAGATATTGAATCGATGGATGTTTTGAAAGATGCTTC
>Ga0247841_10010709_pt1 | contig 12415 bp, 15 predicted proteins | sample LaCruzMarch2015__2_FD_192410 | JGI IMG/M metagenome (GOLD analysis project Ga0247841, IMG submission 192410) | Freshwater microbial communities from meromictic Lake La Cruz, Castile-La Mancha, Spain - LaCruzMarch2015_18m | ecosystem: Environmental > Aquatic > Freshwater > Lake | place: Spain... | reverse complement strand
GCATTTTCCAAATACTGAGCATGGCCCTCATGAAGAAGATCATAGACACCCTGAGTCAAAACAATCCTATACCCCATCTTCTTGAGCATCTTTACAATACTATCCAATTGTTTGAAGTCTTTTACAAACCGGTTTGAAACTTCTGTTTTACAACTTAGTATGTGCTTTATCTTTGTTTCTGACATATAATGGATTTTAACTACAAATTGAATTATAATTCCTGAGTTGGCATTGTCAAACAAAAATACAACCTACGCAATGAAAAAAGAAATTAATATAGTAGTAGCAATAGGGAAAAATAGAGTAATTGGTAAAAATAACCAGTTAATTTGGAAGATTTCAGATGATTTAAAGAGATTTAAGGCCATTACGTCGGGGTATCCGATCATAATGGGAAGAAAGACTTTTGAGTCCATAGGCAAGCCTCTGCCAAACAGAACAAATATTGTTGTAACTAGAAATACCGAATATGCAATAGATGGGATTACTGTTGTTAATTCGCTTGATGGGGCAATTAAAAAAGGATTTGAGTTAGGTGAACAGATTTTTATAATTGGTGGCCAAGAGATTTACAAACAGGCAATTGAAAAGGCGAATAGAATATATCTAACATTGGTGGAAGACACTGCAGAAGGTGATGCTTTTTTCCCAGACTATAGTATGTTTAAAAAGATAATTTCTAAAGAAGATTTTGAAACTAAAGACGGCTTGGGGTATTCTTTCATAGTTCTAGAAAGATAAATTAAATACCCAGCCCCTTGCGGGGCTGGGTCTTTAATTTTTGTATATATTATTTAACTTCAACTCCTTACAGGAGCAGTACACCTTTCACACTCTGAATACAGAGCATTCAAGGTTTTTTGTTTGGGTCCCACCCCAAACTTCAACCTTACAGGAGCAGTACACGCTTTTGGGTATTTTATTTCGCAAAACTCATAAACTACCTCAAAAGGTCCGTTGAACTTAAAACTATTTAACTTCAACGCCCATAGACCTGGCGCATCCTTCTACCATTTTCATTGCGCCTTCTATATTTATAGCGTTCGTGTCTTTTATTTTCTTCTCGGCGATAGCTTTTACCTGTGCTTTGGTCAAAGTTCCGGCTTTCTTTACTTTGTTTGTTCCTGAACCTTTCTCAATACCAAGTGTTTTTAATATCATACTTGCTACTGGAGGGGTTTTAGTAACAAAAGAGTAAGTTCTGTCTTCAAATACTGTAATGACTACAGGGACAATGTCTCCGATCATCTCTTTCGTTGCAGTATTAAACTTGTTTACGAAATCTCCAATGTTTATACCAGCTTGACCGAGAGCAGGACCAATAGGTGGAGCAGGTGTAGCTTTACCTGCAGAAATCTGAAGCTTTAATTTTTTTAATATTTTTTTGGCCATAATTGATTTTAAAATTCTGATTAACTAGAGGCTTTGTGATATTACACTATTAAATGATACTTTTCAACTAGGTTAGACCTTTCTCATTTGTAAGAGATCAAGCTCAACTGAGGTCTCTCTACCAAACATAAGCACCATAACTCTCGCCTTTCCTCTGACAGAATCCATCTCACTTATCTTTCCTTCTAGGTCTTTAAATGGTCCGTCTACAATCTTCACCATATCCCCTGTCTCAAGATCAACTGTATGTACGACTTTGTGCTCTTCCATCTTACCCAAAAGAAAATCTATTTCTTTCTTTGTTAGTGGCACAGGATAAACTCCAGCTCCAACGAAACCAGTAACACGAGGAGTGTTTCTAACAACATACCAAGAGTCATCAGTCACGATCATATCTACTAAAATATACCCAGGGTATATCTTCTCTTCTTCCTCGGTCCTTTTGTTGTTTTTTATCTTTATTTTCTTTTCGGTAGGAACAACAACGGCAAAAATCTTGTCTTGCATATTCAAAGACTCAATTCTCTGTTTCAAATTTCTAGCTACAGCATTTTCATACCCAGCATAGGTGTGAATCGCGTACCAGTTTCTTCCTTCTTGTATACTTTGTTTAGCCATCCTATTAAAATTTAATTTATAATAATGTTTATTACGACTTTTTAATCTTTATCTAACCTGTTCATCCATTCCTTTTACACACAGAATTTTAACAGGACAGGTTCTATTAAATAATTAATTTATAAATAATTTGTGTTTAGAAAATAAATTTGCCTAAAACAGTAGTAAATATATAATCGAGGAGTCCAAGATAAGCTGCAACAATAACAGATATCGCAATGACTAATATCGTAAACATCGTTGTTTGTTTTTTGGTTGGCCAACTAACGTGTTTTAACTCTCCTTTTGTTTCTTTTATATAATCTGTAATTGACATATATTTAAATTATTACTTGTATTTTAAAACCCCCGAAGGGGCTGTGCCCACATAATACCATAATATAGGTAAGAAAAGCAAGTTTGGGTGGTATAAGGTCAAAGTATAAGTATTAGGTAAATAATACAAGGCAAAATACCGCTTTCGCGGTATTTTGTCTTTTTCCTCTCAATCTTCCTTGTTCTTATACTTTCCCCTTATACCATCATATAATCTCATACACTATAGTTACGTTTGAAGTTATCGTGTTCTCTCCAGCTGGCACAGTTGCTTCAGGTGCTCCCCCTCCTACCCCCATCATGTCAGAAACAGCTGATTTATAATACGTTGGGTAATATCGTCCATCTGAAAAGGATACAATATCTCCTAAGCTAACACCGAGTTCGCTAGCAAGTTTCTTCGCTTCATCTCTCGCTTGTTTTATTGCAATATACCTTGCCTCTTTTTCTAAATCATCTTGTTTATCATTAGTAAAAGTAAGGCCACTCATATCGGTAACCTTAAGCTTACCTAAATCAGAAATAATTTTCCCCGCCTTTGAAAGATCTCTTATCTTTAAACTGATGCTTTGAGTGACGTTGTAAGCGACAAGAACCTGTTTTCCGTAAGCATCAACACATTCAAAACTCTGTGTATAAATATTTGTCTTTGGACCAAAACATCCGGCATCTCTTATATAGTCATACCTTGGATATATATTATAACCGGTTGTCTTAATATCTTTTTCATCTACTCCATTAGATTTCAAACTGGCAACAATATCTACCATATATGTATTCACAAGTCCTGTTGCTTTAGACACATCAAGATCTTCCGCAGTTGTAGAGAACGTGACTGTAGCCAAATCTGGTTTTGCTACTACTTCCCCTTTTCCTGAAACAGAAATGGTATTAACCGTGGTTGGAGCCTTACCTACATAAGCGACAGTTTTTATATCTCTTACAACTTTTACCAACATCCAAACACCTAATATAGCAACAAGTGGTAAAACCACCATTGCCACATATTTCTTGTATTCCGCACAACAATTTTTCATTTCCTCGTTCATAATAAAATTTATTATAGCCGATCGTTCTGACGGCTCATACTATTAATATAGCAGAGTATAGCACCAATCTAAACTTTAGACCATCTTGCAAAAATACCGCAAGGCAGAAGCCTTTTTGAGCCTTTTTCCTCTATTGTAAGTTCTCCAATTTCAAAATTTCCCCCGTATTTTTCCATAATAGGTTTAAGCGCGTTGTAATATGCTTGAGAAGAATATCCTGCGGCATAACCATTCACTAAAAAGAAAAGGGGGTTGTCTGATAAGATTTTTGAACATTGCTCAATGAGAGGTAAAAAGTCTTCCTCAATCTTCCATAGTTCGCCTTTTCCTCCTCTACCAAAAGATGGCGGGTCCATTATTATACCGTCATACTTTCCCCCTCTCTTAATTTCTCTCATTACAAACTTTCTTGCGTCATCTGTTATCCATCTGACATGTTTTTTATCTAGACCAGAAATTTGTGCATTTTCTTTAGCTAACTCTACTGTAGCCTTTGATCCATCCACGTGTACAACTTCGGCTCCGGCTGATAAAGCAGCTAGAGTTGCTCCGCCTGTGTAACCAAACAAATTTAGAACTTTTACAGACTTACCATTTATTTTTGATTTGATAAATTCCCAATTCATTTGTTGTTCCGGAAAAACACCAGTATGTTTAAAAGCACTTGGTTTGATATTAAACTTGATATCACCGAAAGCAATTTGCCAAGCATCGGGCATGTCTTCTTTCTTTTTCCACCCTTTTCTTAGTTCGTCTCTGAAAAACGTTCCGTCAGCTTTTTTCCACTCAGAATCAGGTAAGTTTTTCTTCCAGAGAGCCTGTGGATCAGGCCTTCTTAAGACATATTTGCCATATCTTTCAAGTTTCTCCTCCTCCCCGCTATCGAGAAGTTCATAGTCAGTGCTAGGCAATGTTTTTAGTATTTTTGGTTCCATTCCACAATACTACAACAAAATAACTAAAAAATCACTTATGAAAAACCCGCGCTAAACGCGGGTGTGTATCAACGTGATGCCCAAACTTCACTTTCGTTTCCAATGTGCACGACTGTCTCAGCTTTTATCTTCCAGTCCTGATAAGGACTTACAAGCCCAACTTCCATCGAAGCGACGGCTTTTGTCTTACCCTTGGGTCGAAATCGAAATCCTCCAAAATAAACAAAAACCCCTTTACGGTCAAATTGCACAGTGCGTCTTAAGATAGAACTATGACCCCTAAGCGATCTCCTCCGTTCAGTACCACATCCTTTATCTAAAATAATATACGGCCTACCTTTCTTATCGTAATATATTTTATGCTCGCCTCTATAGTAACTAAGACGCCAATAACTAAAACTAGGCATAAAGACCTCCTTTTTCTAAAACAAGAGTATCACAAATTTATTTTATTCCAAAGAGTCTCTTGGCGTTTTCTAACAATTGTAATCTAACTCGCTCGAAATCTTCCTCTCTAATTTCAGCAATCTTTTTGACCACTTCTATTACATAAGATGGTTCATTCCTTTCCCCTCTGTGTGGTATAGGGCTAGCAAAAGGTGCATCAGTCTCTGCGTGTATCATTTCAAGTGGAATATTTTTTATAACTTTATCAAAATCACGAACATAGGTGATTATGCCAGGGAAAGAAATAGAAAAGCCAAGTTCTATAAACTTTTTTGCAGTTTGGAGACTTGAAGTGAAAAAGTGTAGATTGCCACGAACTTTTCCTTTATAATTTTTCAAAATTTCGTAGGCGTCATCATGCGCATCACGAATATGGAGCATTAAAGGTTTGTTGTATATAATTGCAAACTCTATTTGTTGTATAAAAAGTTTCTTCTGTCTTTCTTTCTCTTCTTCCGTTACTTTTAACTTTTCACTTTCAACTTTGAACTTTGGATCTACGTAGTAGTCCAACCCGCATTCGCCTATTGCTACCACCTTTTCACCCGTTAAAGTTTTGGCTGACGCATCATCCTTTTTAGATGGTGCCCGGAAAATCTCAGATTTTCCATCAGCCAAAATTTTTTCGGGTAAATTTTTTAACAACTTCTCATATTCTAACTCATCAAACACTTCATCTTTTTTTTCATTTGGGTGTTGTCCAATACAAGCCCAGATATTTTCATTTTCTTCTGCAACTTTTACCGCTTGTTTTGAGCTCTCTAAATCAGCACCTACACTAATAGTACCGACATTCAAGTCTTTCATTCTTTTTATAACTTCATCCAAGTCTTTCCCGTAGTCCTCAAAACCAAGATGGGAATGGATATCGACATATTTCATAAGTATTATAAGTATATAGTATGAGTATAAGCAATGCTAGATTTAAAAAGTTTACCCCGTAGTAAGCATTCTTATGCTTTACTACTGGGGTGTAAAGGTAAAAAAAATAATACCAAACAAAAAACTCGTTATACACATATACGCGATAGCGTATATGTGTAAGATGAATAATCCATGACAAAGTCAGACCTTGTTCCAGATGTCTTTTGACATTCAAAAACAAAAAAGGTAATCTTAAAACAGAAGAGAAACTAACAACAAGAGGAGGAAGGCAAATGATATATACACAGGGTCTGGTGATGTTACTGTTGAATATCCTTGGAACTTTATTTTTGGGCAGAAAGTTTGGCGTGGAAGTCGCCCTGGCCTATATGTGTTTTTTGTTTGTTTTTTGCTCGGGTCCTTTAATTCTCTCGATTAATGGCCTTTACATAAAAATCAAAAGAAAAATGGGCCACGAATGATTTACGTAAAAGGGCGTTCGCAGATGCGAACGCCCTTTTTTCTTTTCTTTTTCAGTCTTTTCTTAAAAATAATGGCTTCTTTGGAGATTTATTTGCTTTAACCAAGTCTTTAATGGTTTTAGAAGTGTCGGGCATTATTGGGTTTAACATTCTGCCAATGGTGTAAAGTTCCTTTGCCAAAGCTTCTATCACCCTTACTCCCTTTTCTTTTTCTGTCTTCACTAATTTGAATGGCTGTTCTTTTTGAATCATTGAATCTAGGTCAGAAACTTTCTGCCAGATTAAGTCCGTAGCTTTTTGTATTTCAAATTTTTCCAGTAAATCAAAGAATTCTTGCGGTATGGTTTTTTCTTCAATTTCTACAGGTTTCTCCAAATTTGTTTCTGCCATTTTCATGACTCTACTTACTAGGTTACCTAAACCATTTGCCAAGTTTGCATTGTAAGACGCCTTAAAAGACTCTGCTGTAAAAGGCGTGTCCTCAAATGGATGCACTTCTCTTGCAACATAGTATCTTAGTGCCTCTGTTCCATAATCACGAACAAGATCTACAGGACTTACAACATTACCCAAAGTTTTACTCATTTTTATTCCTCCAGCCCCTGTGACAAAACCATCTATTACAATCTGCTTTGACGGGATTATGTTTGCTGCCATAAGCATGGCTTGCCACATTGCCGACTGCTGACGCAAATTATCTTTTCCACAATACTGTAGTGCTCCACCGGTTTCATTCCACCATTTATTGAAGGACTCCATATCGTCTGGCCAACCCAAAGTTGAAATGTAGTTTACAAGTGCATCAAACCAAACATACATTACTTGGTCTCCGTTTCCCGGCACTTCTATTCCCCAAGGCATTTTGGTTTTCAATCTTGAAATACTGAAGTCTTCTATGCCCCTTGCGACAAAATTTTTTATTTCTTTTAACCTTGATGCAGGTACCACAAAGTCCGATCTTTTGGTATAAAGATCCAGAAGCTTTTCCTGAAACGCAGAAAATTTAAAAAAATAATTCTCTTCATCTATAAGTTCAAGCTCAAGATTACTGTGGTCTGGACATTTGCCATTAACTAATTCTGAGTCGCTCTTTTCCAATTCACATCCGACGCAATATTTTATCTTATAATTTTTCTTATAAATATATCCGTTCTTGTCACAAACTTTCCAAAACTCTTTTGCTGCCATAATATGGTGTTCATCTGTAGTCCTAATAAACTTTACGTCTTCGCTAATTCCTAAAAGTGGAAGAATTTTCTTAAAAATCTCCGCGTATTCATCTACATACTGCTGTGGAGTTTGACCTTTCTCTATCGCCTTTCGATAAATCTTCAAACCGTGTTCATCTGTCCCCGTATTAAAAAACACCTCAAAACCTAAGAGTTTTTTATATCTAGCGATAATATCAGCCCTTATAAACTCTAGAGCATGACCCAAATGAGGCTCTGAATTAACATATGGCAGAGTCGTTGTTATATAGAAAATTTTTTTGTTCATTTTAGCCCTTAGTTAACTTTGATTCTGACTTTTTTGTAAAAGATGTTTTCTCCTCTGAAGATCATCAAGAAATTCCATAAGAGTAACTGACACTGGAACAGACAAGACAACCCCCAAGAATCCGGCAAATTTTGCGCCTATGATAAGGGCAAGAATAACAAGTATTGGTGACACTCCAACAATCTTTCGAACCACCAAAGGATAGATAAGGTGATTTTCAAACTGCTGAATTATTATATAGAGACCTATAACAAGCAGAGCCATCGTAACTCCCCCATCACCAAAGGCAGTAAGAATTGCAGGTATTGAAGCAATAATGGGACCAAAAAGCGGTATGACTTCAAGAATACCGGCAAGTACAGCCAAGAGAATCGCATTCTGAACACCCAAAATCGTAAGCCCCAGATATACTAAGACTCCAACAAGTAAAGCGAGCAATAATTGACCTTGCATCCAAGAACCAATTTTTTTCTGAGTTCTTTTCCAAAGTCCGACGATATATTCCTCCTTGTCTACCGGAGCTATAAAACCTAAGAATTTGGCAACTCCATCTTCTTGAACCGCAAAGTAAAATGACAAAACAACAATGAGGATGAAGGAAAATAATCCTCCGAAAATGGTGCTAATTGAACCAACAAAGCCAATAGAAAAATTAGATAGAATGTCTTTTATGTTTGTAATCAAAGACCCCAGACCTGTTCCGGAAGTTTTTATTGTATCTCCTGCACTTAGAGAAAACAGTGACGGTGTCCCAACTGTATCTGACAGACCCTGAACCACCTTTTGGGAAGTTGAAATTTTTTCTGAAGATATTCCAAGTGGGTTCCAGAGATCTAGTGACTCAAGTTGAGTAGGAACTGAGGAAAGTAAATTTGACGCATCTTCTAATAGTGATGGGATAAAAAGATAAAACAGACCAGCAAAAATTATAAATAAACCAACATAAGATACGATTACAGAAATAAGTCTGTTTATTCTAAATCTGCCACACCATAAGATGAATGGTTCTATTGCCGAAGCCAAGACAACGGCTGTTAAGACAACAAGTACCAAATCCTTTATATAAAATAAAAAGAAAACGCCAAGAACAACAAGCACGGCCTTCATGGCAGAACCTGCCGTTATATTTATAATAAAACCCTTTTCTTCCCCTTTATTCATAGTTAATTGAATTATAACCTAAAATGAGTTTTATTCAATCTCTTTCCAACTTGTTATATTAAATCCACCAGAGGGGCCATCTACAAAGTTTGGGTTTGCTAATCCACTTTCATAAGTAATCCTTACTCCTCCACCAGCCAATACAATTCTATCCGCTGTCGCTTCTTTAGCACTTGCACTTCCCACAAAGTATATAGTACCCTTCTGTGCGTTCAATATAACAGCACCTCCTGACCCGGAAATCTCCATAGCATATTTTCCACCACAGGTAGTCCCTCCGGAACAATTACTTGTAGTTACTATCATAAGATAACTTCCAGAGTTTCCATTGCCGTCTGCGCGACAGCTTCCTGGTATAGCAACTCTACCGTCCGTTACAATGATTAAACCACTATTACCAAAAGACTGAGATACAAGAAGTCTTGAATTACCTTCCATTATGATATTGCCTGTAACCCAGAGCATTTTATTGAGAGTTAAGATATGGCCTCCAGATATTGTTAAATCTCCAACAATTTTTCCATAAGGCAAAGTTGATGTGCCATAACCCAGTGTCCCATAGTTACCTACAAAAGTTCCTCCCCGACTGGCAATATCTTTCCAATCCTCTACATTTCCGTCAGAAACAGGAAAAGGAGCGGGGGTCGGATCATCATACGATGTGTCACAAACCTTATTGTTTTTATAATCAGATTTACATCTAATAAAACCTGAAGCATTTACATAATTAACTGTATGAGCGTGAACGTTGCCAACCCCTTCTGTACCGATATCGAATTTGTTCCATTCTCCCATTCCAATTATCTTTCCAAAAGCGCCCCCGAGATATACCTTAAAGTATGCATCATACCCCGTGGGAGAATTCCAGCTATTTCCTCTCCCGGTCTTCGAGAGACCGTTTAGGTAATTACTATCCAAATTCGCACCTATGGTATATTTCTTGCTATCAGACCCTGTTGAAGCATCTATTACTATCCAATACGCTGTACTACTTGAAATTGTCGGATTAGGAGAAAGAGGAATTTCAACCCAACCAAATGATTCAGTAACTAAAGATGAGTTTAATATACCGGAAGCCAAAATATCATCCGAATCAGAACTTGGATTACCCCCAGAATCTTTTATTATGTTTACAGTAGCATTTGAAGGTGAACCAGTCTGTTTTACAAATAAGTTAATCTGGGTAATCGTAGATGAAGTAGAAACTTCAAAGCTCTGGGCAAAATCTTGTGAGATATTGGCATTGCCAAAAACAATCGAGTTTGTAGGGATAGAAGGACTTTCGTTCGCTTGATCAGCAACTATATCCGGACTGTTTGCAACATATGCGGAACCTGTTATAAAGGCACCAGAATTTTGTGAAATAATATCTCCGTTTGAATATACGTTTCCTATTACACCGGCACTGCTTCCAAAAAGTATACCCCCCTTGCCAGACTGAATACCGTAAACAAATGATATTCCTTCCCCCTCTACAACTTTCGTCTCAATACTTTTTTGATAATTACCTGAGGAACCCGTCGAGGTTATTGTAATACCGTCTAAAGTATTTTCTAACGTAGTTTCCGCGGAAAAATCACCGATGGTTAGAACTTCTGTTGTGTTATATTCTTTTCCGCTTTTGACTCTATATGTAACATCTTCTATCCCAGCTTCGGCCGTGTAGTAGCTTTCTGTTGATTTCCACAAATTACTCGAGACTTTTAATTGTTTTACTATAGGAGTTATAAGACCCGCAGATACAATCAAAGAGAAGGACATAAAAAAAATTGTTGTTATGAGCATCACTTGTCCTTTCTTTTTAGAAGTGCATTTCATCATTAATATGAACCCCTTAAAATCTCCGTTGAATAAAATGTTCCTGTTTTATCACCACTTTTTATAACAAGGGTTGTTCTTATGGCCTCAGATTTCTCGGTTTGTATGAGTGTAAAAGATAAGGTCGTAACAGTAGCACCGGAAACTGTAAGTGGTCCCATCAAAGTTCCACCTTCATAAACTTCTACCTTCCCATGTTCATCAAGTACTATTTTTGCAGTGGAAAGGTTTCCGTCTTCCTCAAAAACATTCATTTGCAATTGGCCTAAAGAAAGATTGCTGTTTAACAGATCAACCTCTCTGGCTCTTCTGGTTTCTCTCTTAATTCTTTCTAGTACGGATACGGCAGAATTTTCTATAACGTTATTGTTAAAAGATTGCTTATTAGACCTTAATATAATCACTATGGACTGAACAATAACAAGCGTAATTACAGTCATAATAGATAAGTAGATAACCATTTCTACCAAGGAGAAACCTTTTCCTTTTTTTGTGTTATTTGGAAATATTATCATTCTAATATATTTGCGATATAAGTTATTATTTTTTTCTCTATCAATTGTTCAGGAGATGTGTGCCAAGAAATATGAACCTCGAGTTTTTTGGTGTTGGGATCAAGTGTTCCAGATGAAGATATGTCTCCATATTGATCTCTATATACATTATTCAGAGAGAAGGATCTAGAAAAATCTGGAATAGATTCAACTGTTGTGGTTGCAAACCAGGAGGAAGAAACACTGTTAAAATACAAATAATAAGTTGTGTTCATAGGTATCGCATTTATAATATCCCAGCCATTATCTCGGATCGTTTTTATCGCCTCCACCGCTTCGCTTGCAAGGTATGCCCCCTGTGTCATCTTAATATTTGCTCTGGATGTTTTTATATAGAGATTGTTTACCGTAATAAGTGTACTTAAGACAGTAGTTAAAACAAAAACGGCGACGATTACTTCTATTAAACCAATCCCTTTTTGATATTTTTTACTGCTCATTTTTTTGTATTATTCCTGTGGGGAAGATTATAATTGATGAGCTTGCGTTTATGTCATTTTTAAGAGACATAATTAAAATTATCTGGTCATTTGTAGACAACTTTCCAGTGGTTCTCTTAAAGACAATGCTTTGGGGCACGGGCGAAGATATCTTCACAGCACTATTTAAATCATAGGCAATATTTCTTGAATCAGATTCAATGTAGATTGGGCCGACGAAAGAGGTTAACTTTTTTTCTTCAACATAAATACCATGGTCACTTGAATCTTTAGAAGAAAGAGATGATGACCTTGCTTCATTTATAACACTCAGTATAGACAATCTACTTTTGTCTAAAATCTGGTTCTCGTTCATGCTCCTAAAAGCAAAAATGGCAATCGATGAGATAACAGCAACAATTGCCAACACGACCAAGATCTCTCCTAAAGAAAATCCAGTAATAAATTTGGACTTAGAAAATGTCTTGGGTAGCGAAATCATATTTTGTCCATTATCGAGTATATTGGGGTTATCATAGAAAAAGCAAAAATACCCACAGCAACACCGATTATAATCATCAGGAATGGTTCTATAACCGTGGACATATCTTTAGTTTTTTGTTCAACAGAGTTTTCATAGAATTTTGCAGTCTCCATAAGCATCCCCGCAATATTACCCGTTTCTTCTCCCACAGCCATCATCTCACCCACAAAAACTGGGTATAATTTACTAGCGACAAAAAACTTAGACATAGGTTCTCCTTTTTCCACTCCAATTCTCGCCCCATCAAGAACCTCTCTAAAATACTGATTTTGAACAACTTCGCTTGTAATAAGTATTGCCTCAGCAAAAGGTACACCGGA
>Ga0247841_10010708_pt1 | contig 12416 bp, 8 predicted proteins | sample LaCruzMarch2015__2_FD_192410 | JGI IMG/M metagenome (GOLD analysis project Ga0247841, IMG submission 192410) | Freshwater microbial communities from meromictic Lake La Cruz, Castile-La Mancha, Spain - LaCruzMarch2015_18m | ecosystem: Environmental > Aquatic > Freshwater > Lake | place: Spain... | reverse complement strand
TCGCAAATCCGCATCCGAAAAACACCATCGGCGTCTTTTAGGTTGCCAAGCGAGCGCATCCGCGAAGCAATCAATAGGTTTTTTGGTTTTAAGATCTGCTCGCATATGGCCCCAAGGATGATCAAAACCACGGTCAAGCGGCCGGAAGCAACCCCTCCGCCCCGATGATCCGCCAATCCTTGGTACTTGACATAGTTCACATAATCGACGTGGCCGGGCCGGGCCAAGTGGCGATTTAGGGCATAGTCTTCGCTTTTTACATCCTCGTTGGGAACCAAAATCGTCAGCGGGGCTCCGGTGGTGTGCCCTTCAAAATAGCCGCTGATGATTTCAAACTCATCGGGTTCCAGACGTTTGGAAGTCAATGCTCCCAACCCTTTTCGGTTCTGAAGCCGTTTTTTGATCAAATCAAGATCCAAAGCGATTCCCGCCGAAAAACCGTCCGCGGTCAGACCAACAAACGGTTCATGCGAAGCTCCAAAAAGGGTGATTTTTAGATAATTTCCAAAGGTGTTCATGCTATTTCCCTCAAAAAAGCGTCCAACGGTTTCGTTTCCATCTCAATCAAACCAACGGAACGCAAAACCGGAATGCGAATATTTTCGTTTTCCATTTTTTTATCTTTGTTTATGAAATCAGTTAGGTCCTTCATCGAAAAATCGAAAGCCCCATCGATGCCCAGTTTTTGATATAAATCCCGGAGCCGGGTTTTGATTTCCGGTTGGCGCGTTTCCCAAAGCATTCCGATGGCCACGGCTTTCCCGTGGCTGAGAGAAAATTGGGAAAAACTTTCCAACCCATGTCCGACGGTATGCCCGTAATTGAGAGTCATTCGAAGATTTTCATCAAACTCGTCTTTTTCGGTAATTTTAGCTTTGATGTTCAAACACTGGAAGATGACTTCCTCAAGATCAAAGGCCCCGAATAATTGTTCAAACAGTTTTTTGGAAAAGCACAGTCCGTATTTCACCACTTCCGCCATTCCTGACAGGTATTCGGCTTTCGGAAGGGTCTTCAGGATCATCGGGTCCACAAAAATGGCTTCCGGATGATAAACCGTCCCGATTTGATTTTTGTAGCTTTGATGATTGGCGGTAAAATCGATGCCACATTTCCCGCCCAAAGCACTGTCGACTTGGGCCATCAGGGTCGTGGGAATGCTCACGAACCGAATGCCGCGTTTGTAAATGGCGGCCACGAAGCCGGCGATGTCGCCAACAACCCCCCCGCCGAGAGAAATGATGAAATCGTATTTCTGGATGTCGGCTTCCAACATCCGATTGATGATGTTTTCAACTTCCCCGTAGTTTTTGCTGTTTTCGCCGGAAGAAAGCAAATAAAGATCATACTTTTTCATTTGTTTGGTAACCGAATCCAAATAAAGATGGGCTACATTGAGGTCGGTGATGATGAAATAGCGTACATCATCTTTCAAATAGTCACCCAAACGGCTGATGATCCCGTTTTCCAGGAACACCTCTACTTTGTGAGACAAATATTTAACTTTCAGAGTTTTCATGCCACAACCTCTACCTTTCCTCCCAATTTTTGGTATTCATCAAAAAAATTAGGGTATGATTTGTTCACCGATAAAAAGTTTCGGATCACGAACGGCTTTTCACAATGTCTGGCCAAGATGCTCAAGGCCATGACGATGCGGTGGTCATTGTAACTGTCCACTTCGCATCCGCCTTCCAATTGGGGTTTTCCTTGGATGATCATCCGATTTTCTTCTACTTTCACGTTCCCTCCCAGGCGGTTAATCCCGTCTTGAATGGAAAGCGCCCGGTTACTTTCCTTGTAGCTGAGTTTATCTATTCCGCGAATAATTACTGTTCCGGTTCCCAAAGACGCAACTGCGGCCAAAATTGGGCCCAAATCAGGCGTTTCCGTGATGTCCAAGGTCGCATCGCCAATTTGGCCTTGGGAATAGCGAAAATCGTCGCCATCATTTTGGAAGCTGATTCCCAGGCTTTTCAAAAAATCAAAAATGGCCACATCGCCTTGAAGCGATCCGCCCGCCGAAGCCCGGATTCGCAAATCGGGATTGAAGCAGGCCGCACCCAACCAAAAGGCGGAGTTGGAAAAATCGTCCTCAATAAATATCTCGGTTGGGGAATAACCCGTTTTTTCATCCCAAATGATGGTTTGATCATCCGGAAAACGAAAATTCACTCCGAATTTCTTGCAAACCTGGATGGTCATGTTAACATAGGGATTGTTTATGGTGATGTCTTGAAGGTGCAAAACGGTTCCGATTGTTAAAAACGGCAGAGCCAAGATCATGCCGGTTATGATTTGGCTGGTGTTTTCCCCAGACAAATAATAATCTTTTTCGGACAGTTTTCCGGAAACGGTAACGATGTTCTTGTTATCGCGGCCGATTTTCAAACCCTTTAATTCCGAATGGTAGCTTTTTTTTACTCGCTCAACCAGGTAATCGGTGCCTTGGAAAGCGAAGTCACTCAAAAAAGCCGACAAGGCCGGAGCCAGCATTCGCATGGTTGAAGCTGATTCGTGGCAGGGAAACGGTTTTTTGGAGTTCATGAAACCCTGTTTTCCTTCAACAACCACCCGATCTTCGTAAAAAGTCAGGTTCACTCCCAGATTTTGAAGCGATTTGACGGTTGCTTGGGTATCCTCGCAAATCAAAGGATGATGGATGACCGATTGTCCCAAAGAAAAAGCGGCGCAAATCAAAGCCCTGTGGGTCAAACTCTTTGATGGTGGGGCTTCAACGAACCCCGATAATTCGCTGGGATAGACTTTTAGATCCATAATATGTTCTACCTTTTTTTCTATTATACTACATTGACGCCGATTAATAAATACTTTCATGAAAAAAGGATTGGTTCAAGGCTTGAACCAATCCCATTTATTTAGTCTCGATTAAAGAAAATACGGGCGATGATCGGCAAAATTTCCATGTACAGCCATACCACCGTGAATACCAACCCGAACGAGGCGTACCATTCCAAGTCTTTCGGAGCGCGATTTTCCACGATCCGCCGAATGTTCTCTAAATCAAAAAGCAAGTAGAGGGTTCCCAAAAAGACCATGATCCCGGAAGTCAAAAGACTGGTCCAAAAATCATAACCCACGCCCAAGCCGCGGCTTAAGATCCACATCAGGATTTGGGAAACCAAAACCGAGATGGCAAAAATCAAAAGGAATCGGATGAACTTGCTGTTAACCACGATCAGTCGGGTCAGAAACAAGGTCGCCACCACGATCAGAACGACGATGGTGGACATCAAAGCGGTCAAGACCACGCCCGGCGCTTCGATTTCAAAAGCCATGGACACGACGCCCACGAGCACTCCTTCTCCCAAGCAATAAATGGTCCCAAAAACAGCTGAAAGTTTCGGAAACCAAAAAGCCAGCAGGGCGGAGATGATCGTGGTAATTAGCGAAGCGGTAAGCAGGCTGGTGAAAAGGCCTTGGCTGACATAAAATATAACAAACAACCCGCCCAAAGCCCCCAATAGGATCATGGCTACGAAATAAAGGGTCTTCGCGGCTACGCCTTTGTAAGTAGCGGAAGCCGTGATGTTTTCTTCATAAGGATTATCGATAATTTTCCGGAACACCGGATTATGACTGGCAAATCGCATGTTTAAGTCCTCCTAAATCATTGTGTTTTTGATATGGTCATCAAAACAGGCCCAATTGATCATCATTGGGAAGTTCTTTGAAAGCGCCGATTTCCGAAAGTTTTTCGAAGACCGTCGCGTTCAGTTTGGTCCGGCGCATGATGTCCTTCGTTGAAGAAAACATCGCTTCTTCGCGGGCATCGGTGATCGATTTCGCGGTGGCCTCGCCCAGGTTATCCATGGCTTTCAGCGGAATGACCAGGCTGTTTCCCTCAATGAGAAAGTCCCGCCAACTTGATTTCATAATGTCGATCTGTTGAAAAGTGAAACCGCGGGCGGTCATTTCCAAAGCCAGGATCAAACAGTTATACAAATCGAACTCTTTGTTTGAAGCTTGCTTGGCTTTGATCTTATCTTCCAATTCCTTGACTCGCAAGTTGATGGAATAATATCCGCCGGCCATCGGCACAACATCAAACGCATTGGCTCTTCTGGAAAAGTAAGCCGCATAGTATTGCAAAGGACGATGGACCTTGAACCAGCCGATCCGCAAAGCCATGATGACGTAAGCGGAAGCGTGGGCTTTCGGGAACATGTATTTGATCATTTTGCATGAATCAACGTACCATTTGGGAATGTTGTAATCCAACATTTCTTTTTCGTATTCGGGAGAAACCCCGTTGCCATGGCGAACGCTTTCCATGATCTTGAAAGCATCAATCGCGGGCAGTCCCCGGGACAACAAATAAATCATGATGTCGTCACGGCAACCGATCAGGTCTTTGAAATCAATCGGTCCGACTTCTTTTTTAAGCCCCAGCATATAATCGCGGGCATTGCCATTCCAAACATCGGTTCCATGGCTCAACCCGGAGATCTTGACCAATTCGCTGACGGTTTTAGGACGAATTTCTCGTAACATGTCTTTGGCCAAAGTGGTTCCGAATTCCGGAATTCCGGTGGTTCCAACCACTTCATGGACCTGAGTCGCATCAACATCCATGCTTGAGACTCCCGAGAACAATCCCAGGACTTTTTTGTCCCAAAACGGGATGTCATCGACGGTCGAGAACGGAAATGAACCCGGATCTTTTTCCACGAAATTCATCAAATGGCGAATCATGGTCGGATCATCATGTCCGAGGATGTCCAGCTTAAGCAAATTGTCTTCAAATTTGTGATAATCGTAATGGGTAGTTCGCCAGTCCGAAGCGGTGTCATCAGCCGGAAATTGAACCGGGATGATATCCGAATATTCTATTTCTTTCGGGATGACCACAATTCCGCCCGGATGTTGGCCGGTCGAACGTTTTACGCCGGTAACTTTAGCCGCCAAACGGTCGATCTCACAGTTTCTGGCTTGAATTCCTTTTCTTTCCAGATAACCTTTGACGTAACCAAAAGCGGTTTTGTCCGCAATCGTAGAAATGGTTCCGGCTCGGAAAGCATTCTCGACCCCAAAAACTTCTCTACAAAACTCATGAGCCTTGGCTTGGTAATCCCCGGAAAAGTTCAAATCTATGTCCGGGATCTTGTCGCCTTTGAAACCCAGGAAGGTCTCAAACGGCACGTCGAATCCGTCTTTGATCAGCTTTTTGCCACAAACCGGGCAATCATGATCAGGAAGATCAAACCCCGTCCCCGCGCTTTGGAGAATCGGGTCCAGGCTTTCGGCTTCGATCGTCATCGGATATTTCTTCTTTTCGTCATTGTTCAGTTTGAAGGCTACAAAGTGGCAATTTGGACAAACGTAATGCGGAGGAAGCGAATTGACTTCGGTGATGCCCATGAAAAAGGCGACCAAACTGGATCCGACCGAGCCCCGGCTGCCAACCACATACCCGTCATCTTTGGACTTTTTGACCAAAAGGTGGGAAATATAATAAATGGAAGCATAGTTGTTGTTGATGATGCTGTTCAGTTCCTTTTTGGTGCGATCCAAAACATAGAGCGGAAGATTTTCGCCATAGCGGGCTGAGGCTCGCTTGTAAGTCAGATCTATGACCGCTTGTTTGACGGATGGGACTCCCCGTTTGGAAAGAAAATCATCGCTGGGCGCAAACAGTTGATCCGGAAACAGCGGATAGCGTTCGGTCAATTCGGAAACGCGGTTCGAATTGGTGACGACCAGTTCGTAAGCCAGGTCTTCTCCCAAAAATCGGAACTCTTCCAACATTTCCTTGGTGGACATATAGTGCTGAGCCGCCACATGTTTGGCGTTGAAAAGTTTGTGAAGTCCGCCGCCGACCTGCGGAGCATTGATGAAGATCTCTCGTAATTTCGCATCATCTTTGGTCAGGACGTGAACATCGCCGGTGGCAACCACGATCTTGCCTTTTTCTTTTCCGGCCCGAATGATCTTTTGGATGATGTCTTTGATGATTTCGGTATTGCCTTCATCATCATCGGATTCAAACAAATGCAAATAGTGGCCGATGGGTTGAACCTCGATGTAATCATAGAAATCGATGGCCGCCAATAAGTTGTCATAGCTGTCCCGCCAAGCCAAATCGAAAATCTCGCCGTTGCAGCAGCAGCTTCCGAACAGCAAACCGTCGCGGTGCGCCGTCAAAAACTTCTTTAGGATGCGCGGTTCTTTGTAAAAATGGGTGGTGTGGGAATCGGAGATGATCTGATTGAGATTTTTGATTCCGGCGCGATTCCGGGAAATGATGCTGATGTGAGTCGCGTAGGCATGTTGGTAAGTTTCTTCATTGATGGTAGATTGATTAATGGCCCCATAATCGGTGATGCCATCCGCTAGCAACGCTTTTAACATCTTCAGAAAGATCTCAGCGGTGCTTTTTGCATCGGCGATGGCCCGGTGGTGCTGAAGCAGTTCAACATCGAAATATTTGGCTAAAGCTTTCAGGTTGAAAGTTTTCAGTTTGTTCCCGTAACGTACCCGAGCCAGTTGCAGAGTATCGATGGTTGGGAAGTCATGTTCCCAAAGCCCGAATTCTTTCAGGTTTTTGTATAAATGCGAATTATCAAAAGTGGCATTATGAGCCACCAAAATCGCTCCTTGAATGAATTTATTAAAGTCAACAATGGCAGTCTCAATGCCCGGGGCATTCCGAACATCGTCATTGGTGATGCTGGTGATCTCGGTTATGAAGGCCGGGATCAGTTCTTTCGGCTTGACGTAAGTGGAGAACTCATCGGTAAAATTGCCATGGTCAATTTTAACCGCGGCGATTTCGATGATCTCATTGTAATTGCTCGATAAACCGGTGGTTTCCAAGTCGTAGACCACAAAGACCGCATTCTTTAGATCGATCTGGGCATCGGTAAGGGCAATTCGGAATTTTTCTTCGTCGATCAAAGAACCTTCGACGCCATAAATCGGCTTGACTGAAGTCCCTTTGGTCAGATTGAATAGATCCGGAAGGCTCTGAAGATTGAAATGATCGGTGACGGCGATGGCGGAATGGCCGAAATCAAGAGCGGTTTTTACATAGTCATTAACATCCATGACCCCGTCCTGAGTGGACATTTTGGTGTGCGCATGCAGCTCAACTCGTTTAATTTCCGCTTCATCGATGGCCTTGTGAACGTCGCTTGGGCCCAGTCCCATGACATCTTTGCATCGCAAAACGACATCATTCGCGAACTTATCATATTCCAAAAGCCCAAACATTCGGACTTTTGATCCGACGCTGGCATGTTCGCGGTAGAAATTTTCATCTTTGTCATTGTAACTGTTCAAAAAAGTCTTAGCAATCAAAGAGTCGTTGCCATCGCAGATGGTAGCTTCGTAGATCTTGTAGCCGCCTTTAACGTCTTTAATGACCGAAGCGATGACATCTCCCAAAATGACGAAGTTGGCGTTCCCGTGTTTTTGATTGTATTCGATCAGCTGAACTTCCGAAGCCGGGATGTCCTTCAGGTCGGTCACCGGGCCGTTGATCTCCGATCGCATTTTTGGTTTTTTGTAAATCTTGTCCTTGTTGTCCGCAACCGGAGCATTGGCCAATTTTCGTTCATACATCTCCTGGTCATGGATTACTTCCTTGGTCGACTTTTCCAGGTTTTCCTCAATGGCTTTGGAGATTGGGATCTCGAAAGGACTGATGTCCGCCACGATCCGAATGTTTTTCAAAAAGCATTCCGAAAAAAAGGCTTGAACCCCCGGGATCAGGCTTTTGACCATCTCCACTTCTTGAGGATCCGCCACATAAATCGTGATCGTGTTGTCATGAAAATTGGTATTAAGGACCTTTAAAGTCGCATAACGAGGTTTTTCCTTGATGCAGATCTCCAAAAGGTTCTCATAGTAATTTTGGAGCATTTGGTCGCTGACAGTGCCATCGCGGTATTCAAAAAAGACCTTGGCATGAACTTTTATGTTGGCATTGACATGGCTTACGATTTTTTCCGTCAAAAAACGGCTATCTTCCAGAGCCAATACTTGGTCAAAGGCTAAATAAAAATTCCAAGTCCGGCTGAGGCGAATGATCTTGAGTTCGGTGATCTCCCCGCCTTGAAAACGAGGATCTTCTCCTAACCCCATGTCATTGAGCATCGCTTGAAATTTCTCGCGGTTTTCTTTTTGTTGGTTCATTCTTAATTCCTCTTAAAGGTATTCTAACATAACACCGGTCTTTTTTCCAGTGCTAATTTCGTTTTTAACAATACAGAAAAATAGATATGAAATGGAGAATCGTGCCCGTCAAAACAAAAATATGCCAGATCATGTGCGTGAACTTAAAGAGTTTCAAAACATAGAAAATTATGCCTATGCTATAAGCCACGCCACCCGCCAAAAGCAAAATCGTTCCGGTCGAACCGATCGCGGAAATGATCTGGGGAACATAGAAAACGGCGATCCAGCCCAATCCCAAATACAGGATCATGTGGAGGACTTTGAATTTCCCGAACCAAAAAACGTTCAAGAGCAGGCCTATTAGAGCGCATCCCCAAAGAACGGCGCAAAGGATGATCCCCAAGGTTCCGCCGATGGCAATCAATGTATATGGAGTATAAGTTCCAGCGATTAGCAAATAAATGGACATATGGTCAAATTTCTGGAAAAGTTTCTTGGCCCGGCTTCCCAATCGCAAGCCATGATAAAGAGTTGAGGCCGAGTACAAAAGCAAAGCGCTAAGAGAATAAATCAAATATGGCCAAAATGATCCCGCTTCGTCCCCTCTTAAACTCTTGATCAGAAGCAAGATCATAAAAACGACGGAAAAAGCCATCCCGGCCCCGTGAGTGACCGCATTGCCGATTTCCTCGCCCAGGGTGTAGAATTTCTTGTTTGGGGCCATTTTGCTCACCACCCGCAATTTCTCGCTTTTGACGGTCAGGCTTGGCAATAAAACTTCCGTTCCCGAATACTTGGCCAGACTGAGAATCTCTTGGCTTCGCAAGATCCGAAGGGGCGATATTTCTTTTTTGCCAACCGTTAGGTGCTTGCGCTCTTTCTTGGAAGCCGACCAATAAGCGGAGATGATTTCTTTCGCAATGTCTACTTCTTCCGCGGTTGGAGTAAAGAATTCATTGATCGGAGAAATTTGGGAAAGAATACTGGTGGCTTTGGATGAAGCTCCGAGCTTTTTCCCGCTTTCCAAATCGGCTTTGAGCCATCCGTCATCGCGGATGATCCGGTCAATCAAGGGCTTTTTGCTTAAAGCCGCCGACAAAGCCACCCGGTTTCGGATGAAACCCGTATCGCTTTGTTCCGGCAACCCCAAATAATCCAAATATTTTTCTTCATCGAAGAACATGGCTTTCACCCGTTCATAACTAGCAATCTTCCGGTAGGAAAGGACGCCTTCCGGGTTATCAACGATCGCAATGAAGTTCAAAGTTCCGAAATCAAGTTTTTGTTGGCTTTCATACTCCCGGACTTTCATCACCATTTTGTTTAGTATTTTCAAAGAAGCGTGGGGGATGACCCATCCGGTTAAACTTGAACCGACCGTTTTGGTAAGGTCCCGAAAGCTGGCCGCCCGGTCCGCCAGATCCAGTTTCAAATACAGTTCGGTCCCGCTGGCCCGGATCCGGTCCAAAAAAGCCCTGTTCTGATCCGGATTTTGGAATAAGGCGGCCGCATCCGCGACCTCAATGATCAAAGCATCGCTTTGATACAAACGCGGATCTTCCAGGGTTTTTAGATCATTTTTGTTTAGAAAAAAGTAGCTTCTTGGCATTTTATCCCTTTTCTGGAACGATTATCTTTTTTAACACCCATGATTGTGGATAATCGTTTGTTTGGCTGATCCATTTTTTCGGAGCAGCCATTTTCTTGTTCAATTATATCACAGGAACCCGAGTTTAAAAAGAAAAAAACCTCCGAAAGGAGGTTTTGTTAACAGATGCCTATTTAGTCGTTTTGAAGAATGTCCAAAACTTCTTTGATTTGTTTCATGGCAAAATCCATTTGCGCTTTGGTGTGGGTTGCCGTGTAGGAGGTTCTAAGCAAACTTTGTCCGACCGGAGTCGCCGGCGAAATGACCGGATTGACATAGACGCCGCGTTCAAACAGCATCTTACAAGCCATGAAGGTCTTCTCGTCCTGATAAGTATAGATCGGGATGATCGGGGTTTGGGCCTTGATGATTTTTACTCCCAAACGGATCAATCCGTCACGCATGTACTCGCTGATGTCGTGCAAGGCTGCAACCCTTTGTGGTTCCCGGCTTAGGATTCTAAGCGCCGCTCTCGCGCATTCAACACTCGCGGGAGTGATGGAAGCACTGAAAATGAACGGGCGGGATACATGGCGAACAAATTCAACCACTTTCGCCGAAGCGGCCATATAGCCACCGAGCGAAGCCAAAGATTTGGAGAAAGTCCCCATTAAAATGTCAACTTGATCTTCCAAACCGAAATGTTCAGCGGTTCCGCGTCCGTGTGCGCCCAAGACCCCAAGGCCATGAGCATCGTCGATCATGATGCGGGCTCCGTATTTTTTGGCTAAGCGAACGATGTTCGGCAAATCGCAAATATCGCCGGTCATGCTAAACACGCCGTCGGTAACGATCAAAATGCCTTTTTCGGGTTCAATGGAAGCCAGGATCTTTTCCAGATCCTCCATATCACTATGTTCATAACGCAATAGTTTCGCATAACTCAGGCGGCAGGCATCATAGATGCTGGCATGATTCTCTTTATCGCCAACAATGACGTCATTTCTTCCAGCGATGGCGCTGACAATTCCCAAATTGCTTTGGAAACCGGTGCTGAAAGTCATGGCGGCTTCGCGATGCAAGAATTCCGCCAATTCTTTTTCCAGAGCCACGTGAATGTCCAAAGTTCCGTTCAGGAATCGGGATCCCGAGCAGCCTGAACCGTATTTTTTGATGGCCGCCACTCCGGCTTCAATGACTTCCGGATGGGATGTCAGCCCCAAATAATTGTTAGATCCGATCATCAGAATCTTCTGGCCATTCATGAATACCTCGGTATCCTGTCCGGTTGAAAGAGCTTTAAAATAAGGATATACCCCTTTGGCCCGTGCCGCTTTTACCTGTTCGATTTGTTCGCAAGTTTCACATTTCTTAAATAAATCCATGATTTCCTCCTGAATTTTTTCATAATATGTTCACTATTATAACATAAAACATTTAATATACAACTTGTTTTTCCTTAAATAACTTGTCCTTTGGGTCCAACGATGGTTTCGCCGTCCGGAACATCGCGCAAAACGACGGTATTGGCGCCGATCTTGACATTATTCCCAATGGTAATGTTCCCGAGGATCTTGGCACCGGCTCCAACCATGACATTGTTTCCCAAAGTCGGGTGACGCTTCTTGTGTTCCTTGCCGGTCCCCCCCAAAGTTGCGCCTTGATAGATCAGGCAATCATCGCCGATGACAGTGGTTTCCCCGATCACGACGCCCATCCCATGGTCAATGAACAGCCGTTTTCCGATGGTCGCATTCGGATGGATTTCAATGCCATGAACCATCCTAACAAAGTAACTGATCATTTCCCCCACCAGTTTCAATTTCATTCGGTAGAAAAAATGGGCGATCCGATGCCAAAACAGCGCTTTGACGCCGGGATAAAACAACAATATCTGTAAATAATGGCGGGCAGCCGGGTCCCGTTTTTTGATTGATTTTAAATATGAAAACATGCTTACTCCTCTTTTGATTGTTTATTATACCATTTTTAAACAAATCGCAAGGGGAATAAGCATTTTTTATTTTTCCAAAACATCCGAAAACTCCGGGTGTTTCCCGAATTCTGAGATTGCAAAGTCACAGGTAGGGATGATTTTCAAGTTTTCACTTCGGGCCATGGCAATTACCCGGTCCAATAAAAGTTTTCCGATTCCCTGACCGCGGAGACTGGGATGCACAAACGTATGATCGACCACGATCACCCGGTCCGATCGATAATAATAAGTTATTCGAGCCAGGGCTTTTTCTTCGCTTTCACCAAAATAAAATTGTTTGGTGCCCGATTTAATTTCCATGATCGACTCCTATGAATACTTTTTTTTAAAGAATTCGGAAATATTTTCCAAAGATTTGATCAAAGTTGCGTCTTCATCAATTTTCATGTCATCAAAAATGGCATCGATCATCTCGCCATGAAATTCATCATGAACCGTCAAAACTTCCGCGGCCGGAGGCGCCAGTTTGATCAAAACTTTTCTCCGATCGGTTTCGTCATTGGCGCGGATCACAAATTTTTTGGCGACCAAACGGTCGATGGAAGCCGTTAAGGTCCCGGTGGTGATGCGCAATCGTTTGGCGATGGCGGACATGGTGGGTTCGGGGGAATTGCGAGCGGCTTCCAAAATATGAATTTCCTTGACCGAAAGTTTAACCCCTCGCGCTTTGAGGACATCTTCCTCAATTCCGAG
>Ga0247841_10010707_pt1 | contig 12416 bp, 5 predicted proteins | sample LaCruzMarch2015__2_FD_192410 | JGI IMG/M metagenome (GOLD analysis project Ga0247841, IMG submission 192410) | Freshwater microbial communities from meromictic Lake La Cruz, Castile-La Mancha, Spain - LaCruzMarch2015_18m | ecosystem: Environmental > Aquatic > Freshwater > Lake | place: Spain... | reverse complement strand
CCGGCCGTGTTTTCAGGTATTCCCTTACTGCCCAGGAAGTTTCGCAAGTCCAGCGAAACCGGGCATCATCGGGCAATGAATCGGTTTGATCACAAAAATCGAGTGCATAATCAATATAACGCAAATGGTCAGGCAATATTTCTGTTTGGGGCCTTGTGTAACCAATATCGGTGTGGGTATGCTGAACCAGAAAAATAGTGAAATAGCGGGGTAGGGAAATAGCGAAATTTTTGTTGTATGACTGTTCCCCGAATATTGAAATTCTTGCTGTATGTTCACCTGGCGGGGTGTTTTCAGGCAGCAAAACTTTTACTTCATTAAATCCAGCTTCAAGGAAAAATTTCTTTTCAGGGTTACCGGGTATCTGGAGTGTTCCATTCACAGGTTCGCCCAAATGGACAAACTGGAAAACCACCGGAATGGAATTCCCATGTGCGCCCCTGACCAATGCAGGGACCTGTCTGATTTCCAATTTTTCTTCAACACCTGCTTCGAAGGTCATATACCATGACCGGCTCTCTTTCGACGCTCCGACAATTCGAATACGCTGTGGCTTGCCCAATGCTATCATTGAAACAGGCAGGTTGAGCTGGGCATATCCCATCGGGTCGCCGTACTTATCCAGCATGGTTGTCCTGAAGAGCAACGACGATCCTTTGACGCCTTCTACCTGAAACGGTTTCATTTCCGAAACCAGCGGGTTTGAGAAGGTAAGACAGTAATTCCCGTTGACAAACAGTTTAAAGTTGTGGCTGTCGGTATTGGCATCGATCCCAAATATCCACATAAGTTTCACTGTCAATTCTGTGTAACTTGCGGGAATAACTTCGGTTTCCCATTCAATGTACTGAACCGAATCAATCGACCTCAGCAGAAGAGAAGATGTAACGCCAGGTTGCGGAGAATGATAATTAAAGCCACCCCCTTTTATTGATTTTGCATATCCTTTGAAAAACTGTCCTGGCCAGTTACCCGCCCTGGCATAAAAACCGCTACTTACCAGAATGGAAATACAGAAAACAGATAAAAGTTGGCGAATAGTCCACATGCAATACATTTTTTGAATTGTTATTTGTTGAGTGCACTCCGAAAAGTCCGATCATTTGGATCCTGAGCGGAGTCGAAGGATGCAAACACCTGTTAATAAGGACACTTCGACTTCGCTCAGTGTCAGGTTTTCCGTTAAATTGCCTTTTCGGAGCAGACTCTTTGTTTGAGCATTATCCCTAATTGCTGTTGTTAAATCCCAAACCGTAAAAATAAGAAAATACTTATCAAAAGAATGCCACTATTCTGAATTACAAAAACCTGTTTCCATGTCTAATTTTTCAGAGACCCTGTTACTGAAAAACTTAAAGTTGTACCTTTGCTGTCGAACTACAAAAAAACCTCCCATGAAAAAATTGTTTCTCTTTGTTATGATTGTATTTACCACTGTTTTTACGTTTGCACAAACAGAGAAATATTCAAAAGTCAAAATTTATACTGATGAACAGGGATTGCAGAAACTTTCATCGCTTGGGATAGCCGTTGATGAAGGTTTTTTTAGCAAAGGCATGTTTTTTATTTCAGACTTTTCAGAAACAGAACTGAAGACCATCCATTCCAACGGTTTTAGGTTAGATGTTCTTGTTGATGATGTGGTTGCGGAATATTTGAAGAGAAATGAAGAATGGGGTGACAAACCACTCGAAGGAGACCCCGCATTATCACGCAATTATCCTGTCCCTTACGAATTCCAGTTAGGTTCGATGGGGGGACATTGCACGCTGGATCAATTTAACAGTAACCTGGATTACATGTTTGTCCACTACCCCAGCCTGATCACCGAGAAAGTTTCTATCGGACAATCCATTGAGAACCGACCCATATATATGGTGAAATTAACCGGCGAAGCCCAGCAAAATCCCAAACCACAGGTTCTTTATACCGGTGTGCACCATGCGCGTGAAGGCATCGGCGCTATGCATCTTATGTTCTATATGTATTACCTGCTCGAGAATTATGCAACAGATCCTGAGATTAAAAACCTTGTAGATCATACTGAAATGTATTTTATTCTTGTTGTGAACCCTGACGGTTACAGATACAACCAGACCACCAATCCTTCGGGAGGGGGAATGTGGCGTAAAAACAGGCATAACAACGGTGGAGGCAGTTACGGGGTTGACCTCAACCGCAACTATGGTTATATGTGGGGAGGAGATGGTTCTTCGGGGTACCCGGATGATGAAACCTACCGTGGAACGGCTCCTTTTTCAGAACCCGAAACGCAGGCTTTAAAAGCTTTCTGTGAAAGCCACAACTTCGGAACAGCGCTCAATTATCATTGTGTTGCCGGTTTATTGCTGTACTCCTGGGGATATACTGCTACCCTGCCTCCCGATCATGAACTTTTTCATGCACAGGCAGCATTAATGACAGCCGACAACAATTACACATACGGCCCGGCCAACACCACCATTTATGTAGTTTCCGGCTGTTCGGATGACTGGATGTATGGTGAACAGACGACAAAATCCAAAATTCTTGCCTATACACCCGAAATTGGCGGGAGCGGATTCTGGCCTGCCGTGAATGAGATTATCCCGCTGTGCCAGGAAAACATGCTGCAAAGTTTGTTAGCCGCCAGGTTTGCAGGCAATTACGGCTCAGTTAGAGATGAATCACCGGCCCTTATTGCTCAAACTGCAGGATATCTGAAATTCAGTGTAAGCCAGTTGGGCCTTGATACCACCACATCCTTTTCCGTTTCAATTACCCCGCTGAGCGCCGCCTTCACAGGTATTGGTGATTCTGCGATTCTGGGTGGGATTTTTCCCGGACAGACGGTTACCGATTCCATCTCTTTCATGCTGGATCCCGGTATTCAGAGCGGAACAGCGCTTACTTACATCCTGAACCTGAATGATGGCTCCACCGTTCAAAGGGATACGATACAAAAAATATTCGGGCAACCGGTCGTCCTCTTCAATGATTTGTGCAGCACACTTGGCAATTGGACACCCGGAGGCTGGGGTATCTCAACCTCCAGCTATCATTCAGCGCCTGGTTCCATAACCGATTCCCCAAGCGGTAATTACCAGGATAACATTAATAAATCTGTCACACTTACCAATACCATTGATTTAACGGCTGCCAGCTATGGTTTGCTTAATTTCTGGGCTAAATGGGACATTGAAGCTGGTTACGATTATGCGCAAGTGAAAATTTCGACAAACGGAGGTTCTACCTGGACAGCGCTGACAGGTAATTACACCCATCCGGGAACTTCTTCACAGTTACCCGGTCAGCCAGTTTATGACGGTATCCAAAGTACATGGGTTCAGGAAAATATTGATCTGACTCCCTTTTTAGGACATACTATAAAACTACGATTTACTTTGGCCAGTGACGGGAATGTGACCGGTGACGGATTTTACTTTGACGATGTATCTGTTATCACCATTGGCACCCCGACCGGCCATCTGGTCAGCGGATTGATTTCCTATCCCAACACCTACAACACGCCATTAAGCGGAATACAGCTGAATCTGAAAAATGGCACAGGCAATGTCGTCGCCTCAACTTTAACAAACGCTTCCGGAAATTATTCGTTCACCGGAATTGCAGATGGGTCCTACACAATAGAGGCCGCTACAGGCAAACCATGGGGTGGCGTAACTGCTGCCGATGTGCTTTTGTATAAGAAACATATTGCCGGTATTTCGCCTCTGTCAGGTATTTTTCTTGCCTCGGGTGATGTGAATGGAAGCGGTTCCGTTACTGCAAGCGATGTCCTGCTGGTTCGCAAACGCATCATCTCCATGATCACCACCTTTTCAGTCGGCAACTGGCTGTTCAATCCGGAACCTGTGACCGTGAACGGAGGAAATGTTACCCAAAGTTTCAATGGTTTGACTTACGGCGATGCCAACGGATCATACCAACCGGTTGCATTGAAAAACATCAATGGGTATATTGCAACAGAAAGCAGTATCACGATCGGTTCAACAGTGGCAAGTCCTGGTGAGCTCGAGGTTCCTTTTTATGGATCATCAATGAATAATTTAGGCTCTTTCCAGTTTACCATCCGGTATGATTCTAAAAACCTTTCATTTAAAGATATTACCGGTGTTTACCCGGGATTGGAATCAATGCTGGTATGTTCTCCGGAACCTGGAACCCTCACTTTCATTTGGGCTACAGATGAAAATGGCATAAATATTTCACGGAATGTCCTGTTTTCCATTGTGTTTATTTCAGGTTCCTCTAACCCTTCCGAAATTGCTTTTTCAGATGTTCCTGTTCCAAATGAGTTTGGTGATTACGATGGCAACCTGTTTGCTCCGGCGCTCAAATCAGGTAGCATTGGAAAAAACACAGGGGCGGTTGAAACAAACGACAATGGGTTCATTGTGTATCCAAATCCAAGTCATGGACTGTTTACAATCAGCTCAGACAGAAACGAAGCTGTGATCATCAATGTAAAGATAACCGATCAGATGGGCAAGACAGTATTTAAGCAAAACGAGCTTACCCTCCAGGCCGGTTCCGGTTATACGTTTGATCTCAGTTTCCTGCCAAAGGGCATTTATATCCTGAATATTGAAGGCAAAACACAAACTGCAAACAAAAAGATTATCATTCTGTAAGGGACAATAATCCATTGACCCTCTGTTCATCTGCTGTGAACATCTTACGTAAAAAAATGCAACGCACCCCTGAAATGTAACAAACATTCGGGGGTGTGATGCATAAAAACCGAAGATCCCGATTCGGGAAAAACTAAATTCTGCTATTTTTTTAGCGGAATAACCTCGTAAACAGTAGCAGAAACAATATTATTGGCGCTGCAGGTGGCCCAGTGATCAATTTCAGGATCCGGGAACTGCCAGCCTTTAGGCCTCATGATCCAAATAGTTCCCGGTGGCGGTTTTCTGGCGGCATCCTGTTCAACAATCTTTTTCATTACATCGAGAGGGGTGTGTACATTTAATAAAATGTTGTTAACTGCAGCATTCCAATTTGCCGTTTGATTTACTACATTTAGTGTTGCCATTTTTCCTGATTTTTGTTTCTAAAAAAATGAGATCAATTCATCTTACTAAATTAAAAACATTCATAATAAAAATAGATATATTTGATAGGTTTAATTTATTTTATTAAAGGCCCGGTTAGTTGAATTGATACAAACCACGAATAACAGCATGTATAGCCCATTTGACTGCAGAAATTAAAATTCGAATCAAATGCAAAAAATCAAAATCTTTCTCCTTACTGCGCTTATGGGATGGTCATCACCTATGAAGTCGTCGGCACAAAATGCCATACAACAGGATAATTCAGCCCAATATAACATTCGAAAATGGACATACAGAAGCGGTTTATCTTTAAACATCTATTCCATCCGTCAAACTCCGGATGGATTTCTTTGGCTCGGTAATGAGTTTGGCATCACCAGGTTCGACGGCATGAATGCATTCTTGTTTAACAGGCAAAATTCGAAAGAGATGACCGAAGACTTTTGCCTGATACTGTATCTCGCACTTGACAGTACGATGTACTGCGGTATGAGCAATGGACTGGTCCTCCAATATAAAAACAACACTTTCACTCCTTTAGGAAGCAAGGAGGTCTTTCATGGAAAATCGATCAGGGCTATCTGTGAAGATCATGAGGGTAATATCTGGATAGCTCCTGATGGCGCTGGCCTGCTGAAATTCAGCAAGGGTAAATTTTTCCAATTCAATAAAAGCAATGGCCTTCCATCCGATAATATTCTTACAATTGCCCGGGGGGCAGACAATGAAATGTGGATAGGAACTGATTCCGGGCTCAGTCGGCACAGGGAGGGGAAATTTGAAACCTTCAGCGCCCAAAATGGACTTACCTCCATCGTTATAACTGCAATTGCAATGTCAGATGACAATGTGATATGGGCAGGCAGTTCGGAGGGGAATGTAATCATGTTCAAGGATGGAAAAATTTATAATTTCTTAAACGGACCGCTGGGCAATGGCCGGTCGGTCAGCGCTATTACCTGCGGACCAGATAATAAAATCTGGTTTGGAACCTATGGTGACGGACTTTATGGATATGATCCACAAAAAAAACAAATGGTGCATATTACCACCAACGACAGTTTGTCTTCAAATATGGTAACCTCAATTCTGGTTAATTCAGAAGAAGATCTTATGGTAGGAACACAGGGGAATGGGTTGAACCGTTTGCGCAAAAAAACTGTTCAGACATACACCCGCAAGGATGGCCTGGCGGAGAATTCGGTCATGGGAATTTGCAGGTTGAAGAATGGGAATATTCTTATCGGCCATGAAGCAGGTGGTATTACATTGTTTAACAATGGGAAATTTAATGACTTATCCTCAAAATTCGGCATCAGCAGATTGCCTGTTTTTTCGATTGCCGAAGATGTCTCTAATAATATTCATATTGCAACTGTCGGCTCCCTGATATCCTGGGATGGCAAGAAAACAACCTTATTCAATGCCCATTCAAGCCTCGGCAACACCCTTTTTAAATCACTTTACATTGATCGCAAGGGGATCATGTGGGCAGGGACTGATGCCGGGATTTACCTTTTCAACGGGAAGGACATCAAAACTATTTCTACCGGGGATGGGCTATCCGATGGCCGGGTTCTTTGTTTCCAGGAAGACCATCTGGGTAGGATGTGGGCCGGTACCGTTCAGGGAGGGATAAACATTATTAAAGATGGGGAAATTTCCACACTGACAAAAAAAGATGGACTGGCTGGTAATCTGATCCTGTCAATGTACGAAGATAACGAAGGAACAATGTGGGTTGGAACCGGGAATCATGGGCTGAACCGGATTGATGGGGCAACGGGCAAAATCACCCTGCTTGATAGCCTGGATTTGGATCAGCCTGCAATATGCCAGATTATGGAAGATGGAATGCGTAACCTTTGGATTGGAACTTCCTATGGCATTTATATGGTTAACAAAGATGAAGTAAACGGATATGCTAAAGGATTAAACAAATTGCCCCGAATTATCAATCTAGGGGAGGAGGAGGGCGTCATAGGGGGATGTGTCGGAGGTGTTTTCCCAGCCGGATGTGTCACACCTGATCAAAAACTCTGGTTTTCAATGACCGAAGGGATTGCTGAGATCGATCCCAAAAAGTTTGCCATGCATTTTACTTCACCAATGGTTTCTGTAGACACTATAAAAGTCAACAACAGGGCCTTAGAAAAAAGTGATTTCTATGATCTTCCGGCCGGGGTTATTCACCTGGAGATCTGCTACACTGCACCGAGTTTTATAGCGCCTGAAAAATTGACCTTCAGATACAAACTGGAGGGTTATGATACTGACTGGACTGAAGCCGGGGAGAGGCGTTTCGCCATATATACGAAGGTGCCATATGGAAATTACACATTTAAAGTTGAGGTGAGAAATTACCAGGGAATTATCAGCAAGCATCAGGCAACTGTCAAAATTCATATCAATCCGTTTTTTTATCAGACATGGTGGTTCATTGCGCTGTGCCTGGTATTTATTTTAGCGCTGGCTTATGGTGTTTTTGCTTTCCGTATCCGTCAGATCCGGGATAAGGAACTGGAAATTCTAGTAGTGAAAAGGACAGATGAAATAAGGAAACTCAATGAAAGTCTGGAACAAAAAGTGGCTGACCGCACCGCGCAACTAACCGCATCCAACCTTGAACTTGAAGCATTTTCCTATTCTGTTTCCCATGATCTTAAAGCGCCGGTGCGAAGGATTGATGGTTTAATTCAGGCGCTGGTTGAAGATTATTCCCAGGTTTTAGATGCAACCGCGAAGGATTTTCTTATTAAAATCAGTGAATCTGTAACTTCAATGAGTGTGCTGATCGATGAATTGCTAAAGTTGTCGCGCATTGCAAGGCAGGAATTGGAAAAATCGGACATCAATCTCACGACGATGGGTGCAGAAATATGTGCCAGGGCACAAAAAGGCAACCCTGACCGGCAGGTTAAAATTATCATCCATGAAGGAATGGTCGTTGAAGCCGATTCGCGGCTTGTTCAGATAGCCCTGCAAAATCTGTTTGACAATGCATGGAAATATACAAGTAAAGAAAAAGAGGCTGTCATTGAGTTTGGAATGGCAGAAAAGGATGGGAAGACGACTATTTTTATCAGGGACAATGGAGCAGGATTTGACATGAGGCAATATGGAAAACTATTTACCCCTTTTCAACGCCTGCACAGCGACGATCAGTTTACCGGAACCGGTATCGGGCTTGCCACGGTGAAAAGGATTATCCTGAAGCACGGAGGCTGGATTGGCGCAGAAAGTGAGCCTGGCAAAGGAGCGATCTTCTTTTTCAGATTCTCATAGTTGAACGACGTTCATTAATACTGTAATCTCAGAGCATATGACAAAGTTAAAGCTTCTGCTTGTTGAAGACAATGATACCGATGCCTTGCTGGTGGTAAGACACTTGAAGAAGGAAGGGTTTGATGTAGATCACCTGCAGGTTAAGACAAAAGCGGAAATGGAGGCCGGTTTGGCCCGTGGTGAATGGGATATAGTGATTTCCGACTATTCGTTACCCGGATTTGGCGGTGACGAAGCGCTGGAGCTGTTTAAATCAAAAAAACCTGATATCCCATTTATCCTGGTTTCCGGAACAGTTGGTGAGGACATCGCAGTTAATATCATGAAAGGCGGGGCGAATGACTACCTGATGAAAACCCATTTGTACCGGCTGGGTCCGGCGGTAAAAAGGGAACTTGCTGAAACCGTCATGAAACGCGAGAAAAAAAGGATTGAATCGGTTCTTTCTCAAACTGAAAAACGGTTCCAGCGTTTGATCCATGACCTGCTCGACGTTGTTTGGCTCTCAAACATGGATGGGAGTAAATTATACATAGTCAATGCCGCCTTTGAAAAAATATTCGGGTTGTCAACCGGTGACAACAATGCAAGCCCGAAACATTGGATTGACCAGGTATTGGATGAGGATAAATTATTGTTCGAAAAATTCCTTCAGGATCTTCCATCACGTGAAATCGACGCTTGTGAATACCGGATCAGGAAGCCGGATGGAGCAATAAGGTGGGTTTTTGATCAACGGTACCTTGTGCGCGGTGAGGGAAATGAAGAGGAGATGGTCGGTGGAATTTTGTCGGACATTACAGATGATAAACGGAATGAAACAGAATTGATCCATGCAAAGCAGGCAGCAGAAGAATCAAGCCGGCTAAAATCTGCGATGCTGCAGAATATGAGTCATGAGTTCAGAACCCCTATGAACGGGATTCTTGGTTTTTCTGAAATGCTTCATAATGAATTATCAGGACAGGATCTGCAGGATATGGCCGGACATATTCTAACCTCAGGCAAGCGGCTTCAAAATACACTCGATTCGATAATGCTGTATGCGCAGCTTGAAGGAGGGCTTACGTTGAACCTGACCAATGTGAATGTAACAAAACTGGTTAATAAAACTGCTGAGATGTTCAGGAACTCCGTTATTCTCAAGGGGTTGAACCTTGATATACAGGCGGATGAACAGCTTTTTTTTATTTCTGATGAAAATCTGCTGCAGAAGAGCCTTGTCAAAATAATGGAAAATGCAGTTAAATTCACCACTACGGGTGGAATTACCCTGAAGGCAAAGTACGCCGGCGAAAAAAATGACATGGCTCAAATCATCATCAAAGATACCGGTATCGGAATTGCCCGGGAAAAGCAAAAATTGATTTTTGAGGAGTTCAGGCAGGCCGATGAAGGGTATAACCGCCCCTATGAAGGCAGTGGACTCGGGTTGTCCATTGCACGTAAGAGTATTGAGTTGCTCAGGGGATCGATCGTAATTGAGAGTGAACCTGGAAAGGGGACTGCGTTTATCATCACGCTGCCATCGCACGAATTACAGGATAAAGCGCTAATTTCTCCTGAAAAAACCGAAACCACATCAGAAGTCATTCGTGCTGAAAAAACCATACCTGAGCCCCCCATGATCCTTCTTGTCGAAGACAACGAGGCCAACATTGAACTGGTCGGAATGTATTTGAAAAAGCATTTCCGGCTTGACGTGGCAACCACAGGGGAGATTTCACTGGAAATGGTAAAAAAAACAAGTTACCATGCCATTTTAATGGATATCAATCTGGGGCCGGGAATGGATGGGATTGACGCGATAACTGAAATCAGGAAAATGCCGGAACATCTGAACACGCCAATAATCGCTGTTACCGGATATACTTTTCAAAACGAAAAAGAGTATATAATTTCGCGAGGAGCAGATTATTACCTTGAGAAGCCTTTCAGGAAGCAGGTTTTAATTGATTTACTGCAGGGGATTTTATCGTAGCAGGGTCACTGTCCCCTTGTTGCTTACCTTAGTTTTATCTGCTTTCAGGTAATAGATCACCCAAACATAAACTCCATCGGGGCAGATTTCGCCGGCATTGTTCACTTTCCCATTCCAGGGTTTGGTGATGTCGGTTTCCATGAAAACCTGTTGTCCCCAACGGTTGTAAATCTCAATATGATAGTCGGCAATGCTTGAAGGTGGGAGCCCAAGAATCTCAAATGTATCGTTTACACCGTCATTATTTGGTGTGAACGCATCGGGAACCAGGGGAACGACGGTAACAGTAACGGTGCTGGAGAAGGTGGCTCCATTGCAGATTGTGCACCAGGCTGTGTAGGTTGTAGTGGCATCAGGCGTAACAATGAGTGACTTTTCTGAGGAAATCAATTCCGAACCCTGGTACCAGGCATAGGATATTTTATCCTCCGGGGTGATGGGCAGGAGTTCAAAATCAATTGAACTTACTTTATATCCCGAAAATACGTTGGGATCAATCTCATATTTCCATGCCAGCTCAGAAATTGGCAAAGTCGTGACATTATATCCGGTAGGTGAAATACCAATTGTACCATATTCATTTTGTATCCCCAGTGTTGCTTTGTCATTCCCAGGATCGGTACAGGACGGCTTTGCATAAACATGGCTTTCAATACTGTTATCAGTTTCGTTAAGAACAATTTGAAACGTAACAACATCATTCGGGCACCATCTTATGGGCGTCTGACACCACATTATTACCATTTTTCTATCGGGTCTGGCGCCAATAGTTTTATAATAAATGTAAGGACTTTGGTCTGCCTCAGGGTTATAATCCTGCATTGGACCAAGAATACAATTAAGCGGGCTATTTGGTGCATTACTGGGGATGCTGATTGCCTTCCTTGTTCCTCCCCAATTTGGATTATAGGTAAAACTGATCCATCCGTTACTGCCAATGGAGAAGGATTTATATAGATTACCATAAAATAAAAAATCAAAATCATTGGCAGGATCAAGTGCGAAAGGACCTTTTACGTCATCATCATTCATTGGTACCGGGGTTGCAACCCAATCCTCGCCATATTTAGCTGTCAATGTCACCGGAACTCCCGGATTGATAGTAATTGGAGGCCCGGCGCTGAGCTGGGCGAAAAGAGCCGTTGGGAGGAGGAGGAGGAGGAATGACAAATGACGAGTGACACGTGACACGTGACACGTGACAAATGATCTGAGAAATCTTTGGATCAGGCTATATGTCAATCGGTTATTTCGAACTTTACTCATTAGATTTTGATTAAACGTGTTGATCTGCCGGGATTTTCAGTTTAGGATTTCAGTTTTGAGCCTACTCCGAAAAGTCCGAACAATTGGATCCTGAGCGGAGTCGAAGGATGCAAACACCTGCTAATAAGGACACTTCGACTTCGCTCAGTGTCCGGTTTTCCGTTAAATTGCCTTTTCGGAGCAGACTCCGTTTTGCGTTTTTCTCTGTGGTTTTGAGTTTTGATCTTTGAGTTTTGAGTTTTGTTATGGAGTTTCCCAAGCAAATATCAAGATTTTATCTGAAATAATTTTACTTTTGTTCATCCGGAAGCGCTTTAAATAGTTCAACGATATTTAATCTCCAAAATTATAACTTGTTATGAAAAAAGATAGTGCGATTTTCAGGGTCATCAAGAATGAATTGCATCGGCAAACCAGCGGACTGGAGCTGATCGCATCCGAAAACTTTGTAAGCGACCAGGTGTTGAAGGCCATGGGCTCCTGCCTTACCAACAAATATGCCGAGGGTTATCCGGGCAAACGCTACTATGGTGGCTGTATAAACGTGGATGAATCGGAGCAGCTGGCAATCGACCGTGCCAAAGAATTGTTCAACGCCGAATGGGCCAATGTACAGCCTCATTCCGGAGCCCAGGCCAATATGGCCGTCCTCATGACCTGCCTTAAGCCTGGCGATACATTCATGGGTTTGGATCTTGCGCATGGCGGGCACCTTTCGCATGGATCCCCGGTCAATTCGTCAGGAATCCTGTATAAGGCCGTAGCTTACCAGGTTGAGCAGGAATCGGGAGTGATTGACTATGATAAAATGGAAGAAAAAG
>Ga0247841_10010705_pt1 | contig 12419 bp, 9 predicted proteins | sample LaCruzMarch2015__2_FD_192410 | JGI IMG/M metagenome (GOLD analysis project Ga0247841, IMG submission 192410) | Freshwater microbial communities from meromictic Lake La Cruz, Castile-La Mancha, Spain - LaCruzMarch2015_18m | ecosystem: Environmental > Aquatic > Freshwater > Lake | place: Spain... | reverse complement strand
AGGAACCTCCCGGCACACATTCCAAGCCCCAAGGGTTACGCGTGGGCCCGAAACAGGAATTCTCGGTGGATGAACCAAAAGCAAATTCATCCATATTTGTTTTAGTTTCCAAGATTACTGCCCCGGCTGCTTTTAATTTTTCAATTACCGTGGCGTCATACGGCGGCTTGAAACCTTCCAATATCTTAGAGCAACATTCGGTATTCAGGCCGTCGGTGCAAATATTATCCTTGATAGCTATAGGTATTCCACTTAAAGCTCCGGAAGCGCCCGGCTTTTGTGTTTTTGAATCATCTCCCGCCTCAGACACCCGGACATAAGCTTTGACTTTAGCGTCTGTCTCTTTAATCTTTGTCTGCAGCGCGGAGAGTATCTGGCCGGAGGTAATTTCTTTAGCAGCCAGTTTTTTAATCAATTCACAGGCGGTCAATGTATTATTGTTCATATTATTCTATTACTTTAGGAACGACAAAGAAACCTTCTGATTTTTGCGGCGCGTTTGCGAGCGCCTTTGCAGCCGGCAAAGACTCCCGCGGAGAATCCTCCCTGAGCACGTTACTAATAGGTAAGATATGGCTGGTAGGCTGGATATCTTTTATATCAATCTTTGTTAATTTATCTATAAAATCCAGGATATCCTTCAGCTGCCCGGACAGCATTTCCAGCTCTTCAGGAGCCAGTTCAATCCGGCTCAAATGGGCCACATATTTGACTGTATCTTTATCTATTGACATAAGTTACCCCTCATCTTGAATTTAGTTTTTTATGATAACACCCTTTAGCCAAAAAGTCAAAGGAATTCAGGCGCTAAAAATATGTGGACAAACGGCAAAATTTATGTAAAATAGCATACAATATGCATAAGAATATAAAAGAAAAGAAGGTCAAATATTACCTTAATCCACAGGGCGAATTTGTCATAGAGAACTATAATCACTCCAAGCCGTTCGCCAATTTTTTCCCCGGGATTGCCGGCAAATACGGCATACCGATGTGGGTCTTCTACGTCAACCGCGGCCAGACAATCACCAGCTTCGGGATAATGGACAAAAACCACTCCATGCTGGAGTTTTTCCCGGCAAATAAAGCCTGGCAGTTAGTATCCTCGCAGGGATTCCGGACATTCCTTAAGGTTTCCACCGGCAAAAAAACTCATTTTTACGAGCCTTTCCATAACGGCTTTTCCAGCTTGGAATTTAACCTGGCTAACAGGATGTTTATTACTTCGCACGGCCTTGCGATTGAAGAAGATAACCTCTCGCTGGGAATCAGGATCAAAGTAGAATATTTCAATATCCCTAATGAAGATTACGCCGGATTAGCCAGGGTAATCACTCTCAAAAATTTAAGCCGCTCCGCAAAAAAGATACAACTGCTGGACGGACTTCCGCAGATCGTCCCCTTCGGCACCAGCAACCTGTTCCTTAAGAAACTTGGCCGCACCATAGAAGCATGGATGAAAGTGGATAACCTTGATAAAGGAGTCCCTTTTTATAAATTAAACGTTGACCCTACCGACAGGCCGGAAGTCATACACATTAAACGAGGTAATTTCTATTTGGGGTTTCATTACAATAAAGCTAAACCGGAGATAATCCGGCCGATAGTCGACCCGGAGTATATATTCGGGCCGGTTACCGACTTCTCCTGCCCGCGCCAATTTTTAGCCGCAAAAAAATTCGCTTCTCCTAAAAAAGAGGTAATCTCCAGCAAGACACCCTGCGCCTTTTTGCTTTCAGGCCTTGAATTAAACGCCGGAGAGGCTAAAACATTCTATTCCCTGGTCGGCTATATCAGAAACCAGGAAGCATTGAACTCTTCTATCTCCAAAATTATTGCCCCCGGTTACCTTAACCGGAAGAAGGAAGAAAATAAAGAGGTCATTGAAGGGCTTCAGCAGGATATCTCGACCAAAACCAGTTCCCCGGAGTTTGACCTTTATTGCAAGCAGACTTACCTGGACAACATCCTGCGCGGCGGCTATCCTTTAGTCTTTAAGACCGGTTCATCCAATTCAGTATTCTATCTTTATTCCAGAAAACACGGCGATTTGGAAAGAGACTATAATAAATTCCAACTTGACCCGACTTACTATTCACAGGGTAACGGCAATTACCGGGATGTAAACCAGAACCGCAGGTGCGACATCTGGTTTAACCCGGAAATAAAAGATGAAAACCTGGTTTATTTCTTTAACCTGCTGCAGGCAGACGGATTCAATCCCCTGGTCACCAAAGGAACAAGCTTCATATTAAAGGAAAGCGTGAATTTAGAAGCGGCATTGGCCGGCATGGCAGAAAAAAATCAGCTGGCTAAAATCGCCTCCTACCTGAATAAGCCTTTTACCCCCGGAGATATTATTTATTTCATTGAAGAAAACGGAATAAAATTAAACTCTTCATATGACGATTTCCTGAAGGCGCTCTTCTCCTGCTCGGTAGAGATCCAGGAAGCCGAACACGGCGAAGGATTCTGGACCGACCATTGGGCATATAACCTTGATTTAATGGAAACTTACCTGGGAGTATACCCTGAAAAATTAAAAGAGATACTTTTTGAAAAGAAAGTTTTTACATATTACGATAACAGCGAAACAGTCAAGCCCAGACGGGAAAAATACCTGCTTTATAACGGTTTACCCAGGCAACTGCATTCGCTTGCCACTGACAATGAAAAAGAAGGAATGATTGCCGCAAGGCCGTTGCAGGCTCACGTTGTAAGGGCGCAATACGGAAAAGGAGATATCTACAGGACCACCCTGATCAGCAAGCTATTATGCCTGGTGGCAAATAAAATTTCCTCGCTTGACCCCTTTGGCGTAGGCATTGAAATGGAAGCCAATAAACCAAACTGGTATGACGCCCTGAACGGCTTGCCCGCCCTGTTCGGCTCTTCTCTCTGCGAAACATTGGAACTCAAAAGGTTTATTCTTTTCATAGCCGATTCCATAGGTAAAACCAATACCGGGAAAATCAATGTTACTGAAGAAGTGCGCGATTTCCTGGCCGAGCTTGATAAATTAATCCGGGAATGTTTAAGCAGCGGCTCAGGCGATAAAGACTTTCAATATTGGGATAAGAGTTACAGCTTAAAAGAAGATTACCGCGTTAAAACCAGGTTTGGTTTCAGCGGGAATGAAACAGAGATAAATGCTTCTGAACTCAGTTCAATTTTGGATAACGCCTTGAAAAAATTAGACGACGGCATAAAGAAAGCTTTGGATACAAACAATAATATCTACTATGCTTACTTTATAAATGAAGTTACGGAATACCAATCTCTGCAAGAGCCGTTTATAAAACCGCTTAAATTTACTCAGAAAAAAGTGCCCTTTTTCCTGGAATCACAAATGCACGCTATAAGGCTTACTGAAGACGCGGACAAAGCAAGGGTACTTTACAAGGCAGTAAAAAACAGCGAGCTCTTTGATAAAAAACTTAAGATGTACAAGGTCACCGCCCCGCTTGCCGGCATGCCCGAAGAAATCGGCAGGTGCCGCGCCTTTACCCCGGGATGGCTGGAAAGTGAATCCATATGGCTGCATATGGAATACAAATACCTGCTGGAAATTTTAAGGCACGGGCTTTACGAAGAATTTTATCAGGATTTTAAAAATGTCCTGGTGCCGTTTCAGAATCCCAAGAATTACGGCCGCAGCATCCTGGAGAACTCATCGTTTTTAGTCTCAAGCGTTTTCCCGGACAAAAAACTGCACGGCAACGGATTTGTCGCACGCCTCTCCGGCTCGACCGCGGAATTCCTGCAGATATGGCTGACTATGAATTTAGGGATGACGCCGTTCAGGTTGGATAAGAACGGCGGATTAAACCTGCAATTTAATCCTATCCTGGCAGGCTGGCTTTTTAACAAAAAATACGGTATTTATAGTTTCAATTTCTTAAGCAATATCAAAGTAACCTATCACAACTCCAAGAAGAAAGATACTTTCGGAAAGAATGCGGTGACCCCCAAAGAAATTATCCTGGATGATAAAGACGGCAATCTGGTCAAAATCGCAGGAAACACAATCCCCTCTCCTTACGCCCAACAAATCAGGTCACGCCTAATCAAACAAATCGATATAGTCTTAGAATAATTAACAACTAAAATTTGCGGCGGTAATAAGTGCGGAAGATATGCTGAGTGTCCAAAGTAAGCATGCTGCCACCGTATGGGTCTAATACCATGTTGCCGATACTGCTGGTGTTTCCTTCTCCATACTGCATGGTCAATTCGTCGTCTTTAGAAGGCAGGTACCTTAATTCGGCATAGAAATTATTGTAACCCTCGACCAGGTTCTCCGTGCCTAAACGGTCCATATCCTGGGCGCGCGAATATATATATTTAAGAGTCATGCCTAATTTCGGCGTGGGCATGTAGCCGACTTCCAACCCGACGTGATTCATATTGTCAGAATTGTAGGATGCGGCTTCAAACTCATTCCTGGCATAATCAAGGTAAACCTCCAGATTTTCTAACGGAAGTATCCTCAAACCGCACTTAAAAATATTATAGAATGAATAAGGCGCCTGGGGAAAATATTGCTGGTCATAAAGGAACGGGTTCATAGCGCGGTAAAGCTTGCCATTCTTATAATAACTGCTAGAAAGTGTGGTATCGTTCCTGAAAATATTCCTGGGGAAATCCCCGTAAGCCAGGGTATAATCATTGGACCTCTCATATATCCCGTTTACGCTCAACCAATCAAAGAAATCATAGTTTAAGCCAAAAGAACCGGTCTTAAGCGAAGCATTCATGTCGTCTTTAACCGCGCTATTAAGGAAGAAATTTCCGGTATTACCGTCAAAAACAAAAGAGTCTATCCCTGCCTGAGTCCTGGGCATTCTCTGGTAAAGGCCAAAGGCCTTTGCAGTCAATTTATCGGTCACCTTCACCATAGCTTCATCACGCGCCACGTTCTCCACGAATTTTCCGCGGGTATCGTGGACATTGCGCACGTCAAAGAGGTTTGAAAATTTATTCCTTATGTAATACTCAAGGCGAAAACCTAAAACACTCCTGCCGGTATCAATGCCGTCTCCTATCCTGGTGGCGTTTAGTTCATCCCAATTGGTAGAGTAATTCTCCATACCCGCGCTATAGTAAGACATGGGCTGGCGGAAATGTATGTGCCTTGACCAGAAAACATCCTGGCGGGTATTGTGGAAATTAGAAAGCGCGGAATCAAAACCTTCATCCATGCGCGCCAAATAAAACTTGCTCTTTGCCAGGACATCCTCTTCTTTATTCATAGCTATCTCATCATAACCGTATTTCAGGTTCATGATGCTCTCTTGAGGATAGCGCCCGATAAAAGAAAGATAATAAGCATTCCCGCGGGAATTGTTCTTGTAATCGGAATTATTGACGTCATAAAACGAACGCGAAGACAAGACTTCAGCCTGGGCTTTTAAACCTTTGATTACCTCATACCCCAAATCCACGCCGCCGACATAATTTTGGCTGTCCAGCTTTTGGCTGGGATCGGTAATAAAACCACTGCGGCTGGTAAAAGTACCTCCCAGCATAAAGTTATCGGTGATAAAATGCTTAAGGCGGGTGGCGGCGGTAATATTATCTACCTGGGCATACTCCTGCCAGAGGTCTTTAGGCGTGGCAATAGTAACGTCAAATGAAGTCTGCTCCTGTGGCTTGAGATTAAAAGAAGCACCTCTTAAGGCAGTCAGATATTTTCCGGAGCTATCTTTAGTCATAAAAGACCAGGTATCATCCCAGCGTCCCCTGGTATAGCTGGGGGAGGTATCCGCTGAATTAAAATTACCGGGAGTGTACCTGCGCAGCCAGGGGCTATCCTGCCACCAGATATGGTGGTTGGTTATCCCCAGGGGATCATCGGAAGAATAAGCCTGGTCCTGATAAGCCATAGGGAATGCCCTAAAGTCAAGCTGCTCGGTGTTATAATCAAGCCATAATTCGCGCAAGGGCTGGAACTGCCGTTCTATATCCATAGCGGGAATAGTAAAATTCGCGCCATAACGGTATGAAGTAGCGGTAAAGGCATCGGTTTTATTGCTCCTCACCTTTACCTCCGGGATCCCCAAGGTATCGCCCCTCCTGGAAGTATAAACAGTATTATTTACAATGTAGCCCGTATTAGACCAGTAATACATCTGGACTTCCGCGGTGTCGCCGTTAGAACCGGTGACCGTAACTTTATTGCTTTTGCCGACGAAACTCCAGGGGTCTACTGTAGCATCAGCATGCAGGTTAAAGCCTTCTTTATTCTGCGTATCCAAATTTACATCCAATGAATCATAAATCCTCGGGTCATAGGTATTGAAACGGCGGTTATAAGCTTCATCAGAACGAAGGCGATAACTCTTATATTTTTCATTAAGATTAAAATTAGCCCTCTTCCAGATAAAGGCGTCAGAAGTCACTCCGAAACTTGCCTGAGCCTCTCCGCTTATTTTTAAGCCTTTTTTCTTTTCTTCTACTTCGCCTTCCGGCAGCTCTTCTTTTTTAATTTTCTCATCTTTTTTGGCGATCTTCTTGCCGGGCGGAATCAACGATTTTTCCATAATATCTTCGCGGGAAACTGTGGGAAGCTTAACCGGCTTAGAAGCTTTAGCGAACATATTTTCCATCGCTTTATCACGGGATGCCTCATCCAGCTTTTTTGCTGCATAAGGAAGAGTACCTGCGATAGCTTTACTAAAAGCCCTATCCATTATATTATCAGGTATATTTTCGCGGGAGATTTCCTTTTTTTCTTGAGTTTTCTTGAAAGCTTGAGGTTCGGCTGCGGGAGGTAAGACTGTTCTAGATTTTTTTACCGGGGCTACATTCTCTTTCGGCTCCGGTAATATTTCCGGCAGGACGGATGTAGAAACCCTGTCAATTATGCTATTTTTATACTTTAGTGCAGTTGTATTAACAGAATCTAATATAAGGACTTTATCAAACTCTTTAAGCGCTTCCTCGTAATTGCCTCTCTGATAATATTCAATACCCATATCACAGAGGTATTGCACTGCCGCCGGAGTAGCAGCACAAAAGGCCGTGCTGTTTAGGCCGGCGATTAACAAGAATAACCCGAATATGAATATCTTAATAGTAATTTTTCTTTGCACTTAGATTATATATAATGAATTAATTTTATTATATCTTAACCTGGATTTATGTCAAGAAAAAACCGGCCTGAATAAACAGCCGGTTTTTCCTTTAAACCTATGGTTATTAATTAGTTATTGATCAAATCCTGCGCGGGGATAGCGGAAAGATTTACGCTCAAAGAATGCATAAAAATAACTAAAAATAACTTTCCATTATTCTGCACTAACATGCTTCCCTTTAACTTGCAGGTAAACTTCTCCCTGTGCTCTTTTGTATTACGTTCTTTTAATATATGGACGCTAGGCGCAGGCCTCTCTGTTTTATTATTATCCTGTACCTCTTTTATGATATATACAAAATGCCGGCGGATAACGCTATGCACCCCTTGCGCGTCGTTTATTTCAGAGGTGACGATTATCTTCCTTTTATTATCTGCCGAGATGCGGTTTTTGAATAATATATCGCGCATTTTACTACTCCCCTTCTTGTAGGCACGTCCTGAATCTTGGTTTAATATCGCAAAAGAAGTATAGATTCTAAACCTACTCTTTTCAAGGGGTTAAAGAGGCATTCGGGAAAGCGGTTTCTAGCGGGGATTTTTAGATTTACTAAATTTTAAGCGGGGCTCTTTTCCTTCCAGGAACCTTTTCAGGTTAGACCTGTGGCGAAAAACTACCAGCCCGGAAAGTATTAATGACAATAAAATCATAACGAAGGATTGTTTGAATAAAATAGTAAATACAGGAAGAGATACTCCGCAGGCAAATGAAGATATGGAGACAATCCTGGTTATGGCGAAAATTATCAGCCAGGTCAGTATTACCAGGGCCAGTATCAACTTTAAGCCGGCTATCTGCGTTGCCAAACCAAGTAGCACGCCAAAGGTTGTGGCTACGCCTTTACCGCCCTTAAAGCCCAGGAATATCGTCCAGTTATGCCCGCAAATACAACTCAAGCCCAAGATGATGCGCAGGAGCTCGTCGGATATAAAGCTGGTTTTTAAAAACGGGATGTTCCCGACCAGGGCTACCGCGATAAAACCTTTAAGTATATCGATAACCAATACGGTTATCCCCGGGCCTTTGCCCAGCATACGGAAAGCATTGGTCGCCCCGACATTACCGGAACCAAACTTACGGATATCCTGCCCTTTTAACAGCTGGCCGAATATATAAGCCGTAGGGATGGAGCCAATAACATAACTAATGATTGTTCCTAAAAGTATCTGTGGCATATAAGATTTTGAATCCTCTCATTACGTAGTCAATCCCTGAAATCACGGTGAAAGATACGGCTATCCACCAAAACATATACGAAAAACTCCACTGTAAAAGCACAAAGATGACCGAAAGCATCTGAAAAGTAGTGGTAAGCTTACCCCAATAAGTTGGAAAAATATTGATGTCGTGCCTGATTATAAAAATCACCACCGCACCCAATAAAATCAATACGTCCCTGCTTATCACAATCAGGGTGACCCATATCGGAAAATATATACCCTGAGGCAGATCCTGCCTCAGAAATAAACAGATAAAAGAACTAACCAAAAGCATTTTATCTCCCAGTGGGTCCAGCACCAGCCCTGCCTTTGATTGCTGCTTGGATTTCCTGGCGATATAGCCATCAACCGCGTCAGAGATGACCGCTATAATAAAAATGCCCAGGGCGACAAACCTCAGGTAATCCCTCGACGGAGAATAATAAATCAGGGTGGCGATAAAAAATGGCACGGTCAAAATCCGGAAAGTAGAAATCTTGTTTGCGAAATTCATTTTATTATCCTTATGCGCTGGGGCGGCCAGTAAATCAATATCGCCTCCCCCAGGAGATTCTTTTTAGGTACAAACCCCCAATACCGGCTATCATGGGAAGACGCGGAATTATCCCCCAAAACAAAATAAGTATCTGCCGGCACGATTATCTTCCCGTTTTCCGCGGCAAAATCCCCTCGGTTATAATAATACCTCTGGTTGAATATCGGGCTGGTAAGCGGCTTATCATTAATGTATACTGTCCCGTCCTTGATCTCTACCGTTTCGCCCCCGAAAGCAATAAGCCTTTTTATGAAATCTTTCTTGGTGTCATCGGGATAGATAAAAACAACCACATCGCCCCTATTGGGTTCGCGCACCTTAGGCAGCCTTAAATCGGTAAAAGGGACCTTTGCGCCGTAAAGAAATTTATTCACCATGATTATGTCCCCTTCTAAAAGCGTGGGGCGCATGGAACCGGTAGGTATTTTGAATGCCTGAACTACAAAGGTGCGGATAAGCATCGCCAGTATAAAAGCGATTACTATTGATTCCACCCATTCCTTGATTATTGCTTTCGTCCTGGGTTTCATATTTTTAGCACCTCTAAAAAAGCCTCCTGAGGAATCTCTACCCTGCCAAACTGCTTAAGCCTCTTCTTGCCTTCTTTTTGTTTTTCCCAAAGTTTTCGTTTGCGGGTAATATCTCCTCCGTAGCACTTACTGGTCACCGCCTTGGAAAGTGCCCGGACTTTTTGGGAAGCTATTATCTGAGAGCCAAGCACGGCTTGTATTACTACTTCAAACACCTGCCTGGGAATCAATTCTTTCAACTTGTTTACCAGGGCGTGGGCTTTATGGATTGCCTTCTCCTTATACATAAGGGAAGAAAAGGCGTCGCAGATAACCCCGTTAAGCATGATATCAAGCCGCACCAGTTTGGTCGGCAGGTAATCGTTTAATTCATAATCAAGCGAACCATAACCCTTGGTAAGAGACTTCATTCTATCATAAAAATCAACAATAATCTCAGAAAGTGGGATATTAAAAATAATCTTGATCCGGTCGTCCCCCAGGTAATCGTTTGACTGGAATACTCCCCGGCGGGATTTCGCCAGTTCACAGACTTCATCAATAGTATCGACCGGGACAATCATCAATAATTTCACATACGGCTCGTAAGCTTCCTGGATATCCTGGTTGGAGAAATCCGCGGGCGTATGCACTTCTACCGTTTGTCCGTCGTGTTTCTTTACTTTATAAACAACGTTAGGGACAGTCAGGATCAGATTCAGGTTATGCTCGCGCTCAAGCCGCTCCTGGACGATCTCCATATGCAAAAGCCCCAGGAACCCGCAGCGGAAACCATAGCCGAATGACTGCGAATTTTCCGGCTCAAAGACAAAAGAGGCATCCGAAAGCTTCAGCTTATCCATGGCGTCGCGCAAAGCGGGAAAATCAGCGGCATTCACCGGGTAGATCCCGCAGAATACCAGCGGTTTTACGGTGCGGTAACCGGCAAACGCCTGCTGGCAGGGATTCTTATTATCGGTAATAGTGTCTCCGATAATGATCTCCCGGGCGTCGCGGATATTAGCAGTAAAATAACCGACCTCGCCGCAGGAAAGGCTGTCCACCTTTGTATATTTCAAATCCCTCAGCACACCCAGTTCTTCTATTTTATAGAGCGATCCGGAATGCATCATTTTAAGCTGGGTCGACGGAGTGATTATCCCGTCAACCACCCTTACAAAAACCACTACCCCTTTAAAGGCGTCAAAACGGCAATCAAAAACCAGGGACTTTAAAGGATTGGAGGCTTCACCGGAAGGGGCAGGCACAACCTCCACTATTCTCTCTAACACATCGGTTACGCCGGTCCCTTCTTTGGCAGAAGCAAGGATTATTTCTTCTTCGCTAAACCCCAAAACATTGGTAACCTGCCTCTTGACCCGGGGTATATCAATACTGGTAAGGTCAATTTTATTTATTACCGGAATGACCACCAGGTTATTCTCTTGGGCCAGATAATAATTGGCTACTGTCTGGGCTTCTATTCCCTGCCCGGCATCTATGATCAAAACCGCGCCTTCGCAGGCAGCTAAAGATTTAGAAACTTCATAGGTAAAATCCACGTGGCCGGGGGTATCGATAAGATTCAGGATATAATCCTTGCCGTTTTTAGAACGATAAGACAACCTGACCATCGAGGCTTTGATAGTGATACCGCGCTCCCTCTCCAGGTCCATATCGTCTAAGAGCTGGTTGCGGGTATGCCTCTTGTCCACCGCGCCGGTTACCTCTAGTATCCTGTCTGCCAGGGTAGATTTACCGTGGTCTATGTGGGCGATGATGCTGAAATTACGAATAAGTGTTTGATCCATATTTGCCTAAGGAGAACTCCTGACCTGGCTGAAGACTTTATCTACCACTTCATCTATTGTTAAATTTGTAGTATCCACAAGGATCGCGTCCTCTGCTTTTCTTAAGGGGGCTATCTCGCGCGTGGAATCAATGGTATCGCGATTACGCAGGTCACCCTCAACATCCTTCTCGGCTATATTCTGATTTATCGCCTTTAATTCTTTATAGCGGCGGTTCACCCGGGTCAAAAATTCCGCGTCTATGTAAAACTTTTTATCCGCGTCGGGAAAAACTACTGTTCCGATATCCCGGCCGTCCAGGACGCTGTCTTTCTGCCTGCCCAGTTTCCTCTGTAGTTCTACCATTATCTGCCTTACATCTTTAATCTTGGCCAGGTCCGAAACTAATTTGGTTATCCTGGGCTCTCTTATCTCTGAACTGACATCCCTGCCGTCCAAAAATACTTTCAATGAGCCATCGCCAGCATTAACCAGGTCAATACTGGAATGGCGGGCCATATCCGCCAAAGCCGCGGCATCTTTTACGTCTATTTTTTTCTCGATGGATTTCAGGGTCAAAGCCCGGTACATCGCTCCGGTGTCGATATAAAGAAAGCCCAATCTCTGGGCTAATATTTTAGAAACGGTGCTCTTACCGGCGCCTGCGGGACCGTCAATGGCGATAATCATTTATAAGGATTCTCTTTTTTTCTTTGCCTCTTTCAAAATCGAGGACAATAGCTTTCTATCTTTTTTATCGATTGCTGATTTTATCCTGGACAAAACATCCTGAAGCAAACTGATCGCCTTGCTGATATTCTTAGGGTTGCTCAAGAAAATATCACTCCAAAGCTGGCTATCGGAAGAAGCTATGCGGGTGGTATCTTTTAACCCGCTTGCGGCAAATTTAAGGTATTTCCCCGGGACAATGCTGATCAGGGAAAAGGCTGCCACGTGCGGGAGGTGGCTGACAAAAGATAATATTTTATCGTGGCTATCCGCAGGCAAAAGCAGCACCCTGGCGCCTAAAGCATTCCATAATTTTTTAATCTTACCCAGGGCCTGTTTATCTGTTTTTCTAGTAGGAGTCAGGATACACAGCGTGCCGCAAAATATGCCGGCATCGGCGTTAAGTACACCCCGCTTCTCCGAACCGGCTAAAGGGTGGCTGCCGACGTATCCGGGAAAAATCATCCCCAGTTTAGAAACAATCTCGCGTTTGGTGCTTA
>Ga0247841_10010704_pt1 | contig 12420 bp, 6 predicted proteins | sample LaCruzMarch2015__2_FD_192410 | JGI IMG/M metagenome (GOLD analysis project Ga0247841, IMG submission 192410) | Freshwater microbial communities from meromictic Lake La Cruz, Castile-La Mancha, Spain - LaCruzMarch2015_18m | ecosystem: Environmental > Aquatic > Freshwater > Lake | place: Spain... | reverse complement strand
GATCTCGACTTTTCACGCCTTTGGCGACCGTCTTTTGCGCGATTACGCCATTGATCTGGGGCTACCGGCCAATTTCAAGATTTTGACCGCGACTGAGCAGGCCATCTTTATGCGCCAAAATATCTACGCCTTTGATCTTAATTATTACCGCCCAGTCGCCAATCCGCTCTCGCACATCCAGGCCATGCTCTCACATTTCTCAAGGTTAAAAGACGAATTAATTTCACCCGAACAGTATCTAGCTTTTGCTCACGAACAACTCAAGAACTGTCATTTCGACTCCCCGCCATTGGCGGGGGCGGAGAAATCTGACACGCAGTGTCATCCTGAGCTTGTCGAAGGATCTCGTCTTAATAGAAGATCTCTCGACTCTGCTCGAGATGACATGTTTGTCGATTCTGAAAAAACGCTAGAATTAGCCAGTGCCTACGCTCGCTACCAGGACCTAATGATTCAGGCCGGCAATCTCGATTTTGGCGACCAGATCTTAATGACTTACAATTTATTGAAGACAAATAAAAAAGTCCTGGCCGAATGCCAAAAACGGTTTAAATATATCCTGGTCGATGAGTTCCAAGACACAAACTATGCCCAAAACGAGATTGTCAAACTGCTTGCTTCCAAATTCAAAAACATAACTGTAGTAGGGGATGACGACCAGTCGATTTACCGCTTCCGCGGCGCCTCTATTTCCAACATTCTTGACTTTACGAAGACATATCCGGAAGCGAAGCAAATCGTTCTGAACCAAAATTTCCGTTCGACTCAAGAGATTCTCGATTCGTCATACAAACTCATACAAAATAATAACCCCGACCGGCTTGAGGTTCAAAACAAGATTGACAAGCGGTTGATTTCGCCCAAACACGGTTTGCCTCCGGAATTATTATATTGCGACAATCTATCTTGTGAAGCCGATAAGGTGGCAAAAGTGATCGCTGATCTAAAAAAGAGCCAGAAGCTTGATTACAACGATTTCGCCATTTTGGTCCGGGCTAATAGTCAGGCCGAGCCCTTTATTCAATCATTAAATGTGGCCGGGATACCCTATATTTTCTCCGGCGCTTCCGGTTTATTTTCCCAGCCCGAGATTAAGATGCTAGTCGCTTTCCTAAAATGCCTCGTCTATACCGATGACTCGCTGGCTCTGTATCAATTGGCCACCTCGGAACTTTATAATATCCCTCACGGGGTACTGTCAGAATATTTCACCCAAGCCAAGCGGAGCAACCGTCCGTTATTAAGTGTCATCAAAAACGATTGTGCTATCAGCTGTCATCCTGAACTTGATTCAGGATCCAGTCCAAATAGCAACTCTAGTTCAAATGAGCTAGATTCCGGATCCCAAGTCACAGTCCGGAATGATAATTCAAAATTAATGGAACTGACAGAAGATATTCAAAAGTATTCCGAGCGTAAAAATGATTCGGCTGGTGAAGTCCTTTATGATTATTTGAAAGAAAAGGGATATCTAAAAAAATTAACTGAGGACGGCTCGGTTCGGAACGAATTGGTTATCCACAACATTGCCAAGTTTTTTGACCGGATCGCCCAGTTCAACCATTCCTCAGACGAGAGGGGAGTGCTGGCCTTTTTGCAAAATCTGGAACTAATACTGGAGATGGGGGATGAAGTCATCTCCTCCGACATCGATCCCGATATTGATGCGGTCAATATTCTGACCGCTCACGCCTCCAAAGGTCTGGAGTGGCCGGTCGTTTTTATCGCCAATTGCGTCGCCGACCGCTTTCCCAGCCGGAACAAGAGAGACCCTTTGCCGATTCCAGATGAAATAATCAAGGAAAGATTGCCGGAAGGGGATTTCCATCTCCAAGAAGAGCGAAGACTATTTTATGTCGCTTGCACCCGAGCGAAAGATCATCTCTATCTGACCGCCGCCGTGGATTATGGCGGGAAACGGGTCAAAAAGCTGTCACAATTCGTGATGGAATTGCTCGATCAGCCCAAATCAGCCAGCTTGAAACACAAGCTTAGCCCGATCGAGAAGATTGAGCGTTTCCAGAAAGTTGAGATATTAAATCAGAAACTGCCAAATAAATTCACTGCCGATATAATCAAATTATCCCGCCAACAAATAGACGATTATTACTCCTGCCCCAAAAAATTCTATTTCGCTCATGTCGTCAAAATCCCGCTCCTCGAAAATCAATATCTGATGTATGGCACCGCCATCCATGCCGCTCTCGACCATTATTTCAGCCGGAAGTTAAGAGGGGATAAGCCGACTCTCAAGCAATTAATCAATGACTACAAAATGGCGTTCAAAAACGTCGGCTTTATCACGCGGGAACAGGAAGAGCTTCGATTTAAACAGGGAATTGCAACTTTGACCCGGTTTTATCAAGAAGACCAAGACGCACCGACCAATCCGGCCAAAGTCGAGGAAGCTTTCGAATTCTGCGAGAATAAGGTGAGAGTGAATGGCCGCTATGACCTGGTCTGTCAGCCGTCTTGTCATTCCGGACTTGATCCGGAATCCAAAAATAGTGATCTCCCCGAAATCAAGGATTTCAAAACCTCCGATGTCAAGGAGCAGAAGCAAGCTGATGAGCGTATCAAGAAATCAACTCAGATGATGATTTACGCCCTGGCATGGTTTGAAAAATACAAAGTTGTTCCCAAGACAACGCTCTATTTCATTGAATCGGGCCTGACCGGCAGCAAAGTTTTCTCAATGAAAGAACTCGAGGAAACGAAAAAGATGATATTTGACGTCGCCGAAAGCATCCGTCGGCAAGACATGACCGCCAAACCGGATCTGCGCAATTGCCAGCTTTGTCCATACAGCGACATCTGCCCAAACTCAAAGTGTATTTATTCTGTTTTTAACCCTCCAAATGGTATGATTAGATAATGCTTTCAAGCAAAAAGAATTCAATTAATTGGGTCAAAAACACCTTCGCGATATTTTTCGGGCTTGATTTCAGTAAATATTTTGCGTTTTTATTCCTGCCAAAATTCAGTCATTTTCTGATTGGTCCCTCACCACAGAATTACGTCTGGCTGGCACTCATCTGGCCAATAGTTGGCTTGCCGGCAATCTATGGCGTATATAAAGGCAAGAAATGGTGCGCGTATGTTTTGCTCGCTTTTCTGCCACTCAGCCTTTTGCTTTATCATACTTGCTTTCAACTCCCAATATATTCAAAGATTGGCTTCTACCTCGGTTCGATCTTGTTTCTTTATTTAATATATATACAGTGGAAAAAATTGAAATAGTCCCACCTCTGTCATGTTCGTCCGATTATCCCACACAACGAGCTCGAACTTCATCGCTACATACACGATCGTGTATGTAGCGATGAATTAGTGTATAATTCTTACATGTATAATATTCACATATGAAGGAAGAGACAAAGAAAAAAATCAAAAGCTTTGCTATTGAAGTTTTGGATTTCTTTTTAGGACTTCCGGAAAACTTTATAAATAGTTTCGATCGCAAGGAATTTTACCGTTTGATGAGCGGTTATCCAACTGAGACACAGCTTACTTGTTCGAATATTGCTCAATTGGTCGCCAACTTAAAACGTTCCGGATATATTAAAGTTTCTAAAAGTAGTAGGGGAGAGTCAATTGAGTTTACCAACAAGGCCAAATTAGCGGTGATTGATACTTTGGCCGATAAGAAAAAGAGCGACGGTAAACATTACTTTGTCTCATTCGATATTCCGGAAGATTTGCGCGCAAATAGAGACAAGTTTCGACGCGCAATTAAAAAAATTGGGTTTATTCAAATCCAGAAGAGCCTGTGGGTAAATAACAAAAGCGTTGGAGATTTAGTAGAAATGGCTGCTTATGAATATGAGGTGGAGAAATATGTTGTTTACATCGTTTCGGAGCTTACCGATATCGACGGTATAATCGACAAGAAATTCTCCGCCAGCTAAGGCCTAATCGGTATCACAACATCAGAACCACAACCTCCCTCGACGCTCATAAAGTTGCTCAAAGTTCATCACCACATAAACGATCGTGTATACAGCGATGAACTCTGAGCGTTTCCGATGTGCGCTAGATATTTCGTCTTCTTGTTCTTGATTTGTTCGGTATGGTATAATGTCTTTGCACAACAAAGACAAGGGGAAAGGAATTAGGAATTAGGAATTAGGAATTAGGAATTAGGAATTAGGAATTAGGAATTAGGAAGGTTTCATGGATAAGGTTTTAATTGTGGCAGCAGTATTTGTGGCAACATTGATATCAACTTTTGCAGTGAACATCCTGCTTCGGAAGAGGGGGAAAGTTGACGATGGGGCGCTTGAAGATAAGATCTCACGGATTTCAAATGACGCCCTACGCAACAACTCGGAGCAATTTTTACAGTTAGCCCGGGAGACTTTAAATTCCCAGAAGAACGAGATCAAGGTTGATTTGGAGGGCAAGAAATCAGCTATCGCCGAATTAATTTTGGAAATCAGAAAAGATATCCACAAAAATGAGGAGCGGATCAAGTCGAGTGACGAAGACCGAGTCCGTTCGTTTTCCGCCCTTCAGAGCGAATTAAAAAATTACAAAGAAATCACGGGCGAGCTGAAAATCAGCACTGAAAAATTAAAAAACATTTTATCAAATAATCAGTTGCGCGGCGCCTTTGGCGAGCAAATTGCCGAGGATCTCTTGCGAATGGCCGGATTTGTGATCGGCCAATCGTATTCGAAAAATGAAGCCCAAGAAACGAGAAGCACCCGGCCGGATTTTACAATTTTCCTACCCGATCAAACCAAAATTAACATTGACGTCAAGTTTCCTTACTCCTCTTTGATAAAAACAATTGAGGCCGAGAACGATACTGAGAAGAAAAAGCATTTCGCCGATTTCAAACGAGACGTCAAAGAAAAAATAAAGCAGGTCTGCACCAGAGAATATATCAATCCGGAAGAAAAGACTGTCGACTTTGTCATACTGTTTATCCCGAATGAGATGATCTTTTCATACATTTACGACCAGATGAACGATGTCTGGGAAGAGGCGATGCAGAAAAAGGTGATCATGGCCGGTCCCTTTTCTTTCACTGCTATTTTGCGCATGGTCAAGCAGGCCTATACAAACTTCCGCTATCAGGAAAATCTTCAACATATCATTGGTTTGATTCAAAAATTTGATGTTGAGTACGGGAAGTTCAGTGAAGAAGTCGACCGCTTGGGAGAAAGAATCAATTCAACAAGCCGTCAATTCGATGTCGTTGCCAACACTAGAAACCGCCAACTGAGTTCAGTCGTCGACAAAATAAAGAATCAAAAAGTAATCGATGACAAACAAATTAATTTAGTCGAATGAGTCGAGATCCAAAATTGATTTGTCGGGTCGAGAAGAGAAAAGCCGGCGCAAGGGTTGACCAGTATCTATCAGGAGAAATTCCTGATTTTTCACGATCGCGTCTTGCCAAACTAGTCAGAGAAAAGCTTGTAACGGTCAACGGCAACACTATTAAAGCGAGTTATATCGTAAAAGAAAACGACATCGTCAAGATTAATCTTCCAAAAGATGATATACCAGGACCATCAGCCGAGCACATCCCGCTCGATATTGTTTACGAAGACAAAAATGTGATAGTCATCGACAAACCGGCCGGCATGGTGGTGCATCCGGCTGCAAACAATAATAAGGAGACTTTGGTCAGCGCCCTCCTGGATTATTATCCGGAGATTAAGAATGCGGTAGTTGAGAAAAATAATTCAATTTCCATGATGCGCGCCGGCATAGTCCATCGGCTCGACAAAGACACATCCGGAGTAATGATCGTCGCAAAAAATAAAAAAGCGCTGGAATATTTATCGAAAGAGATAAAAAATAGAAAAATAGAAAAGATTTATTGGGCACTTTGTCTCGGTTGGCCAGAAAATGAGAGCGGGGAATTGACTAATTATATCGGCCGACACAAAGTTAACCGCAAACAAATGGCCGAGATAGGGGAGGGTAACGGACGAAAAGCGGTTTCGCGTTACGAAGTATTGAAATATTTTAAAGATTTAGCAGGTCAAAGATTCTCTCTGGTCGAATTCGATATCGAGACCGGCCGGACTCATCAGATTCGCCTTCAATCCAAATTGATGGGGCACCCGATAGCCGGCGATCCGGTGTATAATACGAAGGAAAGTATCCGCCACAGCAAAGAGCTATCTGCGACGCGCCAATTATTGCATGCAAAACAATTGTCGATCCGACTACCGTGGTCAAATAAAACTGAAACATTTTCGGCCGATATCCCTGATGATTTTGAGATGGCCTTATCGAGATTAACTGAAATTAAATAGTTCTAGCCAGTATAATCAATCATGTCTTCATTAAACGATTTGACTGGCAATTTTTTTGTATGATAAGTTATGAAGACATTACTAAATATGAAAGGATCATATGGATCGTGAGCGAATCACAATTTCTATTAGAAAACCGGTTCTCGACATTGTTGACAAAACGATCGACGGAACAAGCATCCGCAACCGTTCGCACGCAATTGAGAATCTAATCACGAAAGCTGCCGGTTCTATAAATAAACAGGCGTTAATTTTACTCGGTGGTGATAACGCAATGAAAGCAATAGAGCCGACAAAGAGCTTTCTAAAAAAACTAAGTGAGTCCGGCTTCCCCAAAGCCTATGTCGCCATCGGCTTTCTGGGTGATAAGGTAAAAGAAAAGTTGGGCGACGGGTCAGAATTTGAAATTTCAATTGAATATAATAACAAAGGAGAGGGGAGCGGAGGAGCGATTACTGCTTTAAAAAAAAATTTTAAGTCTCCTCTTGTTGTCTTCAACTCTGCTAAGATGATCGACCTTGATTTAGAATCGCTGCTAGATTACCACCAAAAGTATGGTGTCACCGCTACAATCGCTACGGATAACTTAAACACCCTTGATGGTATTTACATATTATCACCCGAAATCTTGAAGAACATTCCGAGCGGATTTTCAATGCTGGAAGAGGATATTCTCCCTCAGCTTTTAAAAGAAGGCAAAGCCATTGTTTTGCCCCTGCCAAATTGATTGACACTTAAAGCATAATTGTAATATCATAGTATTGTAAGATTATTTTTTACCGTAGCTTAATGAAAACTCGACTATTTGTCTTATCTTTTTTTATTCTTATCGTCGTATTTATCGGGGTGCTTATTGACGTACCGCATAGTTTTTTGTGGGGCGCAAATATTAAAGCCTCCCTCGGCCTCGATCTGGTCGGCGGAACGGAGTTGACATATGAAGCCGATCTCTCTCAGTCAAAGGACAAAGTCAAGGATCTCGATAACTTGAAAAGCATTTTTGAGAAAAGAGTCAATGAATTGGGCGTGTCTGAACCAACCATCCAGACAACCGGATCCGATAAAGTGATTATCGAGCTCCCGGGCATTAAGGATATTTCTCAAGCGATTGACCGGATTGGCGCTACTTATGAGCTCAGCTTCATGACCGAGGGTAGTGCTGATAACGGATCAGCACTAGTTGATTACTATGACCCGACCTATACCTATCCCGGTTATTGGATTAAATCCGACATAACTGGCCGCAATCTGGTGAAATCTGAAGCTACGTTCCAGGGAAATTCGAAAACAACAATCCAATCTGAACCTGTCGTTTCGATAAAATTCGACAATATCGGAAAAGAAAAATTCAGGGATTTGACCAAGAACAACCTCAACAAACGGATCGCTATCGTCTTAGACAATAGAATTGTTTCGGCGCCAACTGTTCAAACTGAGATAAGCGACGGCGAAGCAATTATTACCGGTTCAAAAGAAATTAAAGAGGCTCAGGAGCTAGCCAAAAGATTGAACGAGGGTATGTTGCCGGTACCGACCAAGCTAATCGGTCAGCAAAATGTCGGGGCAACACTCGGGAAAGATTCCTTGAGGCTAAGCATCGTTGCCGGTCTTGTCGGCATACTTCTAATCAGCTTCTTTATCCTGTTCTTCTATAAGTTCTCCGGCCTGGTCGCCTTGTTTGCTCTGTGCATATACGCCGTCATCACACTAGCCATATTCAAAGTCATTCCTGTTACAATGACACTGGCTGGAATTGCCGGCTTTATCTTGTCGGTAGGAATGGCAATCGACGCCAATATCTTGATTTTCGAACGGATGAAAGAAGAATTACGCGCCGGAAAAGAATTGCACCTCTCGATAATCGACGGCTTCAACCGATCTTGGAATTCAATCCGAGATTCCAATATCTCGTCAATTATTACCTGCCTTATTCTATATTTCGTAACCGGTTCCGGTCCGGTTCGCGGATTTGCCTTGACCTTACTTTTGGGTATCTTGGTTAGTATGTTTACCGCCATTACCGTCACCAGAACAATTTTACTCTTGCTCGCCTCAAGCCCATTAAAGAGACACATCCATGTATAAAATCATCGCCAAAAGCAAAATCTGGTTCGCGATATCGATAATATCTTCACTTATCTCAATCGCCGCCATAATATTCTTTGGCCTAAGGTGGGGGATTGACTACAGGGGAGGTACTGTTTTGGAATTCCAGACAGTCAATAGCGACCGTTTGACAACTACTAAATCAATTTTGGATGAGTTGAATTATCGGGGCTATCAAACAAAAGAAGGCGCTGGCAACAAGGTCGTCGTTCGCCTTGAGACACTTTCCAACGATCAACACAGAGAACTCGCTGCCAAGCTCTCGGGGAAGATGCCGGACTATGCCGAAACTCAATACGACACAGTTGGCCCGACGGTCAGTAATGAGCTTAGAAACAAGTCGATTCTGGCTGTGGTTTTGGCTTCCCTGGCAATTATCATTTACGTTGCCTATGCCTTCCGCAAAGTTCCCCGCCCCCTATCATCCTGGAAATTCGGCGTCTGCGCTGTCGTCGCTCTAATACACGATTTGCTCATCACGACCGGGTTTGTCGCGATCATGGGACATTTCCTCCCTTGGATGGAGGTCGACGCCCTATTTATCACCGCTCTTTTGACTATAATGGGTTTCTCAGTCCATGACACGATTGTGGTTTATGATAGATTGAGGGAAAATTTTATCCGTAATCCGCATCAGGATTTTGAGCTTTCTGCCGAAGAAAGTGTCAACCAAACCCTCGTCCGCTCCATCAATACCTCTATGACCACAATTATCGTTTTATCGGCCTTATTAGTATTTGGTAGTATGTCAATAAAATACTTCGTTACCGTCCTGGTCTTTGGTATCGCAATTGGAACCTATTCATCAATATTCACCGCCATCCCATTATTAATCTATTGGCAGAAGCGATCAATGAAGTCCCCTGGCAAGTCCTAAAGCGGGGGAGAGGGCAAACGAAATTTCTAATTTCTAATTTCTAATTTCTGAAAGCTCGCTGGGGGCACGTGGGACGGAGATAGTAGACGCGGAAATAGAATTGTAAATAAAAAATAAAATAATAGTTCTCGATTTCACTCGAACAATAATGGGTTTTTGGATCTGAGTAATTAACCTTGTTTTATTTGTAAAATTGGTAGTTGATTTGTAGTTTTGTAATAACTGTTGTTGCTAGAGACCAAAAAGATGGCTTAAAACTGCCCAAATTCGTGCTCAAACGGCCAAATGTATCATACTTAGTATGAAAAATGCCTTAGAATCGATTCTAGGCCTTTTTGTATGGGAGGGCAGAGGGTAGAAAGTAAAAGGTAGATAGTGGAGAGATGCTATAATCGCATAAATATGTTCGCCTCGTCATTGCGAGAGGCAACGAAGCAATCCTTATAATAGATTGCCGCGGTCGCAACGACGACCTCGCAATGACAGATACCCGGCATATGTTTAATTCTAATCAATGTCGCATAATGTAGGTTATGCGACATTGATAATGTTAGTCGAGTCTGTGTTTATTTACCAGTATTATTTAAATGTCATTGCGAGAGGCAACGAAGCAATCCTTATAATAGATTGCCACGGTTGCCGCGGCGACCTCGCAATGACTTGACCACCATATACTAGTACTGTAAAATAATCTTTCCGGCTCACTTTATAAACCTTCAACTTTATGAACTTTCTAGCAATTTATTCTCGGCCTTTATTCTTCATTCTATCCGGAGACTGATCCATATTTCTCCAAAGCAAAAACTGGCACAATATAGATTTAAAAATAGATTTCAAAATATCGCCCACTCCCCTATGACCAAAAAATCCCCCGCCCCATTTACTCGATTTTGGTCGCTTCGCCCTCATTGAGATCGACTGCCGACGTGGCAGAACTGTTAGATGATTGTTCTTCGGTATGGTTGATGACAGGTTGATGCGGCACTGCCTCAACGACTGCTTGTGGAGCAGTAGGAGCCAAAGAGTGAGATTCTGCCGGCTCTACTGTGGTCGAGGTCGCCTCTAGCGGCGACTTCCCCTCTTGACTGACGGTATTTTTCTCCAGTTCGGTCTCCCCCGCCTTTTTTGATTCAGAGGGGAGAGCCGGTCTATCCTCTTTCTTCTCATCCCGCCGATTATTATCCTGCGGAATATGATGCTTTTCTTCTCTGATTGGGCGCGAACCTTTTCCCTTTTTAAATAGTTCCTTCGTTTTCTCAATCATCCCCCGGGCGTCCTCTCCTATCGCAATCCCCTTCTGAGCCAATTTTTCCTCGTCGACCTCCTCGCCCAGATACCATTTGACTCCGCCCCTGGCCGTTCTCTCTTTGTAGATTTTGCCGTTTAAAATACCATCGGTTTTCAATACCTTGGGTTCATTCTTTTCAGGAGCCGGGACTGAGTCAGCTTGGTCATCGGTTTTTTCCGGTGCCTCTGATTCCGCGGTTGGCGTTTTTTCCGGTTCAACTTGCGGGATGATATCTGAATCGTGTTTCGGAGCTGATATTGAAACCGCGGTTGGATTTGATCTTGGAGCCGGCACAGGAGTTGAGGGCGCTGGTGTTTCGGTTTTCCTCGGCGCAGAAGCTGACGGAGCGTCTCTCTTTATTAATATAGCTTCCAATCCGCCTTTTTTGAAAGCTTCGGCCTCGGCCAGCATCTCCGACTCTTCGTTCCGGCTGCGGCTATTTATAGTCTCCTCGACATAAGATCTGGCATTCGAATATTTCTGATGAGAGTGCTCGATAACCTGGGCGATGTTGCCGGCTAATTTCGAGACCGGCGGAAGAGTCCGGGCCGAGAAGGCCGGGCAGGAAATGCCATCAATCAACAGCTTGATATAGACATGATACTTGTCAAGATTGACTAGATCATTGTTTTCAAAAACGGGCGCAAATTCCTTGACCAGAATATCGGCATCGGCGCCACCAACACGGAAGGAAATTATGGTGCCGGCGTTACCGAAAACAGCTTCGCGTACCTCGTCTTTGAGCTGGGCAATATATTGGTGAGCCATTGTCAGGTTCAGATTATATTTCCGCGCCTCGGCCAAAATGGTGGCAAATGATTCGGTGGCGAAGTTCTGGAACTCGTCGACGTAGAGATAACTATCGGGCCGCTGGTCGATTGTAACATTGGCGCGGCTCATGGCCGCCAGCTGGATTTTTGTAATCATCATCGCGCCTAAAAGAGCGGAGTTGTCCTCCCCAATTTTCCCACGTGACAGATTGACAATCATAATCTTCTGCTCGTCCATAATAGTCCGGATATCGATAGTCGATTTGGGCTGTCCGACAATGTTGCGGATAGTCGAGGAAGAAAGGAACTGGCCGACTTTGTTTAGGATCGGCGAGACCGCCTCAGTCCTGAATTTGCTGTCAAAAGATGAAAACTCATTTTTCCAGAATTCACGGATAATCGGATCTTTGACTTGATCGACAATTTTATCCCGAAAACGGCCGTTTGTCAGCATCCGCGGAATATCCAGCATCGTTGAATCGGGGCATTCCAGCAAGGCAAGCACCGTATTCCTCATAATATGCTCAAGCCGTGGGCCCCAGGATTCGCCGAAAATCTTCTTGAAAATACCGACAAAGCCGGAGGCAACAATGCTCTTGAAATCATCATCAACGCTTTCTAGAAGGTTGAAAGCAATCGGAAAATCGCGGTCGGAGGGATCAAAAACGACGACATCGCGTACGCGGTGGTCTGGAATACAGGCCAGGATTTTGTCAGCCAGTTCTCCGTGAGGATCAACGATTATCACTCCCCTGCCCTTTTGGACATCATCATAGGCCATATTTTCAATCAAAACGGATTTACCGACACCAGATTTACCTATGATATAAATATGACGGCGGCGGTCATCCTGCTTAATGCCAAAGGTCCGGAAGACATTCCGAAAATTAGTTTCGCCAATCACAGTCAGCTCCTCAGTCGGCGTATTTTCGGTCAGCGGCAGATTGGCCGGCGGCTCGCCCTTTTTCGAGCCGGACCAGACAATACTGGGAGTGGCAACTGAACTATGTGGCAGATGATATATCGAAGCGAGCTCGGCGATATTAAAAATGTGGCCGTTTCCCTCAAAAGAACGCTCCGAATAATCTTTAAAGTCTTCCGGCC
>Ga0247841_10010701_pt1 | contig 12422 bp, 7 predicted proteins | sample LaCruzMarch2015__2_FD_192410 | JGI IMG/M metagenome (GOLD analysis project Ga0247841, IMG submission 192410) | Freshwater microbial communities from meromictic Lake La Cruz, Castile-La Mancha, Spain - LaCruzMarch2015_18m | ecosystem: Environmental > Aquatic > Freshwater > Lake | place: Spain... | reverse complement strand
GACCACAACACCTTAATTAACAAGGGTTCTTTAACACATTCCCAATTGGATTCTTTTGCGGAAATATTGTCTGGTCAAAAAAACAACCTAATGGGAACAACAGTTTTAATCAACTTTTTACAACTTGTTTTAGCCCTTAAGCACCAATGGCCAGAAGTTGACGAATATTTGGTTAATGAGTTGGCATTTATTCCTGGAATTAGTCCAAACTCAATGATTGATACTGTGAATACGACGGCAGATGTTGATACTAAAACGTCCAAAGAAGGTGGTACTCACACCATTTCTGGTCATCCTGGGGCAGGAACAGAAATTTTCACAAAAACCTTCAACACGGAAGACGAGTTGAATAAAGCCGAAAAAAATGGTGTAAATGTAGTTGGCAGTTCTTTAATATTAAAAACAACAGAAATAAGGGCATTAATAGAAGATTTTGAAGATGTAAGCGATTGGGCAACGAGCATCTTGGATTTGAGTAGCAATAGTGGTACTTTTGTAAGGGATGCCGAATCTTTCATACAGGGGCAGTATAGTGGAAAAGTTGATATAAATGTTGATACCGAAACAAATGTTGCCTTTGTTCTGGAAAAGCATTTTTCTGCCCAAGATTGGAGTCAATATAACAGAGTTGTGTTTTATTTAAGAACAGAAAATGTAGATCATGGAGACATATATTTTTATTTAGACGATGCCACCTATGGAAGCCAAAACTCCTTTACTTTGGTTCTGGAAAAGAATGCTCCCACTATAAGTAGGGATACTTTAATGGTAGGCTGGCGTGAAATCAGCGTAGATATATCAAAATTCAACAGGCAGGCAATAACATCAATTGGGTATTATACCTCAACTAAGGGGGGCTGGGATGCTTCTAAACCCCTGTCCCTGAACATAGATAATGTTTACCTAACCCGTGGAAACGAGTTTATAGACGAAGGATATGCTCGCTTCATATATGGGGATTCGTCCTACAAGAACTTTTACAAGGTAAGGTGGGACTCCCTGAACCCCGCTGGGACTACATTTAAGGTAAGAACCCGACTGGCTAACGATTTGAGTCAATTTGATGGTTCTAGCCCTAACCAAGCAGTTTGGTCTTCCTATAACTTTGTTAGTGATTTTTCAGTAAATAATCCAACTGGTGCTTTATACAAATATATCCAGATTGAAACTTTTTTTGAGCCAGATTCTACCAATGCTCTGTCCCCTGTTCTTGAAAGATTGTTTTTGGATACATATATTTCTTCTGAAGAATCCAAATACACATATGACACCAAGGAAGCGTGGGAAGCTGGGACTCTTGTAAACGCAGATATAAATTCCCAACCAGGCAAAGTGCTAATTGACAACATAACAGAAATAGGCAACTACATATATGGAATAGATGGCAAGGTTGTGAAGGCAGATGGAGATTGCAACCCAATACTGGAAATTGCAGGAACAGCATTACCTAAAACAACTAATCAGGTATTAAATGGACTTACACCTTCTTTTGGACAAATTTCTGGTATTGAGAAGGGAAGTAACAACACTTTTTGGCTTTGCGATACTGATAATGACCGCATAGTTCAAATTGATAATGGGGGAAAATTGGTGTATGGATTGTATGGTAGTTGGTTGACTGAACCTGTAGATACCTATGGGACGGAGGAGCGTGGTCCAGGTTCTAATATTGATTTTGTAACTACCCAACCACCAGTAACATATTCGGACAAACTAACTATATTACATTCTTTTTACAATCCAAATACTGCACTATTAAGTATTGTTTTTAACAGACCAGTAGCCCCTTTAATCACAGGCTACAACTCTCTTGATTTTACCAAAATTTTCCTAAAATCTGGGTCTTACAGGTTTTACTTTGATAGTGCTACTTCTACAAGTTTGTTTGGAATTGACCAAGCGAAGTACGATAGTTGGATAGGAAGTACCAACAAGTTTATTGGCCAGTTCAATTTTGATTCCCATATCTTGCAAATACCATTGTCTCAAGCTGATTCTGCAACTTTGAATTCTGTGGTTAACTTTTCCATACCCAGCATTGTTACAATTAGCCCAACACAAAACTCTATGATTTTTGATAGCTCTGTTACTCTGAACTTTTTGGTAAGTAATGTAACAATTGGCGATAGTTACAAAATAAGAATAAAGATTAATAATGGAACTTATGCTTATTATGAAACATCAAGTATATTTATAAGCGGGTTATCAGATGGCTATTGTGAAATAGAAGCTGCTATTGTTGATAAAAACAACAACCCATTAAATAACCAAGAATCTATTGCCGACATAAAATTTATTGTTAATGGTTCTGAAAGTGAGCCAAGAATAGTTATTAATAACCCGAAACAGAACCAAACATTTTCTTCTTCCCCTATTCAAATAAGTTTTACTACCTATAATTTTCCAATTTTGCCAGTTGGACAGCACATAATGTTTTCCGTAGATAATGGATATTGGCAAGGTCATTTTAGTACAGACCCAATTGTTATAAATGATGTTTCAAGTGGTTATCATTATATAGATATTTTTCTTGCTGATGAGTATGGGGTGCAGATATTGTCACCTTATGCAAGAACATATGTAGAATGTTTTGTTGGAATTTCGTCCCTATCCCAACTAAATGTCGTTCTTGATGCAAATGCTATTAAAGCCAAACCCAATCCAGTAGTAGCAAGCACAACAACTACAACGGCTACGACAACTACGGCAACTACAGTTACAGAAGAAGATTTATGGAATAAAGAAGCTGTTGTTGATATTGATGTGGCGAACATATATGCTTCCAATATCTATTCTCCGGTAGATGTAAATTATATTGCAAACGAAATCAGCACATTAAATCCTAGTGGAATTGATTCTGTTCTTGTGGCAAAACTGCGTAGCCCTTCGTCTTTAAGTAGCCTTTCTCTTCAAACACCAGCCATAATTACAGAAACATTACAAACAACTCCGCCAGCAGATGATATTGAGATTTTTGGCTCAAAATTCCTTGATGGGCACTCGGTAGTTCAGATAACTGCTGATAGTGGGCAGTTGTTATTTTCCCAGAACGCTGCTAAATTTGGGAATACAAGAACCGAAGCAAAAACGACTCTTGGTTCAGCTAGAAAACTATCTGCTAGTAGGGTGTTGTGTGGTGATTCTATAAGGAAAAGGGCGATAATTACAAATACGAATTTAATTAGTCAAGGAAGTTTTGTTTGCTGGGAGTACTTGTCTGAAAAATATATTTTGGATGCCCAACCCGTTTCAATAGAGCAAAAAGAAATAACAGTTAATGAATCAAGTGTTAGCCCAGAAGAAATGATTATTGGACAGAATACAACAGTAATATGGACGAATAATTCATCTGGACCAATCCAAATTTATTCAGGTTATGTCACACAAGAACAGTTCGCACAAGACAAAGACCTTACACTTTTCGGAGACTTATTCAAAAGTCAAGAGTTACAAATAGGGGAACAATTTTCTTACGAATTCAACAATTTGGGTACATTTTATTGGTTTTCATATACAGGCGAAAGTGTAGTTCCAGGAATAGTTTATGTGAGTGCTTCTGGGTCCAGTAGTGAAAATTATTTACTTGTGGAGAATGATATGTCTTCTTCGAGTTTTGGAAGTCGAATCATAAAAATCAATGTGTGGGGTCGAGTTATTTGGGCATTCGGGGAAGGATATGTTGTTGGAGTCAAGGATGTGAGAATACTACCTGACGAAAGTGCCATAACTGTTAGTTTGTAATTACCTAAAATATTGTATAATAAGTATATGAGTAAAAAATTTACAACTGAATATTTTGTTAATAGGGCAAGAAAGGTCCACGGAAATTATTATGATTATAGTAAAGTAGATTATATAAACGCCCGCATTAATGTAATTATTATTTGTTCTACACACGGAGAATTTCTTCAAACTCCAAGTCATCATTTAAGCGGTCAAGGTTGCCCAAAATGTTCAGGAAAATTTAAATTAACTAAAAAAGAATTTATAAAAAAGGCCATATTTGTTCATGGTTGTAAATATGATTATGATAAGGTAATTTATATAAATAATCATACGGAAGTGATTATAATTTGTCCCATACATGGTGAGTTTTTGCAAATGCCAAGTGGCCATCTTGTCGGGCATGGTTGTCCAAAGTGTGGCAATATGGCGATTTCGTTAAAAAACGGGGGTACATTAGAAAATTTCATAGACAAGGCTAAAAAAGTCCACGGCAATAAATATGATTATAGCAAAGTAAATTATATAAATAGTTACATACCAGTAATTATTATTTGTTCTATTGACGGTGAATTTCCTCAAACTCCCCACAATCATCTTGCTGGCAAAGGTTGCCCGAAGTGTGCTGGAAATCAAAAGTACACCACAGAAGAATTTATTATCAAGGCAAGAAAAATACATAGCGACACATACGATTACAGCAAGGTTATTTATGTTAATGGTCGTAAAGAAATAGTCATTGGTTGTTCCGTTGATGGAGATTTCCACCAAACCCCAAGTGTTCATCTTGCTGGGCACGGATGTCCCAAGTGTGCTTTCAGAGCAAAGGCACTAAAAAGCACTAGCACAACAAAAAAATTTATTATTAAGGCTATGGAAATCCACGGAAACTATTACAATTACAGCAAGGTTGATTACATAAATAGCCATATTAATGTAATTATTATTTGTCCAGAACATGGCGAATTCCCGCAAACTCCCCAGAGCCATCTTTCGGGTCAAGGTTGTCCCAAATGTGCTGGAAATCAAAAATATAATACAGAAGAATTTATTATTAGAGCAAAAAGGGTTCATGGGGATAAGTACGATTACAGCAAGGTGATTTATGTTAACGCTCATACAGAAGTAATTATAATTTGCCCCATCCACGGTGAGTTTTTACAAAGACCTGCTGGGCATTTAAGTGGCAAGGGTTGTTTGGAATGTAGCGGTAAAAAACAATTTACAAATGAGTCGTTCATTAAAAGAGCCATGCAAGTTCATAGTGATAGATATAATTACAGCAAGGTGATTTATGTTAACGCTCATACAGAAGTAATTATAATTTGCCCCATCCACGGTGAGTTTTTACAAAGACCCAATGCCCATCTTTCTCAAAAACAAGGTTGCCCTCATTGCCAATCATCTAGTGGAGAAGTTGAAATATCCGAAATATTAGATAGCAAAAAAACGGAATATATTAAACAAAAATCTTTCAAGGGTTGTATTAATCCTGAAACAAAACGCAGATTAAAATATGACTTTTATTTACCTCAAAAAAATATACTAATTGAGTTTAATGGCATACAGCATTATGAATACATAGGTTATTGGCACGGGAATAAAAACACCTTAGCATCCCAGCAATATCGTGATTTTCTCAAGCAACAGTATGCCCTTTCTAACGGCTACAGATATTTGGTAATAAAATATACCGAAAATATTGCCCAAAAATTAAACCAATTTTTGCAACCAATAAATAGTCAATAATAATCAAAAAAACAATAAGTAAAGAGTTTTGGGCAATAAACGGGCGATAAACGGTTAATAATAGCCAATAATCTTGTTGCAAGAGTTTTGTCGCAATATTCTTGGGCAAGATTTTTGGTAAAAAATAGGAATAATAATGGGGCAAGAATTTTGGGGTAAAATTAACCCAATTATTAACGGGAATAACGGGACTAATTTAAAGGATAAACAATGGCAACTCCTTATTATGTTGCGAAGACAGGAAATGATGGTTGGGATGGGTTAAGCTGGGGAACAGCGAAATTGACCATCCAGGCTGGGGTAAATCTAGCTTCAAGTACTGACACAGTATGGGTGCGGGCTGGAACATATGTTGAAAACATCACCATCGGGGCAGGCATTACTGTAAGAAGTGAAACTGGATTGCCTATAGATGTAACTATTGATGGTAATTCTGCGGGACGAGTAGTTACAATGAATATAAACTCTTGGCTTATGGGATGTACAGTTCAACATGGCGATTCTGGTAGTGCTGATGGTGCTGGGGTAAATGGTGGTTCGTGTTCTAATTGCACTATTACTGCAAATTCATTGGGTATAGAAGGCTATAATGGTGGTGGTGTTAATAATTGTACATTATATAATTGTACAATTAGTGCAAATCAAAGTGGTTATCTTGGTGGTGGTGGTGGTGTATATAATAGTATATGTTACAATTGTTTAATTATCAATAACAGTAGCGGTAGCCTTGTTGCAGGTGGTGGTGGTGCATTAAGTAGCACATTGTATAATTGCACAATTGTCAGTAATTTTTCAGTTTTCGCTGGTGGCGGTACATATGGTTGCACATTGGTTAATTGTATTTCTTGGGACAATAATTACAACCCAGATGCAGTAGTTTCTGATACTTATTCTTGTGGTCAGGGTTACATTGGTAGTCATTCAATTGATGCGGATGATTATCCCCCGCTTTTTATTGATTATGGTGGCGGTAATTGTCGCTTATCTTCCAGCTCTCCTTGTATAGATGTTGGGTTTAATTATTCTTGGATGACAGACCCTGCAGACCCAAGAAGCAAAGATTTGGATGGAAACCCTCGTATTTGGAATTCTGTGGTTGATATGGGGACATATGAATCTGAATGGCTTGAGAGTTCTTCTCAATCTTCGCTTTCTTCTTTATCTTCATTATCTTCATTATCTTCATTATCTTCATTGTCTTCTGTTTCTTCCGTTTCTTCGGTTTCTTCTGTTTCTTCTGTTTCTTCTGTTTCTTCCGTTTCGTTGTCTTCTATATCTTCTATATCTTCCACATCTTCGTTTTCTTCATCTTCGTTTTCTTCATCTTCTCAATCTTCTCAATCTTCTCAATCTTCATCTTCTTCAACTGCTATACACGGTTATTCGTCTTCTTCATCTTCTTCAAAATCCAGTTCTGTTTCCGAAATCCCTGACCCAATGACATACATCTATAAGGATTGGGTTGTTTCCCAAGAAGACCACTTAACGAGTAATGTTCATTATCAAATACATATATACGACAACATAGAATTAAATTACCCATTAATCAGCAACAACACCTTAAACCAAACCTATTGCTTCAAATACGACTCAACTGGAACAGGAAAACATTTTAGTGGATTTCCGCCTAGTGGGTTAAACCAACCACCCCAAAACGCCATCGTCAGATACCAGTTGAACAAGAATAGACTTAAAAGATTTTTTATGTCCAAGGCGAACAATTTATACCAGATATCTTTTGACTCAAAATCTATTGTAAAAACATATGATTTTAATGGGCTAAATATTAAGAATATGTCCCTAAATGATGTTAATGGGGACATATGGGTTTTTTGTGACAATAATTTTACTTATTGTGTTTCCAATGCAGATTTTCAAGTAAAAACAAGATCGTTATTTTTAAGTGAAGACACAATATTTGTTAGGGTTGACGGAATAAGAAATTCTGTTTGGCAAATAGAAAAGGGTAAAATAGTATTAAGGGATTATTACGGAATTGAATTGTTTAACCAAACATTGCCATTGGGAATTGACAAGGTGGTTGATTGCATCATAATACCCAATACTGGCGAAATCTTTGTTTTGGCGGAATCTAGTTTGTCTGTATCTGGAACGATATTGATTTCTTATCTTAAAAACAGAGCAATTGGTGGTGATTTGTATTATGTAGATAGTTACATAGAAAGCATAAGTTCGTGGGGGATTAATGATGTTTTAACTGTTGGCGGAAACGGATTGGTTAGAAAATATACAAATGGGGTTTTAACTACATTGTTTGACTTGTCTGGCTACGGAATTAATTGCAATTGTGTTTCATCTATGGCTGGGCAGAACATTTATGTGTGGGACAGAGATGCTTCTACGCTCAACAAAATAAACAATAGTGGCACATTGGTTTGGAACATATCTTTAAGTGTTGCATCTAGACCAGAAACAATGAAAATGGTTGCGAATTTTGACGGAAAATGCGTTTGGGTATCTTCTTATGACTCTTGTTGCGTGGTTTTGGACGAAGATTATTATGCAAATGTGGAAAATGATTTATATGTTAGCGGGACTGGGAATATGTGGAGTTGTTTGGAAAAACAATTGGTCTTATCACATATTTGGATGAAAAACGAAAATTATAGGGGTGGATAGAAAATTTATGGCTAGTACCATTACATGCAGTAAGGGGGCATATGATAACTATATTCATATTGTATGGCATGTTGAACCATATGCACCAGGAGAAAATTGGTATGTTGTGGCATTACCAGGATATATTTATATAGTTCCTCATGCAATAGCAAATGGTGTTTACGATTGGTTCACTACGGACGACACCCACTTCACCATAGAATTACATGCTTATTATATGGGAACTCTTTTGGCTAGCGATACGGGTTGGGTAGCAGAGCATTCTTCGTCTTCGTCATCTATTTCATCTCTTTCGTCTTCATCTTCTTCGTCTTCATCTTCTTCTTCATCGTCTTCTTCATCGTCTTCTTCATCGTCTTCTTCATCTTCTTCTTCATCGTCTTCTTCATCGTCTTCTTCATCGTCTTCTTCATCGTCTTCTTCTTTATCGTCTCCTTCTTCTTCATCTTCTTCTTTGTCGTCTTCTTCATCGTCTTCTTTGTCTTCTGTATCTTCTTCTTCCATATCTTCGTCTTCCATATCTTCGTCAACTGCCATACATGGTTATTCTTCGTCTTCTTCTTCATCTTTATCTTCTTTATCTTCGTCTTCATCATCTTCTTCTACAGAAATTAAAACAAGTTCTTCTAGCAGTTCCTTCCATTCTGGAAAAACTGTATTTAAAAACATAACTGGGTTGTTGTTAAGTGGCAACATTTCAATGGATGTCAAGAACATAGCAACAGAAAATTCATTAGATGTTCAAGTTACTTTATTTAGCAACAAATTTTCATATGCAGATATAGAATTTTGGTATAGAACTGATTTTGGGGAAAAATGGATGGATGATGCTTTTATTTCAAACAGTACAGCAAAATTTATTAGGGGCAACCAACTGTTTAGGCTACCCTGCCTGGCAACTGGATACAAAAACATTGTTAGGTGGCAGTATGAAAAAAACAATTTGACATTGGGGAATAGCATCCAAATAAAAATAAGGGCAATTCCATCTGTTGCAACATTCAATCATTATGGCTACTACACAATAGTTGAAAATGTATATTCTAACATATACAACGAAATAGAATCGGTAATTCCATACAAAATAATAGGATTGGACAATTATGGAAATTATATGTGTTTTGATAAAAATAGATTTGTCGTAGTTGATAAAGAAAAGAAGATAATAATGCAATATTCTGGAATAAAAAACATAATTTGTGCCCAACAAATATATAACGATAATTATATTATTCTTGACAACGACGACAAAAAACTAATTGAAATATCTAAAAATGGCACATTAATATATGAATTAGGATAAAGAAATTTAAAGGATAAACAATGGCAACTCCTTATTATGTTGCGAAGACAGGAAATGATGGTTGGGATGGCTTAAGCTGGGGAACAGCTAAATTGACCATCCAGGCTGGGGTAAATCTAGCTTCAAGTACTGACACAGTATGGGTGCGGGCTGGAACATATGTTGAAAACATTATTGTTGGGGTAGGCATTACTGTAAGAAGTGAAACTGGATTGCCTACGGAAGTTATTGTTGACGGCAATACTGATTTTGCTACCACTCCCAGAGTAATAACTATGGGAACGAGTAGTAAGTTAATTGGATGCACAGTAAGAAACGGTGGTGGTTCGCAAGATGGTGGAGGTATTTATGGTGGTTCTGTATTTAACTGTATAGTTTCTGGTAATTGGGCTATTTATATGTTTCACGGTGGTGGTGCAGCTTATTGTACTTTGTATAATAGTTTACTTATAGGCAATAATGCAAGTTATGGCGGTGGTGTAGCTTATTGCATTCTCTACAATTGCACAATTAGTGGTAATGATGTTACAACAGGCATTGGTGGTGGTGCATACGGTTGTACTTTAATAAACTCAATTTCGTGGGGAAATAACGGTTATACAGATGATTTTTCTGAAGGTGGTTCCGAATCATATTCCTGCGGTTTAAACTATACTGGCTTAAACTCAATTGACATAGACCCTCTATTTGTTGATTCTGGTGGGGGCAACTACCGTCTTTCTTCTAGTTCTCCCTGCATAGATGCTGGTTTTAATTATTCTTGGATGACAGACCCTGCCGACGCAAGAAGCAAGGATTTGGATGGTAATCCTCGCATTTGGAATTCTGTGGTTGATATGGGGACATATGAATCTGAATGGTTTGAGAGTTCTTCTCAATCTTCGCTTTCGTCAACATCTTCTTCTTCATTGTCTTCTATATCTTCTCCATCTTCTGTATCATCTCAATCTTCTTTATCTTCTTCATCGTCTTCTGTTTCTTCTCAATCTTCTTTGTCTTCTTCATCGTCTTCGTCTTTTTCTTCGTTGTCGTCTCTATCTTCTATGTCTTCGTCTTCTTCTCTTTCATCTTCATCTTCTATTTCTTCGCCATCTTCATCTTCTATTTCTTCCCTATCTTCTTTGTCTTCGTCTTCTCTATCTTCGTCGTCTGAATCATCATCTTCTATTTCTTCTCAATCTTCTGGCATTCCAATGTTGAATCCATATTATTTTGTATACAACAAATATTGCAACAATGTTCTGCTAACAGACAACAAAAAACATATCGTATACGAAATTTCGTGGAACGATGTGGATAAGGGCGACATTATATGGCAACACGGCAATTTCGGAACGGGGGTAAACAACCTTAACTATCCAACGGTAGCAATCTATGATTCTGAAAATAGTGCCGTTGTTTGGATAGCTGACTCTGGCAACAAAAGAATTAAAAAAATAGACAGAAGCGGTTTTACGGATGTTGTGTCTATATATGACTATTTTGTAAAAGACAATATTAATGTTGGTTTTAATACCATTTCAAGAATGTTTTCCAACAAAGATAACCTGATTTTGGTGGAACAAACGCCAGAACAGGAATTCTTTAACGAAAACATAAACTTGCACCCAGCATTGGTTAGGGCTATGGACTTGAAACAAGATGGCGTTTTGACCAAAAACAATTTGAAAGATTATGGCAACTTACTATTTACACCAGTAATGGGAATAGAGGGGGGGTAAAAATGAGAAAATTAACAACAGAAGAATTTATAATTAAAGCAAGAAAGGTTCATAGGGATAAATATGATTATGGCAAAGTTGTTTATATAAATACTATAACTAAAGTTGTTATTGTTTGCTCGGATCATGGCGAATTTTTGCAAACACCAAATAGTCATCTTAATGGTTGTGGCTGTTTAAAATGTGCCATAAAACAATTATGCCACACAAATAAAATTTTTATCAGTAAAGCCAAACAGATACATAGCAATAAATATAGCTATAACAAAATAATTTATAAAAACGCACACACTAAAATAATAATTGTTTGTCCCATACATGGAGAATTCTTGCAAACGCCCAGCGATCACCTTGGCGGATATGGTTGCCATTTTTGTGCTCAAAACAAAAAAATTACAACAAAAGAATTTATCAAAAAAGCCAAACAAGTTCACGGCAATAAATATGAATATGGCAAGGTGATGTACGATGGTGCTCGTATAAAAACAATTATTATTTGCCCTATTCATGGAGAATTCTTGCAGACACCAAATAATCATCTGGCTGGAAGTGGTTGCATTGGTTGTTATTTGAACACAAAACCGACAACAGAAGCGTTTGTTGAGAAGTGTCAACTTATACACGACAATAAATATGACTATAGCAAATCTTTTTATACAAACTCCTACACACCAACAATTATTATTTGCCCTATTCATGGAGAATTCTTGCAGACACCAAATAATCATCTGGCTGGAAGTGGTTGCCCAGACTGCCAAAAATCAAAAGGGGAATTATTGATTTCGCAAACATTAGATAAAAACAACATTAAATACATTAAGCAAAAAACATTTATTGATTGCATTAACCCAAAAACAAAATACAGATTAAAATATGATTTTTATGTATTGCAACAAAATACATTAATAGAGTTCAATGGCATACAACATTATAAATGTGTTAAATATTGGCACAAGAACAAACAATCTTTAAAAAACCAACAATATCGTGATTTTATTAAAAAACAATATGCTCTTTCTCACGGTTATAAATTTCTTGTAATAAAATATGACGAAAATGTTGAAGAAATATTAAATAAAGAAATTTTTAACAATAACAAAATTTTTACAGAAACAATTAAACTGGAAGCATAATATGGATAGTTCTTCAAAAAGTTCTGGCAGTAGTAGTAGCTGGATGACATCTGGAAGTAGTAGCTCTCATTTGTCCAGTTCTACTTCCAGTTTGTCCAGCAAATCTAGCTCCAGCAATTCTAGCTCCAGTAGCTCGTCTAGTTCCAGTTCCAG
>Ga0247841_10010700_pt1 | contig 12423 bp, 10 predicted proteins | sample LaCruzMarch2015__2_FD_192410 | JGI IMG/M metagenome (GOLD analysis project Ga0247841, IMG submission 192410) | Freshwater microbial communities from meromictic Lake La Cruz, Castile-La Mancha, Spain - LaCruzMarch2015_18m | ecosystem: Environmental > Aquatic > Freshwater > Lake | place: Spain... | reverse complement strand
CTTATCCGCCCACTAAGGGTAGCGCAGAAATTGCCAGCGCTCTTAAAGAACTCTCACGCCTCAAGTATGGGAGGGACAAAGAAATCGTCAATCGGGAAATAATGGAACGGACCAAATTGGCATAAATAACTTTTTATAAAAAACAAAAAATGCTTCTATCAGAGAAGCTTTTTGTTATTTGAAATTACAAAAATTTTTTTGTAACCAAATATGTGTTATTGAAAAATATTATTTTAGGTTTTTAATAAAAGTTATCCTAGAACCTTCTTTTAATTCAGGATTATCTGCCTCTTTGAGTTTAATGTTTTTTGATACTTTAATGTATTTCTTTTGATTAGTTTCAATAACAAATTCATCAGCAAATTTTTTAGTCTGTGATAGGCCGTGTCCAGGTGTGCCATATAGGATATCATCGTTAGGATTACCATCCCATCCTTGTCCAGAATTTGTAACAATAACAGTTATTTTATTTTCCTCAAAGATAACTTTTATTATGCCGTTATTCTCAAGTTCTAAGGCATTTTTTCCCAATTCAATTAAATAATAACCAATATCTTCTAGCTTTTTTTCTCGTGGATCAAGGCCATTCTCTACGCATGTTTTATCCCACCATTGATTTAGTAACCCAACCAATGTGTCAGTATCAATTAATCGTTCAGTTTTTTCAAAATGTTTTTTATCAAAACAAATGGTATGACTCTGCGGTGCTACTTCCCTAGATGGGTAGAATTTTCTTTCATTTTCCATAAAAAGTTTAAATATTTTTTGCAGTAACTTTTTTATATCCGAAATTATAATTAATTTGCCAAAAACGATTGGACGCGGTTTCCGGCGGAGAAGTAGATGGTTTTGGTTTCTTCGTTGACGGCAAAGTCGGTGGAGTTAGCGATTTCGGGGTGGTAATATTGTGAGAGAATTTTGCCGGTCAAATCGAGTTTAACGATGCGGGAGTTGGTTTTATCCAGTAGCCAGATGTTTTGGCCGTCAATTTTGGTAGCCACTTTAAAAGGCAGAATTTTAGTAGAGGATTCTTCAATAACAAAATCTTGTTTTTTACCTCGGAAGAATTTCAGTAAGCCTTTTTCTTCAGCCAGATATATATTTTCATTGATAACTATTCCGGACGCTTGGGAAATATCCGATTCATCTTTTTTCCAATCAATTTTTTCGCCGAAGCCGCCTTCTGCGCGGGGATAGCGATAAACTTGATTATTGCTGGCATCAATCAAATAAAGGTAAGTTAGATAGGTTCCAGCGAGATTTATTTGAGCATTGGCCGGCAGATTAAGAATATTGTCTTGAAATTTTTTAGAAACCGGGCTAAAAGCCAAAGCTTTTCCTTGAGAGTTGATTGAAATTATCAAATTAAGATCATCCATGCCGGCGGCAGTTTCGATTTTTTCAAAGGTTTCAGGAATGGCGAATTCTTGTTGGCTTTCTAGATCGAATATCTTGGCAGTCGAAATGGCGAAAATTTTGCCATCGAGATTTATTAAATTAGCGGCTTCTTCTGAAAGATTAATGGCCGGATTTAAATTTTCCAAACGAATTAAATTAGGTTCGTTTTCTAAAGGAAGTTTAATAGGAGCCGGCTCTGCAATAACTTGGCTGGCTAATTTTTTCGCGGCTATATTTTTCTGGATCTTAACAATGAAGATGGGGACTACAAAAATTAAGAAGATAGCTCCTAAAGCGTAAAGTTTTTGTTTGTTAGTCATGCGAGTAAAGAGCTCTTTGATTATGGAAAAACTAGGCAGGAAGTTAAATTTTTTACGAAGAGGTTGAGCTGGAATTTCTTCGGATAGAGAATTAGAAATGACTTCTACGGCAATGGGTGTGGATCTTTTAAATAGGCTGATTGATTTATTGGCAATCCAAATAGCGCCTCTTTTTATAAAAGAGAAGATAAGCAATAGGCTAAGACCAAAAGATTTCAGAGTTCTTAAGATTTTTTCTTTAAGAGGATATTCTTTTATTTTGTCCAACAAAAGCTGTAATTTATCTCGAAGTTTTTTAGATTGATTTTGGATTGCAGAATCTGACTGGTCAAAGTAGGTTTTTTTGTTGAAAAGAGAAAAGGAAAAGTTTTTTTTGAATTTTTTAGGTTCAGCTGATTCTTTGATATAGAGATGCCCAACTTTTGGCGCTTCTTCTTGTGGGGTAATAAATTGATCTGTATTTTCTTGCATCGTTATTTCTGGCGTCGCTTCTTTTCTTAAAGGAGGTTTGGCAAAAGCAGAACTGCTGAAAGCGTTTAGCCTCTCAGTCTTTTTAGAAATTGGAACAAAAGCTTCTTCTTTTTCCTTGACATCTACAACTAATGCTGCTGCCTTTTCTAATTTATTGGCCAAAACAGTTCTTAAAAACTGGACAAAATCTTTTTCAGAGAAATTCAAAGCGTTATTTTTTATTTCCTCTAGATCTAAGACATTGAGAATATTTTCAGTAAAAATAATAAGTTTATCTTGATTTTCCAATTTTCCGCTAGAAATATTAACAAAAGTTTTTAAAGGATTAGGCTCGAGATTATCTGGCGATAAATCTTCACTGATGTTGGTTAAATAACCCTTGCGGAGTAATAGCGCTAAGGTGGTTCCTGTTTGAGTTAAATGTAAATTTTGCCTTTCTGCGACGGCGCAAATAGCATTAATCTTTCCAATCCAGCTGATATTGCCATATTCAGCCAATTTAGCCAAGGCTAAATTAGCTTTGTGCAGCGCAGCCTCGAAGCTTTCGACAGTTCCTCTCTTGGGCCGGGAAAAATATTCTTTTTTAATTACCGAAATTAAATAATTAACAACATAGGAAGAATCTTCCGAAGTATCATTAATTTCAAAAATTCCCAAAAGAGTGCCCAGGTCTTTTTGGGTGATATTCTCCGGTTCATGCACAAAAACTTCCAAAAAAGGCCGGTTTTCTTTATTAGTGCAAACTAAAATTTCCTCAAAAAAGGATTCCATTTCGATGATTTTTTTTCCTAACTTTTTTTTCAGCATAAAGGCTTAATTGGTTTTATAATCTTTGAGGCGTGTTTTCTAAGATTTTTCGCGAGCGACTCTTTTTGTAGAGAGTTATAGAAAAAATGAAGACGATAGCCAGAATCGGAATAATAATTCCTGCATATTTCAGATAGGTATTGATTTTTTCAAAAGCGTAGCCAAAGAAGAATCCACTGACAACCAGAAACCCGCTCCAGATGATTCCTCCTAAAAAAGAAGCGCGTAAGAAAGTTTTAAAATCCATTTTTAATGTTCCGGCTAGAATAAAAGTTATCCAACAAAGTCCAGTAGTAGATTTTACGTAAAAAATAGTTTTTTTGCCATGAAGAGTAAAAAGGCGGCGCAATTTATCCATAGTTGTAAAATTAATTTTGAGCAATTTTTCTGCGCGGGAAAGTATTTTAGAACCGCCAAAATAGCCTAAAGCATAAAGAATAGCGTCTCCAACGATATCACCCAAGAGGCTGAGTGAAAAAATTATCCAGATATTAAAAAATCCTAAACTGGCCAGAAAAGCACCGATAATAGTGATTATCGGACCTTCAATGATCATAATTAAAAAAAGAGAAGGATACCCGAAAGTTTTGATGTAATATAAAACTTGTGGATCAGATAAATCGATTAGATTAATCATAGCCTTTTATCTCGCACTATATTCTTTTCGCACCAAAAGCGTAAAATATACCACAGGGTGCAAAGTTGGGGCGGGATTTATTTCCTTAATCTTAGCATAAATTAGAAAAAAAGAGAATTAGGACGCGTTCTTTACTTTTTAGCCGTCTGCGATTATACTTAATTTAGCTATTGAGATTACTAATTTTAGCTGTTAATGGCCAATATTTAGCTAATTGAAGGGATTATTTTAATCATTAAAATAAAAAAAATGTCTGATGTTTTAGAATATTTTTTCGGGTCAAAAGAAAAAACACGACTTCTGAGGTTTTTTTTGCAAAATCCAGAACAGAAGTATAATTTAACTGAAGTGGCTCAAAGAAACATGCTAGATCGTGATCGGGCTAGAAAAGAATTAGAAAATTTAAATAAGTTCAAATTTCTTTTTAAAAAAACTCACAAGGGAAAAACTTTTTATTGTTTAAATCAAGAATTTGTTTTTTACCCAGAGCTTAAAAATTTAGTATCTAAAGACAATATGCATCCTCAATCCGGCAGTTTGGATCGAGTGAAAAATATTGGCAATGTGAAATTGGCAGTAATCAGCGGAGGATTTATTAATTATGCCAAGAGCAAGGCAGATATGATCTTGGTGGGCGATGGTATCAGCCGCGCTAAATTGAAAAATTTGATGAATTGTTTGGAAGCAGAAATTGGTAAAGAAGTTGATTTCGTGCTTATGAATGGAGAGGAATTCAAATATCGGCTCAATATGTTAGATAAATTTATTTTAGATTTTTTAGAAGGACCACACGAAGAAGTTATCAATAAAATTCCTTGGTTAAAGCGTTTTATGACTACCCGAAAATAAGCTTCTGCGCCCGCAACTTATTTTTTAATTTTTTCATCCCATCTACGTATTTATCCGCATTAGTGGTAAATGTATGGATTATTATGAGTGAGGGAGGTGAAGTTTTTCGATGATTGAATTAAAAGAAAAAATAAAAAATATAATAGAAGGCTTAATCTTAGATTTAAAGTCTTTTTTTATCCAGGAATATTTTAAAAATATTATCATTATCTGGCTGTTAATTTTGAGTCTAATAGCGAATTTGGCTAATTGGATAATGCTTAAATTGTTAGTTCAGTCAGTGAATTTTCCTATTATTTTGCATTACAATGTTTATTTTGGAGTAGATTTAAAGGGAGATTATCGGCAAATTTTTGGAATTCCGCTGATTGGTTTATTTCTTTTTTTAGTAAATTTTATTTTAGCTAAGCATGTCTATAAAAAAGGAGAAAGGATTGCCTGTTATCTTCTGCTTATGGCAACTTTAATGATGCAAGTCAATTTAATTATTTATTCTTTAAGCATAATTTTAATAAATTATTAAACAATGTTTAATTTTCCTGATCCTAAAACTACTGAAAAAAAAGAAAGGATAATACAGAGAACCTTGGAAATGATACCTGGGATTTTAACCTGGATGACTTTTATCGGTATGTTTGCGCTTTCCTTTTTTCTCCCAGTTTGGGTGGCTATCTTTGTGATAGTTTTTGATGTTTATTGGATTTTTCGAACTATTTTTATCGCCTCTTATTCTGTTGCCGGCTATCAAAAACTTAAAAAAGGGAGAGAAATTGACTGGTGGGAAAGATGCCAAAATATCAAAGATCCAATTTGTTTTGGAGAGATTATTCAAGGAAAAATTCAATCGATGAAGCAATCTTTTAGAGAAAAAAAATTAATGTCGTTAGGAGAAAGAAGAATTCTGAGAAGAATTATTTGGGAACAGAAAAAATATCTGGAAGAAGTGAAGGAGCTAGGAAAAATTAAGGATCAAATTTTAGATTGGAGAGAAATTGTTCACGTAGTAATGCTTCCAACAGCTGGCGAACCGGCCGAAGTAATTGAGCCATCAATTCAATCGATAACTCAAACCAATTTTCCTAAGGAGCAAATAATTCTGCTTTTGGCCACGGAGCAGCGGGAGCCAGAAGAATCTCGGCTAAAAAAAGTTAATTATTTAAAAAATAAATTTGCCGGAGTTTTTCGAGATTTTATTGTAACAACCCATGTAGTTAAAGGCCGGGAAATGAGGGCTAAGGGATCTAATGCTACTTTTGCCGCGCGAGAAATGGAGAAATATCTAAAAGCCAAGGACGTGGATTTCAAAAAAGTTATTTTTTCCAATTTTGATTGCGATAGCGTAGTTCATCCTCAATACTTTGCTGCGCTGACATATGAATATATTACGGATCCTAAGAGGTTGCAAAGGAGCTACCAGCCGCTTCCTATGTATCATAATAATTTGTGGGATACTAATGCTTTTGTGCGGGTAATTGTCACTAGTTCTTCTTTTTGGCATATTTTTCAAAGCACGCGATCAGAAGGAATGGTAACCTTTTCTTCGCATAGTGAGCCCTTTGATACTCTCTCGCGAGTCGATTTTTGGCCAGTGAATATGATCAGTGAGGACTCGATTATTTATTGGAAATGCTTTACTTATTATAATGGTGATTATAAAGTTAAGCCGATTTATTTGCCCATATCGCTTGATGCGGTTTTGGCGGAAAATTATTGGAAAACTATTGTTAATCAATATAAACAAAAGAGAAGATGGGCTTACGGGATTGAAAACTTTCCCATTATTATGCGGGCGATTTGGCCTAATAAAAAAATAAGTTTTTTCAAAAAAATTAAAGTGGCTTTTGAAATGTTGGAAGGCCATCATTCTTGGGCTACTGCGCCTTTTATCTTGGCTATTTTAGGTTGGATTCCGCTAATTATCGGAGGAGAACAATTTAATCAAAGCGTCTTGGCTCATAATCTGCCTTTTATTACTAGATGGTTGATGAACCTTGCTATGCTTGGCTTGATTATTTCCATGTCCTTGAGTTTTGTTTTGCTTCCTCCGAGACCTAAAAAATATTCTCGCTGGAAAAATATTTATATGTTATTGCAATGGGTTTTAGTTCCGGTTATCGCTCCTTTTTTAGGAGCACTTCCAGCGATTGATTCTCAAACGCGAATACTTTTGGGTAAATATTTCGGTGAGTTCTGGGTAACCGAAAAAATAAGAAAATAATGGAAAAGTTTATTAGTCCATTCCTCTTGTCTTTTTTTCTGTCAATTTTTTTTATTTGGCTTATTTATCCCTTAGCAAAAAAAATTATTTGGCAAGGAAGAGATGAGGTAAGGCACTTAGCTAAAAAAACAAAAGCGTTAAGAGTTGGGGGAGTGGCCATGATTTTAGCTTTTGTCTTAACACTAGTTTTAGATCAAAATTTATTTTTGTCTTGGGAAATCAAAGGGTTATTTTTAGCTCTAGCATTAATTTTAATGGTAGGGATCAAAGACGATTTAAAAGAAATTTCTTGGAAAATTAATTTATTTTTTCAAATTGGTATTGTGATTTTAGTTTTTCTTTGGGGAATTAGGATTGAATATATTACTAATCCCATATCTGCGGGAATAATTAATTTTTCGGGAAATTGGGGGATTTTTATCTCTTTTTTCTTGGTTTTAATTTGGATTTTAGTTTTAGTAAATGCGCTTAATTGGCTGGATGGAATAGATGGTCTTTCTGGGGGGACAGCTTTTATTAGCGCTCTGACAATTTTTTTTCTTAGCCTAAAACCAGAAGTTAATCAACCGCCAGTTGCTATTTTGGCCATGGCGCTCTCTGGAGCAATTTTAGGTTTTCTTATTTTTAACTTTTATCCAGCTAAAATTTTGGCGGGAACATCTGGGGCTATGTTTTTTGGTTTTACTTTGGCTATTTTGGCCATTTTTTCTGGAACTAAAATTGCCACTTCTATTTTAGTTTTGTTTTTGCCGCTTATGGATTTTCTTTGGGTAATCGGAGAAAGAATTAGCGAGGGGAAATCAATTTTTAAACCAGATCAAAAGCATTTGCATTTTAAACTCTTGGAATTAGGCTGGTCGCCAGTAAAAATCAATGCTTTCTTTTTTTCTGCCACTGTTATTTTTTCTCTCATTGCTCTCAATACTCGATTTTTGGGTAAAAGTGTTACAATGCTTGTTGCCATTCTCTTGATGTTAACATTTCTCATTTTTATTAAAAAGAAAATAAAAAAATAGTTGTTAAATCTTAAAGAGCATGTTCAATAAAAAATATCTCAGAACATTAATTTTTGTCGGTCTATCAATAGGATTTTTAGTGGTGGCATTTTTTGTTATAGATAAATTTTCATATCGAAAAAATAGATATTTCAAAGAAGATGAAATTGCGGAAATCAGTATTGGAGGAAATTTCTTCCAAGCAGAGATCGCCACTACTCCCGCTAAAAGAAGCCAAGGGCTTTCTGGGCGGAAAGATCTTTGTGAAAGTTGCGCCATGCTCTTTGTTTTTAACGAAAAAGGGATGCATTCTTTTTGGATGAAAAAAATGAAGTTTAATTTGGATATAATTTGGATTGATAAAAACGAGATTGTTTATATAGTTAAAAAGGTTTCCAAAAAGAAAGAATTTGAAATTATTAAACCCGAGCATGAAGCGGATAAAATTTTGGAAATCAATGCTGGCTTAACTGATAAGCTAGGAATAAAAATTGGAGATAAGGTAAAATTTTAAAAAACTTTAGAGAAATGCAAAAACCCTCCACTTCATTGGAGGGTTTTTGCTATTTAAGAAGTAATAATATACTTGCGAAAAAAGAACAGTAGAATTTTTATTTTCTTCCTGGTGGAAGAGGATTAAGTGAGAGACGGTACTCTGACTGCATACTTGTGTAGATTCTTAAGTTGGTTTTGATTGAGATTCTTTGATTTAGAGATCGCATCTTGAATTAAACTCTTGGAAAATTCTACCGAGCTTCCTTTCAAGAGACTACCCTTTCCTGCAGCATTTTTTCTAAGATAATCTTCGATATAAATTTTATGTTCTGGGGATAAGGATGAATCAGGATTTTTTTCCAGGTAGTTCGCTAACGCTCGGCGAGCTAAGTGGGTCCGGCCGTCTCCTTTGGCAGCGACTTCAATGAAGGATTGCTCTGTTTCTTGGCTAGAAATTTGAGTTGCTTCCTTCTTTTGCTCTATGATTTCGGGTTCAGTAGCTTTTTCTTTCTCTAGGATAGCGGAAATTTCTTCATCGCTTGTTTCTTCCGCTGATTGATTTGAATCTTTAGCTAAGGGAGATTCTGTTCTCTTAGAATAAGAATAAATCCCAGCAGCTATGACTACGACAATTAAGATGCTAATGATGATTCTCAAATTGTCTTGAAGCCATTGTTTCATTTCGCTATCTCCATTTTCTTCGAAATTTTCTTCCATAATATTCACCTGCCTTTCTAATTTAAGAATTATTTTCAGCCCTAGGCTGATCCACTTGTTTCGCTATTATCTGGATTAGTTTCAAAAAATATGATATGAAAGCGAATCTGGAGTGGAAATTGTTAAGGTGCTTACGTTGAAGCATTTTTGCCAGTTAGCTTGAAACTTTATTTTACTGGCAATCTGTGCTGGTTTAAAAACCAAGCATTGACCGTCGTTTTTCTCTTCTTTGAATTCTATCAGAGCTAAAAAGGCCGTCAACTAGACAAAAATAGGTATTTAGGGCGTAATAATGAGCATTGGATATGAGATAAAAACTAAAAAGAAATTTTGATAAATTTGTTAGATGTTAGAAATCAGGAAGATTATAATTTACAATTTACAATTTTCAATTTTCAATCAATGACCCAATAAATAAATTTTTAAAAATTATTTTAATTATTGAAAATTGAAAATTCATTGAAAATTGATCATTGAAAATTTATTTTTTTAATTTATTGCCCTGTGGATAACTTTTTTCTATTGCAAATTAAATTAGATGTTGTATAATTTAATCAAGCAAAGCTATTTGAAAATTTTTTTAAATAGTTTTGGAAAAAAGGTCGAAAACAAAAATTAAGTATAAAATCGAAGTCAAATAACTTCGAAAAAAATAAAATAGAAAGGACGGTGAATAAAAATGGCAAAGAAAAAGAAAGTTGCGAAGAAAAAGAAAGCTGCAAAAAAGAAAAAAGCGTAGTCTTTTTTGAATGTCTTTGAACATCTCGCTTGATCCGTAAACTAGCGGATCAAATCTGAGAAAAAATTAGCAAATTTTGATTAACAAATCAAGTGCTGATAAAGCAAAGCCCTCTCTTAAGGAGGGTTTTTGCTTTAGGGGCAGATTTGGCTTAAAAAATAGAAGAAAAAATGGTATAATCTGCTCATGGGAAAGCTGATAAAAATTTTAATTATAATACTGTCATTATTCTACGGGGGTTTTTTGCTAGTCAATGATGCCGGTTTAATTGAGGAAATAAATTTTTTTCCAATAGGTCCATGCGAGAAGCCGATAAAATATTCATTAGGCCAAATTGATTCTCAATTTAATCTTTCTGTAGAAGAATTTAAGCTATTGGCTACTGAAGCGGAAGATTTTTGGGAAAATTCAGCTAAGCGGAATCTTTTCGAGTATGATGAAACAGTTTCTTTTAAAATAAATTTGATTTTCGATGCAAGACAAATGCAAACAATGGATTCGGAGAAATTAAAAAATAATTTAGAAAATTTAAAAACACGGCAAGAAGAGCTGATTAAACAATACGGATCCTTGAGTAATGCTTATGGCAAAAAATTGGAAGAATATAAAAAAGATGTAGCGGCTTATGAAATTAAACTGAAAAAGTATAATAAAGATGTGAAATATTGGAATGATCGAGGGGGTGCCCCAGCAGATGAATACGCTGATTTAGAAAAAGAAAGGAAAAAACTTAAAAAATTAGCAAGCGGGCTGGAAAAACAGCAAACGGAGGTGAATAGTTTGGCCACTGAAACTAATCAAATAGTAAAAATGGAAAATCAAGTAATCGAAGAATATAATAATAATGTAGCGACTTATGAAAGCAAATATGGAGAAAGCCGAGAATTCGAAAAAGGGGTTTTTGACGGAGAGGGGATAAATATTTATCAATTTAAGGAAAAAAATGACCTGCGTCTGACATTAATTCATGAATTTGGTCATGCTTTGGGAATTGGCCATCTGGAAAATCCGCAATCCATTATGTATTATTTAATGGGTGAACAGAAAATTGATAACCCAGTATTTACCTCGGAAGATTTGCAAGCGCTTAAGGAAGCGTGTAAATTTTAAAAAAATCTCGAATTTATCAATATGCATGAACGGGGGTATCTTTAAGAGCTAGAGGTGGAAATATAAACTGAGTGCAATTATAAATGGCGCGTGAGGAAAGAAATAAAATATTAAATACAATTATTAAGGCATCTCCTATTTTGATGCCGGTCTTTTTAGTAGCAATGTTTATTTCTGGACTTATGCTTACTTGGCTCAAATGGTCCGATATCTTGATTGATTTTGGCAGAGAATTATATATCCCTTGGCAGATTAATTCTGGCAAAGTTCTCTATAAAGATATTGCGCATCTATCTGGTCCATTTTCTCAATATGCCAATGCTTTGATTTTTAAACTGTTTGGTGCTTCTTATTTGACGATTATTGCAGCAAATGCAGCAATTCTAGCGTTTTTCATAGGTACGCTTTATTTAATTATTAAAAAAAACTGCTCTCAATTGACGGCGTTTATGAGCTGTAGCGTAGTTATCTTAGTATTTTCTTTTCCGCAGTATTTGACCGTAGGAAATTATAATTTTATAAGTCCCTATTCTCACGAGGCGACACATGGCCTGGTGCTATCATTATTGATGATATATCAACTGTGGTGCTTTGCGGTCGATAAACTTAAGCGCAACCTTTTGTTAGCTGGTTTTATCTTTGGACTCATATTTCTTACAAAAATTGAAATACTTTTTTCAGGATTGATGGTTATTGGCGTTTATTTTTTTCTGAATTGGTTAAACAGTAAAGATATAAAAGAAACTCTCAAAACAGTTGGGCTTTTTTTTGCAAGTGCCAGCATCTCCATTTTTCTTTTTTGGCTATATTTTTTGAGCGTTATGCCATTGAGACAATCTTTGATGGCGGTTTGCGGATCTTGGATAGGGTTTATTGAAGCCACGGATATTGCTAATAGCAAATTTTATCTAGCAAATATGGGACTTATTAATCCCCTGGGAAGTTTAGTTAAAATAACCTGGGAAACGGTGATAATAATGCTTGCAATGGCAATAATTATTTTCCTATGTCATTCTATTAAAAAACATAAAAAAGAAGTGCTCTATGTGGGTTTATGTGTAGTACTTCTGGCCGTGAGTGTATTTTCAATGTTTTTTATAAACCCCCATACTGTTGGGAAATCATTGCCCATATTAAACATAGTTGCCATTATTTTCCTTTTTTATTCATATTTGGCAATAATGAAAACAGACAAGGAAAAAGCAAATACCTATATCCCCATGCTCTTGTGGTCTGTTTTTTCACTCGGCATGCTGTATAAAATAATACTATCCGGAAAGGTATATCATTACGGTTTTTTTCTTGCTCTTCCGTCAGTAGTTTTATTGGTTTCTGTAGCGGTTTGGTATTTGCCAGAGTGGTTTAATAAAAAATTTTTAGAACGTACTGTTTTCCGCAACGCAATGGTGATAATTATCGTGATATTTTGTGTTGCATTCGTTCAGACGAGTAGAAAATATTATCATGGTAAGACATTTTCTGTAGATGCTGGGAAAAATAGAATTTTAGCTTACGATCCGATGGTTGATTCGCGCGGGCTAATGGTTGATTATACTGTTAAGTGGATTAATTCCCATCTTGGTGAAAATGAGACTTTCGTAGTAATACCCGAAGGGATTATGCTAAATTATTTAACAAAACGAATAAATCCGACTCCTTATATAAAT
>Ga0247841_10010699_pt1 | contig 12424 bp, 12 predicted proteins | sample LaCruzMarch2015__2_FD_192410 | JGI IMG/M metagenome (GOLD analysis project Ga0247841, IMG submission 192410) | Freshwater microbial communities from meromictic Lake La Cruz, Castile-La Mancha, Spain - LaCruzMarch2015_18m | ecosystem: Environmental > Aquatic > Freshwater > Lake | place: Spain... | reverse complement strand
CAAATCCGCCCCGGAAAAACCGGGAGTCTGGCTGGCAATAGACTTTAAATCTACGTTTGCGGCAAGCTTTAATTTACGCGTATGCACCCTGAGGATCTCTTCCCTGCCTTTTATATCCGGTAAATGCACAATGATATGACGGTCAAACCTTCCCGGACGAAGAAGCGCCGGGTCTAGCGTATCCGGGCGGTTAGTGGCGGCAATCAAAATCAAACCCTGCTCAGTGCCAAAACCATCCATCTCAACTAACAAGGCATTCAGGGTCTGCTCCCTCTCATCATGCCCGCCGCCAATGCCGGAAAAACGCAGGCGGCCTACCGCGTCTATTTCGTCAATAAAAATAATCGCGCCTTTACCCGAAGTTTTTGCCGCGCGCCTGCCTTGTTCAAAAAGGTCGCGCACACGGCTGGCACCTACTCCCACAAACATCTCCACAAAATCAGAACCGCTAAGTGAAAAGAAAGGCACCCCGGCTTCTCCGGCTACTGCCTTGGCAATCAAAGTCTTGCCGCATCCCGGAGGCCCGACCAGCAAAACACCCTTGGGAATCTTTCCGCCTAACTTTTGGAATTTTTTAGGGTCCTTTAAAAATTCAATAACTTCCTGTAACTCCTCTTTGGCCTCATCAACGCCCGCCACATCGCTGAATGTTACTTTCTCATCATCTTTTTCGTTATGTATTTTTGTCCGCATCTTGCCAAAAGACATCACCTTGTTACCCAGCTGTTCCCCCCGCGCTGCCATCATCCACCAGAAGAATATCAGAAGGAGTATCGGCCCCAGGTTGAAAATCAGTGTAGTCCAAAATGTGCGCGGCGGCTTGACGTCAAAGGACTTAAGGTTTGTGCGCATAAGATTAAGCAGCTCGGTGTCATTATCCGGAATATGCAGGTAAAACTTAGAACCATCGGCAAGCTCACCCTGAAGCATAGTCTCAGTCTTAACTACTGAACTTATTTTATCAGGGGCATTTTTCAGCATAGCGTAAAAACTGCCGTAAGTAATCTCCTTGGGTAGGCCGCTTATGGGCACATTCACCGAGTTAATCAATAAGATAAAAATAACCAGCGCGAATATCCAGCCATAAGGGAAACGCCGGAATATGTTCCATTTTTTGAATTTATTTCCGTCCATTTTATTCTTCATTTATCCATTTTCCTTTTTTGGTGTCGAATAACTGATAGGACTCTAGATTTTTAATTATATATTTAAATACCTTTAAAATCAAGTGTTTATTGAAGTTACCTGCGGTAAAAAGAGAGGTGTTTCTTCTTGATTACCGATACGCCTTTGGGCAGGTCAACTACGGAATTCCGGGGCCGGTTCAGGATTAAATCCTCTATCTCTTTTACATGCTGGAAGGTTATCCTGCGGGTATCGCCTTTTAGCCGGGCAATGGCCTGCCTGAAAAGCAACCGCCGCAGCGCGGGGTGCAATTTCAGCAGCTTATCCAGCCTGAAGTTGGTTTTTATATTCTTCATGGAGCGGCCGGCAACCCCAAGCAGGTAATCATAATCGCTGCCGACACTATCAGCCATATTCGCCAGCACCTCTTTAATGTTTTTATTATATTCTTTCTCTAATAAAGGCAGGAGCTTGTTCCTGATTTTATTCCTTAAATAGATGTCTTCCTTATTGGAGGCGTCGCGGCAAGGCCTTACCCTTTTTCTTTTTAAGAATGCTTCTATCTCTTCCCTCTTTATTTCTATCAGCGGACGGATAACCACAAAACCATCAATTTCTCTTTTGGGCAGGATCCCGGCTAAGCCGTACAGCCCTGCGCCTCTTAAAATACGCATCAGCACTGTTTCAGCCTGGTCGTCAAGGTTATGTCCCAAAGCTATCTTATCTGCCTTAACATCTTCAGCTAATTCAAACAAAAAATTCAGCCGGGCAATCCTCGCCGCTTCTTCCAGCGAACCTTTTTTAACTGATGACAAAACATCTACCCTGGCGCAAGTCAGCGGGATTTTTAGTTTTTGGCTCAATCTTTCCACAAATTCTTTATCCTTACGGGAATCTTTCCTCAACATATGGTCCAGGTGCGCGATATGCAAAGTGAAGTTTAATTCTCTGCTTAAGCTATGCAATATATAAAGCAGGGCGGTAGAATCCGGGCCGCCGGACACACCGACGAGTATTTTATCGTTTTTATTGATAAGCTTATACCTGCTTATGACGGATTTTACCCTGGCAAGGATCATATTTTATCCTGCTCTCCCTTAATTATCTCATGCCTGAGCTGATTCTTGCCGTCTTTCTTAGCCAGATACATCAGCTTATCCGCCATCATTACCAAAGACTCTAGAGATACGCAGGGAGGATTGGCGCAAGTAACCATTCCTATGCTAAACGAAGCAGGTAGTTTGCCTCTTTCTGCGATACTCGACATCCCTTTCTGTACTCTATGAATGACATTTTCCGCGCTTTTATAATCGGTCTCCGGCAATAGGATTGCGAATTCATCGCCTCCGATGCGGGCAACAGTATCGGCGGCCCTGACGCTGCTCTTAAGAGTCTGGGCGGTAGCCCGTAATAGATTATCGCCGGCAGCATGCCCGAATAAATCGTTGACCCGCTTAAAATTATCCAGGTCAATATAAGCCATGGTCAGGGGGTATTTATACCTGTTGGACCTGTTAATCTCCTTGGCCGCGGATTCATAAAAATACCTCTTATTGGCAATCTCAGTCAGGTCATCAATCCTTGCCAGCATCTTCTCGCGGTCCATGATCTCTTTCAGGTAAGATAATATGTGCATAAAAACCGCAAAAAAGATTACTTTCGCGGCGATGTTCCAATACGGGATTAAAGGATGGATATAGCTTCGGGAACCCAGGATATCGTCTAAAACCCACAACATAATACTCAACACAAACGGGACCATCCCCGCGCCCCTGCCTACAAACCATATGACTATGGAAATAGGCATAAGATAGAATATCTGAAAGGAAATATAGGGGCCGGTGACAAAATCAACGTAACCCAATAACCCGATAAAAATAAGCGAAAACGTAACTATCGAAGATGATTTTAATTTCTGCCTCAGGGCATCTTTCATCTTCATCCTCCTTGTTAAAATTTTAGCGCGCTACCCAATTTACAGTTATTTGTTTAAAGGCGGCCGGGGAGATAGAAATGTCTCCGGTGAAGGGATAATCCATAGACAGGATGGTAAAAAGAAAAAGTAAGATTAACACCGATAATAGCACGGTAGTGATAAGCTGGGTCTTGAAATTTTCCACCCCGAAGAAAAAAGTAAAAACAATAACCACTACTCCCCCGCCCAACAGGACAAACCATAATAGAAAATTAATACCGCTCCTTGAATCCATTAACCGCATAGTCCGTAAATCATCCAGCTGATTCAGCTTGCCCACCGACTCTTCAAAAAAGGCCTGTTCCGTCGAGGTCCTGGACAAATAACTGCTGTAGAGCACAAACATTTTCTTAACAATCTCCTCTACCCGCAGGCTGGCTTCTCCCTTTATCATAGTTTTCCATTCATCATCAATAACTGCTTTCGCGTATTCGTTTAATAAAGCGCGCACGTCCTGTTTAAAAACCGGTGAAAAAGATTCTGCATCCCTGTATAAATCGCCCAGGCAATTTGCTTCATTCTGCACGTTCGCCTTTGATTTATCAAAATTCTCCCATACCACTATCAAAACAAAAGCCAAAAGCACGGCATAGACTGTCCCCATTGCCCCAAAAATCGGGCCGGTCACGTCATTATGGCCCTTCAATTTATGATGCGGGATAAAACGGCGCGCGTTAATCAATCCTGCGACAGCGACAAGGACTCCACCGACTACCATAATCAATCCTAATGCCACCGTGGGAATCCATATTAATATCTGCTGGGCTAAAGGCATACCTTCTCCTATTTTTTAATGCCGGAATTGAGCTTTTATCCTGGGGCGGGTGAAAAAATAAATTACCATTAAATGCACCAGATAAGTCCCGGCTAAAGCAACAATCACCTGCGTGGGTATATTCTTATTGAGCAAACTGAATAATCTCATGGTATTAATAATAATCCCCAAAACCGATACCGCGATAGCTAAATACCTGATCAGGGGTTCAAGAAAAAAACACCCTACTCCGATTATAAGATAAGGAATTGAAAAAAACGGTGTGACCGGCAAAAAGAATGCCCCCACCAAAATAAAACCAATCCCAAAAGCTGTTATTCCCGGAGAGCTTCTCATTTGCCTTGTATTAAATCCTCTATTTTAACTTCAGGGTGCCTGTAACGCTTCCTCCCTGAAGTACTCTTGCCATATTGAATAGCTTCCACCGGGCACCAATGCAGGCAGGCAAAACACTGCTCGCATTTACCCAGCCACTGAGGTTTTCCGTCGGAAAGCTTAATGTTGTTTACCGGGCAAACCTTAGCGCAAATCCCGCAGCCGGTGCATTTTTCATCAGGCCAAAAATCCTTGTCCAAAAGAGGGATCCTGGGAGAGGCCATCCGGTAAACTAACGAAAGCAAGCCGCGCAACAAAGGAACGTCTTTTTCTATATTGTTCCTTTGATTGGTTTTTACTATGGCGGCGATATCTTTGATCCGCTGTTTCTCCATATTAAACATTTTATTCTGTTTATCCACGGGGATGGCTTCGTATAAAGGCGTGTAGTTTCCCGGCATTTTTACGATAAAACCCGCGGCAAGCTCTAAGCCCTGTGATTTTAACTCTGCAGCATTCTGTTCAAGAGTATTAGCGGCCTTTCCGCCGCAGGTTGCCACCGCGAAAATATATTTTCCTTTAGCCGCTTTCAATTGCTTGATAAACCTGGATAAAATCAGGGGCATCCCGAACATATAAACCGGATAAACCATGCCAATGCGCTGGGCAGACAAATCAATTTCTTTATCGATTACCTTGGGGATACTGACAACATTGGCATCTCCGAGTTCAGCCGCCAAATCGCGGGCCACCTTGAGAGAATTACCAGTGCCGCTGAAATAAAAAATGGTTGTACTCATCTATCCCCCGTGATTTATATTGTAAATATTTAAAAGCCTGAGCCTTGTCGCCTCCAGGCGTTCACTCAGCACACCGATGATTCTTTTAAAAAGCTCATACCCCAGATCAGAATTTGTCTGGCATTTTTCCCTTAAACATTTCCCATCCAGCGCCAGCGCCCGGACATTCTCAGTGGCTTTAGCGCTAAAGCGGTAACGATACGGCGGAATGAGCCAGGACCAGCCTAAAATATCATTCTCGTGGATAGTTTCTATGACAATCTCTTCGGGTTTGGCTATATAAACTGCCACCTTTCCGCTTCGGATAAGATAAAATTTATCCGCGGATTCACCTTCGCTAAGAATGACTTCCCCGGCTTTAAATACAACGTGAGTGGTACAGCCAACCATAAAATCAATATATTTTTGGGGTAAGTCCTTAAAAAATGGATGCTGCTTCAAGATAGGCTCAAGGCTTTCCATATTACCTCCTTGTGATTAAAGGCGCTTTATTAAAGCCCAACAACATGCGCTTTTACAAATTTCCCAATAGCCCTGACAGTTTCCTCTTTAAACCTCGGGGGGCTTTGGGCTATCCACATGGTAAAATTATAAAGCTCTTGCGAATCAACTTCCAGCCATTTTTTGTTTTTATGTAAAAATACAAATAACGTAGTCATGCCAATCCTTTTGTTCCCATTCTGGAAAGGATGATTCTTGACCATAAGGTAAAACAATATACTTGCCTTGCCAATAAAATCAGGATAAATAGATTTTCCCGTAAAGGTCTGGAAAGGCGTTGCCAGGCAGCTTTCTAATACATTCGGGAAACGTGTTGAAAAATCCGGTATGGGTTCGTTAAAAGACATGGTTTCCTTAGCAAGCCTAAAAGCGATATATTCTACTTCTTTTACAGTCAATCGCTTCATTAATCTTTCCCCAGAAGCTTCAGGGCCTGCCCATATTCAGAAACTGTTTTCTTCACTGCGGAATCAATTTCGTTTTTCTCGCTCCGGCTTAAACCCTTACCCAGAATAGAGTTCAAAGATCCTATGGGAATGGCATAATTCCTGCCAATCTTGGCGGCTTTAATATCGCCGTTTTTAACCTTCTTAAAGACAGCGATCCTGCTTAACCCCAACAGCTTAGCTAATTCAGGAATGGTAATAAATTTTTTTGTCATTATTCTACCGTAATCAATATGTTAACTAACCCGATAGGTTAACATATGTTAACCATATACTATCAGGTTAACATAGAAATTGTCCAAGTCAAGAGTATTCTGACTGGGCCCCTTCGGGGCACTGCGTTAATAGCTACCGCCACTTTCTTCGTAAATAGCTGGTGGCGGCGACTGGATTTAAACCAGTGACAAATCGGGTATGAGCCGACTACTCTATCAGGCTGAGTTACGCCGCCAAATCTATTGGATCAAAAATGAATCTTCCTTATAAAAAGAATATACCCTATGGCTACCGCGTTTAAAGCCGTGATCAAAACTACCCCCGCGGCAATATCCTTTACCAGTTTTATCCTGATATGATATTTCACGGTAAGCATATTCATCAACATTTCGATAGCGGTATTAAATATCTCTGCCATAAATACCAGGGCAATGGTGATTGACAGCGCCACTAATTCAATCGCATTCAACTGAAACGCGAATCCGGCAAGCACCGCAGCTATGCCGAGCAGGAATATTATACGCATATTGCGGTGAAATAAAAACAAATAAATAAGCCCCCGGGTGGCGAATTTGAAACTTTCCCAGATACCGTGGAATTTAAAGATGTGGCGGAGGATCTTCTTGCGCATATCTCTATTCGTTGAATTTACGCAGCTGGTACTCTACGTAGCTTGATAATATTTCCTGGACTTTTACCGACGGAAGAACCACGAAATAATGGCTGATCACCGCATGGGCCATCTCATGGCCAAGTATCTCGCGGGTAAAACTCTCCGCGGATATATAAATCGTATTCAGGTCAAAAACATAAAAAGATTTCCGGGTAAGTTCTTTTCCGAACAGATTAGCATATATTCCGTTAAGCTGGGATTGGCTTGCGCAAACCTTGATATTGCCCTTAAAACTGTAAAGCTCCATATCCAGGATATTGCAGACCCGGCTAAAAAGTATATCTACCATATTGGCAAGTTCAGCCCCGGCCGAATCCCCCCTGCTCAGTGTTCCTCCGGCAAGGACCTGATCGGATGCGGATATCCTCAATTCCTGGAGCAGGCTGAATGCTTCTACCTGAGGTGAATAATAAACAGTAAAATGCTTTCCCTCTACCTCTTTTGCCGGGCCAAAGCCGTCTTCAAGCGCAAGGGCGCTGCCCACCCCTTTCCCAAGAGAAAGAAATAGCATCGCGACTAAGAATAACCTAACGACCCTCGGTATCTGCATTATGTTTTAAAATTGCGTAACAGCTTATTTAACTCCTCTGAAATTGCTTTTAACTCTCTAACAATAGGGCGTTTCAATTCCGATATCTCATGCTCTGAAAAACTCTCCAATTTCTCTGTTAAGGTAAAAGAATTTTCCTTGAGTTGCCCCATCTCCTCCCTGACCTTCTTGATCATGCTGTTAAAGGCCTTGGCTAACTCCTGAAGCTGGTCGGGATTACGGATCTGAAAGTCCGACGAGAAATCCCCGTTTTCCAGCTCCTGGATGACCTTTTTAAAGCGGTATAGCGGGCCGGCAATCTTATGGGAGATGATCAAGGTGACAAAAATCGATGCCAGGCTGATAATAATGGTCACCACTATTACTGTCTGGATAAGGATCGGCAGTATCAGGTCAGCGGTGGACCTGACCACCACCCTGGAATTTACGATAGAAACAGCGGTTGACTGCATCACCGAGAAATAAAGTATGGACATAAAGAGCAGGCCGGCTGCGGCGACCAGGGCGCAAAATTTCAAGATGAACTTAAACTGAAATTCCCTGTCAATAAGATAATTCCTGCGTTTATGAGGTTTTGAATTTTCCATTTGCCCCCCCTATTTACTGTTTTTCAATAAACTTTCGTTGACTTCTATACAGGCGTTTTTATGCAAATCATTCAACCATTCGTTCATCGCCTTGGATTCCTTGATTTTGGTGATCTCCCACTTGATCTGGCGATACATTTGGTTGTAAGGCTTATCAGCCGTGCCCTCTTTGACCATATTCTTGTAGACGTTTTCCACATCCCCGTCGCTGACAGAAACCGAGCCGGGAATCTGCTTGCTCTTCCTATCAATGGATAATTTTAACAGCGACTGCTCCCAGAATTTCTCGATCATCTTGAGGAAGTTCTTGTCTTTATCCAGGTCCTTGCGCTGGGCATCCTGCAATATAAGCTTCTGATTGATCAGGTTACCCAGGTATTCCTTCCTTGATGCCAGGGTATCATCCGTGCCGTAGATGGAATCCTTGAAATCCTGCTCAAATTCCTCTTTGGTGATTTCATAATCGTTGATCCTGGCCACGATGTCCTTCTCTTGAGGCGCTTTGGCGCAGCCGAAGATGACTAATGAAAATATTAATAGCAATAAATACCGTCTCATATATTACTCCTTTCCTAGCTTATCTTATTTATTATACTACATCCTCGGCAAATTTCTACAAAAAAAAGGGCAAATTTTAATTTGCCCTTCAAATATCGTGCTTTAGGATGACTAATTATATTGTGGTATTCTTCTTCTTTTTCTTTAATTCTTCTAAGATAGGCAGTAACCCGTCGTGGCCATTCATATTTATCCCGCCTTCAAAGAAGTTGTAATCACCAACGCCTACGTTAAACATACTGTCAAAAGCTGCGGTATCAGTGGGTGTTAAGGGGCTGTAGAAGTAAAGCCCGTGAAGCCCGGGTATCGAAGAATAATCGTAAGTATTCACCTGTGTGGTAATCAATATTTCCTGTATCGGCCAGGTAAAGCTGGTGGCGCTTGATAATAAGAGTTCCTGAAGGTTAGTGGCTCCAAAAACGATAGAATTAGGCCAAATCTGCTCAGGTAATAGAGGATTCTTGGCATCAGGTCCAAACAAGACCTTAATGCATCCTGCATCTGTATCCTCGTAGAAAACAAACCCGGGGAATGGAGGTGTAACGCCGGTAGTATCTATTCCAGGCGAAGGATAAACCCCGGTAATCGCGGTCACACCAGGCCTGACAATACCTTTAATCATGCCGCTTATACCGTTACTACCCATTCCGCCTATCTGTAATGTTAATCCTGCTACTGTATCATTAAGTGTAAACGTAGGAGGCGTGTTGTACCCTGACGGCAGCGCGGAATGAGAACCATTCACTACCTGAATATTCACATATAACGGGTTATATACTGTATCATCTCCGGGAATACCTACGCCAATCGTACCTTTAGGCGTGGAAAGATAAGAATATCCTCCGGCAATGATATTGGGACCGTTAGCTAAATCAGGTACGCCGACCATAATCGGCGAGAAGTAATTTAGCCCGCCAATGATGTTCCAATCTGTAAGACTTAAATCCATTAAGAATTCCTGAGCATAAGGCTGGAGGAATCCAAGGAATGAATAATCTGTAAAGAATCCGTTTAATTCCGTTTGGGATACAGCCGGGCACCAGCCGCGACCAGCATAAATTGAACCATTTGTGCTCTGCAGGAAGACGCCGCCGCGCGGTGAGATGACTGAGTTGACTATCATATTTCCGCCGGAGACGATATGTATGATCCCATCGTTGGCCGCGACTGAGAAACCAAAGGCTAACGATTCCAGTATTCCATCAAGGTTTGTGTCAACCGATATCGGCAGATAAAGCCCAAGGATTATGTCATTTAATTCATTGATATAAATGTCGCCTTTATCCCAGGAGAAAGCGCTTAAAGTCTTAACATCGGTTGTAATAGGATCTAATGCGCTGCCGATATTATTTCTGGCAACAAGTATTAAATATTTGGCTGCAACATTCCCAGCGGCGTCAATTATGGAACCTTTACCCTCTTCATGCCATATTTCATCAAGGCCAAGGGCTATGGCAACTACCAAATCACCGCTTACTTTACCCAAGGTAATATCGCCGGCTAAGGAACCTAAAAGTACAGCGCTGGAATATGAATCCACTCCGTATAAGTAACCAATATAGATAGGAGCATCGTCAAAGAAATAGTGGCTGATTATAGAAGCTAATTCTTGTATAGCGTCAACATTGCCGCCTGTAGCTGACACATCAGCCGCGTAAATATCATTACCGGCTAACAAGGCGACTAAAGCATAACCATATTTTAACGGCGAAGTAGACGCGGAAATCTTACCAAAGGAAAGGATATCGCCGCCAGCTAAACCTAAAACAGCAGCGTATCCATTATCCACTATAGCGCTTACTGTGCTGTCAACGTCGATGTTGATAGTGTCGCCGGCTAATAATCCTACTAAAGCTATTCCGCCACCAAGAACTTCAGCTTGTATGTCACTGTCTAATAAGACATTTATATTATTCGCGAATATGCCGACCAGCGCTGTATCAAAGCCGGAACCGACTTCAGCGCGGACTAAGCTATCAGTGATATTAATCGTACCTTTTCCGTCAGTCCAGGTTTTAAAGAGCTCAACATACCAATCCCATTCCGTATAATCAAAATCTGTTATAACATCGTAGAAACCTAACGTATCTAAAATCATCCAAGCGCTACCATCGCCTATAACCTGGGCTAACAATGTGCTACCGATGATGTTGATATTATTTCCGTCAGTAAATAAGTAAACTCCCGCCTCACCGTCTCCTCCAACCAAAGCAGTAATAAAGCTTCCGATGACCTCTATAAGACCGCCGGCTGCCAGTTCCACTCCAGCATAACCACTTCCTTTTACCTGGGCATTAATAACACTGCGGGTAATATTGATATCGCCGCACACATCAAATACTATGGCAGCAGTGCCAGAATTAACGACTAAAGCCTCAATTAAAGCATCGGTAATGCTTAAGCCGCCGTCGCAGGCTTCAATATAAATCTCAGCCGAATCATCGCCAGAATTGGTTTCCGCGCGGATTGAGCAGGTTCCGGGATCAGCGCCTTCTGTGCCGGTAATGGTAACCCTATATCCGCCTATATCTATGTGGGCAGAACCATCCCCATTGACATCAGCTAAAATATGGCTGTTAACTATACTTACAAAATTATCCTCATCGAAATCAGTCCAAAGATTGATATAAGCTTCTCCATCTCCATTAACTACAGCCTTGACTGTGCTATCCTCAATAGTTATAGACCTTGCCTGCATATCCACCGTCGCCTCACCAGGCCACCAATACCAACTCTTAGCTTGTGCCAGAATGTCGCTATCATTTATTATTATTTGATTGTCGGCGCTAAAGTATATCTCTGCGCTGCCATAAGATACGGCCGAAGCGGTGACGGTGCTTTTATCCTTAATTTCGATATCATCATCGGCATTGAAACTGACCGTAGCTGAGCCAAAGTTAACCTGGGCTAACAGATGGCTGTCGTCTAAGGAGATATCATCCCCTGCGTTTAAGTCTATGGTGGCGTCGCCGCTGGTTTCCACGATGGCGTTGAGGTGGCTGTCGTCTATAATGATGTCTAAACCGGCGTCAATGTCAATTAAGGCATCGCCTATGCCTACCCTTGCTTCTACGGTAGAAGGATCGATGTCTACGGTAAGGCCGGCGTTGAGTTTTACCCAGGCAACGCCGAAGCTATCTACCTTGGCCCTTAAGGTGCTGTTGGTGATGAAGATATTGTCCCCGGCGTTAAAGTCAATTGAGGCATCGGGGATCACGCCGAATATGCCGTCATCGTTTACAGTGGCGTAAATATAGCTTGAGGTTACTTCAATATCGTCGCCGGCATCAAAATCAACTACTGCCGTGCCATAATCATTGCTGTTACCGGAGATGGCCTGGACGGTGCTTACGTTAGTAACGAAGATGCTTGATTCGGCGTCAACGTCTATTAAGGCATTGCCGTCATCGCCTACCTGGGCAGTAATTATGGAGTGATTAATCCTGACGTTGCCGTCTTCAGAGCCAGTGCCTTTTGCGTTAAACTTTACGGTTGCGTCGCCGTTATCGCCTACGCTGGCGGTTACGGTGGAATTGGTGATTTCAATGTCATCCCCTGCTTCTAAGTCTATGGTGGCGTCGCCGTCTGAACCGACCTGGGCGAGGATCTCGCTGGGGTCAATAAGGATGTCGTCTTCAGCTTCAATATCCACTAAGGCATCGCCGTCATTACCGACTATAGCCTTAATAGTAGAATCATTTACTGTATCTATGCCTTCGTGAGAGCCGGTTATGCCTCTAGCCTTAAGCAGGATGGTAGCATCGCCGTTGGCAAATACCTGGGCTAACAGATGGCTGTCGTCTAAGGAGATATCATCCCCTGCGTTTAAGTCTATGGTGGCGTCGCCGCTGGTTTCCACGATGGCGTTGAGGTGGCTGTCGTCTATAATGATGTCTAAACCGG
>Ga0247841_10010696_pt1 | contig 12428 bp, 14 predicted proteins | sample LaCruzMarch2015__2_FD_192410 | JGI IMG/M metagenome (GOLD analysis project Ga0247841, IMG submission 192410) | Freshwater microbial communities from meromictic Lake La Cruz, Castile-La Mancha, Spain - LaCruzMarch2015_18m | ecosystem: Environmental > Aquatic > Freshwater > Lake | place: Spain... | reverse complement strand
ACACGCAGAACCTTCAATACAATTATTGTTCATTATCAAAAAAACTGTTCCCGACCCGCCCTCAGACGTGCCAGCAGACCCATCATCGCCGTCAAAACCATATTCATCGCCGGGTTCAAAGTCCCTTCCATCCACACCGATTGCCCCGCTCCCCGATATATTGCCCCCAGACCCGCCAAAACCTCCGTCAATTCCAGCATCGTGATAGTTGCAAGCGCCACCACCGCCCCCACCAAAGCCGAATCCCTGTGCGCCTTTGTTATCGGTGCAAGATTCACCATCACCACCAGCGCCGCCGTTTGCAGTGCCGGGTTGGGTATACAACGTGCCGTTGAGGGTTACATTGCCTGCTTCTGTGTGATTCCCCCTACCTATTGATTGAGTAAGATTGATTGTGCCGTTAATCAGCGCATGATATTTAGTCCGGATAAAAAGAACTTTTGCGCTGTTGTCCTGAATGATAGAAAGCGTTTTGCCGCTGCCTATCTCCAAAGAGTTCAAATTGAAGTCATAGTCCGCTTTGAGTCGCAGGGTGTCACCGGTGACATTACAAAAACTTGAGTTTAGGTTACCGCACGACGAACCGCTCGCATTGATGTAAACATCGCCGTGTTCGCCCGTACCGTAGCTTGTGGCGGTCGCTAAGGAAGCAAACAACAGCCCTGCGACTAACATAATCAAAAGATTACTTTTTTCCATATTTTCTTTTTTCAGGTTGGCAAGTTACCGTAATTGTACCGTTCCTGCTCATGGGGGATACGCGCCTAGAGATAATAGCCCCGCCTTCCGGTGTTTGAAGGATAACTCGTGTGTGATTGGGTTCAAAGCCAAATGCTTCTGCGTTCTTGAGCGCGAATTCTATTTGCTTGCACCCACCTGTTTTAGGAACAAAGTTCGCACACTTCGTGCAGAACGTTGTTTGGTACACTTTTTTATCGACTTCGTGCTGAAATTGCTTTTCTACGCGCTCTTCAAGTGAGAGGTAGCGGTCTCGCAGCTCAAAATATAATTCGTCCAATAGATGCGATGTCTGCGACAAGATGTTCCGATTCCCAACTAATGTGGCATTATCCATTTTTTTTTCTTTGGGGAATCATTTTCTGTTTTGGGTTAGAGTGAGTGAGAATGAGGCGGGGCAAATGACGAACCCCGCCCCGGGATGACTGGAGGTCGCTCCGCTGATGAGAACGGAGTGAGATTGAGGGCGAGGGTGTGAGCGCACCCCCTGCCCAATGGACTCGTTGGAAACCCGCTGGATGAGAGCGGTTGAGTGTGAGAATGTGTTTGCCATTTTTGTTTGAACCCCCATGAGACAGCATACTGCTTATATTTCAAAGGTGGAGTATAAAAACATGTAGTGCCTAAAGGGCATAAAAAAGGCATTTGAATAGAAATAATCTGTTTTTCTTTATGTAGTGCCTAAATTATAATCAAAATCTTTGAAATGTCATTCATTCGGGAAAAGGAGATACCCATAGGTAGCGGGAAGTATTATGAGTATGAGGTCAGGACTTACCGTGACCATGGCAAAGTCAAACAGAAACAGATTTATGTTGGGGTTGCTGGCACTGCCAGACGGAGAAATAGGCGTTAGGGTTTCTTCTTTGGTTTTTTCTTAGGCTTCTTTATCTCCGGGAAGTCGTATTCACGGTCTGGCACATCACCTTTTTCACCATCAAAATTTATCGCTTCTAAATATTCTAATGCCTTGTTGATGTCAGCGTCATCCATGTTCGTTTTTTTCTTATTTTCTCTCAGTGCGTCATAGATATATGTCAGGGTGTTGTCATAGAGGTTTTTCAGTCGAGACTCTAAGTAGAATATTTCAGTGTGTAAATCTTTTTTCATTACTAATAAGGGTGATTGCTTGGGTACAACTAAAATTCCTAATCGGGAGTTCGGCTCACCCAATGGAATAATCACTACCTCGTCAGTGAGTAGTGTTTTATCAGCCTGCCATTCATCAACAAATCTTTTTGGAAGAGTGAGTGTTTTTGAAAAAATCTTTTCTCCACGAGTTACCGACCAGCGGCTAATCAAATTCTTCGCAACTAGCTTATGCTCAAAATCCTTGGGTTTTGTCATAAGCATATTAGGGCTGCCAGCATAAAAACACCCCAAAATGGGGCTCTGTCGTTCTCTTTCACACAAAAACCCTATTTGGGGCAATACCGTGCTATTTATATAGGGCAAAGTTCTAATTCTACATATCAAAATGGACGAAGCAAAGTTTGTAGCATTGTCGAGAACGGCTGGGAAGTATAAGGAAGACCCGGGTGTTGAGGTGACTATCCCTAAAGCAGTTAGGCTTGCTCTAGACATAAAGCCGGGAGATGTAATTGATATGACAGCGAAGAAGGTCACATTAGCTACAAGAGCAGAAGAATCAGTTTAAACTAACGACTAGCATTGTGGTGTGGACTAAAACAAAATGGCAAAAAACAATGTTGAGGTATTGGATGCGAGTCGGGTATTGTTTGGATGTAAAGACTGTGGCGGTCGGTGGTCACCGATGCTACAAGAAGGTGGTGAACTGCCGCATGGCAGTTATACCTGTCCACATTGCGGGGTCTAATCCCGCTTTCATTTTAACATAAAGCCGCCGGGGCGAGTTTGCGACAAGACCCGGCAGCTACTTCACGAAGAAGCATGGACACTACAAAAGAACAGATAAAAACCATAGGCAACCTCGACAGGCAAGCTCCCCCGATGCCGTGTGAGGACTATATGCCCGCAGGATGGCTTGATTCTAACTACTTCGACAGCAGTTGCTTGGCTCAGTGTTGGCTTTGCGATGGCTGTCCACGGAGAACCTAAAATGGAACAGAAAAAAGATTTGGATGGGATTTTAGCAGACCTTGCCGTTCTTGAATTAAGGCGCAGGGGCTACCGAGTTACAGGAATCGAATAAAAAAATGGATGACACACATACAAAGCTGGTACAGCTCAACGAGTTGGAGACGAAGAGGAAGAGGCTCGGTGCAAAGATAGATGCGCTAGACAAGCAGAAGACGAAGCTCAAGGCACAACACGATGAGGCTGCTGCTGAGATTGTGAAGGTGCTTGGGCGACCTGAAAAGGCTGAGAAGAAAGAGCCTGCCGTACACGAGAAACAATGACCATTAAAGACAAAATCCTGAACCGGAGACCGGTGGAATATGAGGACGACTATGACCTCGGAGTGGAAGAGTATGCACCCAATGAGAAAGAGGTTCAGATGACTGCCCTTTTGAAAACTATCGCTAGTGAAGTCAAGGAACTCGCAAAAGAAGTTGACACCCGGCTTGATGCCAGCGAGAAGAGGCTTGCTATTCTTCGCAAGGAAGTTGATGGTGATGAGTTGCCCTGTGAGAAAGTTACTGAGGAAGTCGTTGCTCCAGCCAAGAAGCCTGAGCCGTTGGTGAGCATTGTCACAAGACGAGATGACAATGATGCTATTCTAACTAAAGTCAGTGGGCTGTTGGGGTCACAGAATGCGAGGTCGTGTCTTGACTTGGGGCTTCATGGGAGATTAGACACCAACGCATTATACACCGCCGACTTGGCAACCCTATGCGCTTCACTTAGAGCGAACCCTAGCCCAAGAGAGACTGTTGTTTCATTGAGTATTGAGTTATCGAGAAGGGTGAGTGAGATTATAGGGGCTGTGAACGAGTTAAAAAATTACGATAAACCAGATGATTAAAGAAAGAGAGTGCTGCCCCTCGCAAAAGGAGCAGCCAAAGTTAGAAAACACCAAGGTGATTAGCAAGACAACAGGCAAATCCCAACATACTCTAGAAGAAATTCTTCAGAATCCCCGTGCCGACAAGACAGGACGACCCGCAGGTACATACAAAGTGCCACGGGAAGAGATTATCAGGCTGCGGGAGGAAGAGCGATTGTCCTGGGCGCAAATCAGTGAGGTTTTAGACATTAGCCCTAGCGGGGCTTGGCGATTATACTATCTGAAAGAAAATGGAAAAGCGTAAGACAGGGCGACCACAGGCTGGGGCTGCAAGTATCAAGAATATTGACGAGGCTATCCTAGCCCTTTCAGCTGTGGGGAAGACAGACCCATGGATTGGTGAGGTATTTGGGGTCTCCAAGGCTTGGATATGGAGACGGAGGATGGCTTTGGCAGGAAAAGGCTCACAAAAGAGCATTAATACGGCACAAAAGTCTGATGTTGTGAAGGACAGCCCAATGCCCGTCCAGGAGGGCAATCAAGCTCAAACTACTTCTGAGTGTTGTGGTACTGAAAAAACTCAGGCTAACCTGCCAGGGGTGGTGGGGATTAAGGAAAAGGAGGTGTCTACAAGTTTTGGATGAAAAAATGACTGAAAAACTCTTGATAACTGAAGTATTAGACCGACCTGCTCATGGAAATGTGAGAAGCCTATCGATTTATCTAACGGACGATGGCAAGCTTAAATATGTGTATAGTGGGGATAAAGATGTAGAATATATGAAGGGTGAAGAAGGTTTTATTGAAGGGGGTGATGTTTATAATTTGGTTAGTAAAGTTTTATCGAGAAAGGAAAAACTTCTCTCTGATAATAATGCTCATAGGCTTTCTATGAAGCTTCAAGATATAGTTGATAAAGAGTTGGGTACTACAAAAACCCCACCAGACACCAACCGACAAAGCAAATATGGTGTTTACTTTGTTGATAATGTTTACATTCCAGAAAAAACTGATGGTGGTGAGTCTAAAAAGGAAAGTAAAGAGGGTGTGCCTGATATTATTGGATGTGGCAGTGGGTTCAAGGTTCTAAGCGGTGATGTGAAATCGCTTCAGCAGAAATCTGCTAAAGCGATTGCTCCACCAAAGGATACACCCAAGACCGCAGCGGTTGTGCCTGTGTTAGGTGAGGTGGTGGATAATAAGCTACTGTTGAAGAAGGGGGATAGGGTTGTATCTATTACGATTACAAAAGAGAACAAAAGAGATATAGTTGTTGTTGGGTCTGAAGGTAAAAAAATCAACAAGTTCAAAAAGTCTGATTTTGAAAACACTGCGGGAGTTAATCGTATCTACAAAGACCTGACAACAAGAATACCTGATTTAAGCAATGAGGAATGGGATGGGTGGTTAGATGTGCACCAAAAAGAGTTACTTGCCCTAGAACCACTAACACTAACAATTCCCACCGAAGACTTACCAACTATCAATAGTGAAGTTGTTGCCGACCCCATTATTGAAGTTGAAGTTACAGACAAGGAAATACATTGTAAGTTTGGTGTGCGAACGGCTGTAGTGACGAAGGAGGAAGTACAGGGCAACACTCTAGTGCTGTTTTCAGTAAAGGATAGTGTGAGTGGGGTAGAGCGACTGAAACCCATAGAGTACCAAATAAATGATTTGAGAAAAAAATCAAAACTAGACGAGTTAAAAAAGTCTGAAAGCGCACACATAAAAGAGTTTAGAGGTGATGAGGGGCAAACCTGGTTTGATGTATTCATGAGTAAAGTAGTTGATAATTTAGGAGAAATTGACCCTCAGAATGTAGTTTGTGATGTACCTGAATCACAAGAAACATACAAGGAGTGTAATAATGTAGATAATATACTACTACTAACTACTGAACTATTAGGAGAAAAGAAGAAAACTGTTCGACCATATCAATTCGTGGCAGATAACAAACTCCACTATGGCTTCACTTCAAATACCCTACAAATGTACACCCCTGAAGGTAGTGATAAGGCAAAAAGGTATTACCCACTATATGTCATTGATTCTGATTTGAATGTGCATGTCTCCAATTATGGTGGTATATTATCTCCCCCATTAGGTGAGGACATTAGAACCCCATACACATATCCCGACACCACACTTGATGAATCTGTGGACTTCCTAGGGCATCTACAAAAAAATCATGATATATTATCTTTGGAGTCGGAGGAAAACGCCCCCGACCATACTCAGCAGTCGTCATTTAATTACATCATTACACTAAACCCTGCGGTCATATCCACCAGTAAATGGTGGCAAAATACTGGCAATAACACACTACGGTTGACGCTAAAATCCTTCTTTGAAACCCTAAAAAACACTGCAAAGGAGGATTTGTGGTTTTCAAAGGATGTATCTTATGACATCATTAACACCTATGGTTTCATGACCTATTGTTATGAACTATTTGAGCATTTGCCCTATCTGAAGTTCTCTGGGGCAACATCCTTTGGTAAGAGCCGATGTGGTTTCTATCTTTGGGCAACCTCTTTTAGGGGTCTTCTTGTGACTGACCCATCATCTCTACATCGTGTGATACATGAGACTGGTTCTACCCTTGTTATTGATGAGCTAGATTTTAATCCACGAGACCCTAATCGGGGAAAGGTGCGTGAGGCACTTTTAGTTGGCAATAAACGCTACGCAACTGTGGCACGGCAAGAACCTACAATAGGGGGGCATTTTAAAACTGTTAACTATAGTGTGTTTAGCCCCAAGGTTTTTGCCACCGCCACCGACTTTGAAGAAATGCTCATTAATCGATGTGTAGAAATACCTATGCAAAGAAAGACCCAACGACTTACTCGTGACCGTGACCCCGATATAAGTAAACCCCCATGGATGAGTCTGCGCCCACTTTTTAGGGGTTTTGCTCTGAAAGCTGCACCCCTAATTTCTAGCACCTTTGAGAAGTATTCCTTTCCAGAAAACTCCCTATTAAGAAACCGAGACCAACAGAACTTCAAACCATTATTAGCCATTGCTAAAGTTGCGGATAAAGAGCTACATGATAACATTCTAGGATTTGCTGAAGACTATGTTCGCAAACGCTTAGACCTCAAGACGGAAGATAGGGAGTATGGACTTGTATTCGCCCTATATGAACTCTCTAAAAATTTGAAAGATAAAATAGAATTAACTACCGACCAAATTGAGGAACAGTATAGATTACAATTGGGTGACCCAAAGACAACTATTTCAGGCTATGGTAGTAGTGAACGAGTAATCAATCGCAGAGTTGAGAATGAGTGGCTTAATTCTAGGTGGATTGGTCGAGCAATGAATAAGATAGGGTTAGAACACAAACGCCCTCGTGCCAGTGCTGGTGTAAAGTACACCTTTGAAAAAACTGCGCTTGAAGAAGTCGCAATTGGTTATCAGATTATTGACAAAAAGACTAAAAATCTTTTGGATTTTGGGGCTGATTCAAAATGAACAACTTTGACCATTTTAGGTATGTACAGTATGGGTTGAAGAAGCCCAATATCCAGGGGTACTACACCTTCGATGAGCAAGGCAAAGACCAATGGACATGGAAGGAAGTCTTTGCAACCCTACCTCAATTCGAGGAGTTCAAGAGGATAGCCGAGGAGCGTGGTCATGGCATATACCGCAGTGTTCCGCAGTTTGCCACCCCTAACCGCAGCGCATTAGCCCTACGAAACCTAGACTACGACTTTGATAAGCCAATCCCTACCGACACCCCCCCAGAACAAGAGGAAGCTGCAAAGCTTGTTTGTCTAGCCCAAGCCAAGGAGCAAGCCTTTGAATGCTTAACTTACTTGTCTGAAATCTATCACATCGACCCAGCATCAATACAAATATTCTTCAGTGGCGGCAAAGGTTTTGGTGCAAGGATACCCTACCAACTTTTCTTGAAGAGTGTGCCGCCATACTTGAATGAGATATTTTCAACCTTTGCAGCCCCACTTAAAGCTAGGTTTGATACCCTGGACATGTCTATGTACACACCGGTCAGGCTATGGGGTGTAGCGAACACCCGCTACAAAGGGTCAGATACCTATCGCATTGAGTTGATACTTGACGAGCTATACACTCTTTCAATTGAAGAAATCACCGCACTGGCAACAAAGCCACGCTACGTCTACAACCCCCCTAAACTCAAACTGAATTTTGAGCTATGGAAAGCTATGGAAAAAGCAAACCGCAATTTGCTCAAGGAGTTGGCACTCTATCAAAAGCTCGACAGGCAAGAAGCTGAAGAAACTCAAAAGAAAGAACAGCGATTAGCCAGTCGGGGCATTACGACAGAGTATCCACCCCCACCAGAAGACCCATACAAAATCCTGGACATTCTGGGTCACAACCGCAAGTATGCGGATATTGTTGGTGGAGTAACTCCTGGCTATGAACCCCAAGGAAGCACCACTCTGAAGGGTCGCAACGGTTGCCTCATTATGCTTATGGGGGCATGCAAGAAGTGGGGTGTCAGCCTTAGCACTCGTAGGGAAGTCGCTATGATTTTCAATGACAGATGCAACCCCTCAAAAAAACCAAAGGAGATAGAAGACGTGTACGACTTTTACAAATAACCATGACTACACACATTCACGACCTCAAATGGTATGAGGATTTGGCAAAGCAGATAGATGTCGCAAAGTACACCATGCTTGAACTGAGTGATGCGCTATCAAAGCACGAGTATAGGAAGTCGATTAATAGCAACACTCTATTGCGAGGGCAGCGGGCAATCTACAAAATAAAGGACAAGCTCGATGACCAAGTATTTGAAGACTGGCACGAACTCCCATTCAACCAATTGGTCGGGGTATTCTACGATGAACCAAGTCGCCCCGAGTATAAACGCTATGAAAAATCTATAAGAAAATGACACGCAAACCGAGCCAGGAATTTAAGTCGCAGCTTCTACACGCAATCAAAGCTGTGCAGAATACTCAGATGCTTGCATACAGCGACATGCCCTGGAAGTATCAGCAGCGTTTGCGGCTGGCACAGTATCACCTAGAGCGGTGCAAGTTTGCTGAGTGGGACAAACCAAAACTATTCACAGAAAAATGAAACACACCTCGGCAACTTCGCACCTCCCAAGAAGACACAACAATGACAACTAAAAACTCAGGCTGGACTGAAGAAGTCTGCGCACTCTGCGGGCAGCCAAATGCTAGGACAGAGTTACACCGCTTTGTGTCCGAGCAAGTCACCGGATGGGTCTGCTGCCCATGCCTCAGCAAGACAATCGCACAGGCAATAACTTTGAAACAATCAGCACCACAACAACAATGCCAAAAATAATTATCAAAGTTGGAAAGGTTGTAGCAATCCCGGAGCTAAAGGGAAAGTTCAAAGTAATCTATTGGACTAAAGGCATTGCTGAAAAGCCAAGGTTCAAACATTCCTTCCACACAATTGTCCACCAGACCCGGCTTGGCTTATGGGGGCAAAGTCCAACATCAAACCAACTCTTGAGCAATCTCTCTTTAGCAGTAGGACACCCCATCAACAGCATCACAGAACTACAAACATCGCTGCGAGGCGCAACACTAGAAGTCGCTCGAACAAACCAAAACACCTGGATGGTTATCAGGGTATTGTCCCTTGCTGCCACAGAGAAAAAATCTTCCAACGCTAAAGGGGAGATAACAAACCACACCAACTCTTCCTGCCCTGAAAAAAATGGGAAACCGTTTCTGGCAGGACTTTTTACGATTGATTATAGCCGATGTAGCCTCCTCTCGCTTAATCAATGCCCTAAAATAATATCTGAAAGTAATAATGTAATATCATCAAATATATTTACTGCTGTCGGTTTTGTAGTTAAAATAGTGAAAAGCACACCCACCTATTATCTAATAAAATCATTCTACCAATATTTATTACTCACAATAACATGTAGCAGTCGCCACACCCAATCTATTGTGAAATCACCGCAAACTTTAATTAACTAATAAAATCTAAGAAAATCTAAGATGGAAACTAAAAGTGGTCGGTACGGACGTTGGAAAGTCTACAAGAAAAAAGGAGCGTCTTTGTTTATTCTCCCCTTTTTCCAGCACCCCAATATGCGCAAAAAGGCAGCAACAGACGGACGATGCAGGCGGTTGCTTAATAGCAAGTCCGGCGGCAGAAGCTTTGGAAAAAAGATATGGGGCATGTCAGGAGTAGACCCCGGCTTACTCGCAATTCTTGAAGCCGACCCGGAGGCAGCAAGGGAGTTTATGCTGAATAAACTTTACCTCACAAAATGCTGGGAAAAATACCCACTGCCCTGCGAGTTCTTTTTGAAGGCACAGAAGGGCGGGGCTAAACCAAGGTTTGAGCTTAATGCTAAGGGAGAACCCTGTAGTAAACTGAGAAGCCTAGGGTTTAAAACAATCCTCAGAACAATCGTCACACAAGCAAACATGGACAACATAACCAAAGAAGAACTAAAGAAATATGGACAATAAACCTGAAGTAAAATACAAGAAGATATCAATGTCTATGAAGCTAGACAAAGAGTTCTATACAAGACAAGTCGAAGTCCTTGAGGATATGCTCAATGAGGTAGAACATTCCCCTGATGGGAGACTAGCAGTAGAACATAGCGATGACTATCTTGAACACAATTGCTATATCAGCCCAAGACACAATGAACTCCGGGCGTGTTATGGGTCATCAGTATTCACACCCAAACGCAACTACGGATATGTAGACAAGAACACTATCAAGACCACCCTAAAACAAGCACAACAAGCAGACTTTTTTATGACTCGCCACGGCGAAGTTTCAATAATATTAAGACCCTATTTGGCATTCAGGAGAAAGGGGGAAAAAGTTATGAGCAGCCGCCTAGCAGCATACCAAATATTCTTAGGTGTTGAACACCCGCTGAACTGGTCGGAGTTCTTAACTCAAAATGGCGACACTTTTGAAAATCTCAGACCTAGAGGGCATCCCCATAAAACAAACTTACTGTTCAGTCATGAGTTAGACGCTCATGGTGTTCTACAGAGCGAACACGTCTTCTTAAGTGGCAGTACCGGGCAAGGGAAGACCAATCTTTGCGCTTTGTTGCTTCTTGGCTTTCACAAACGCCCAAACCCTACAGTTAGTTTGTGGTGTTCACAGAAGCCAGCTACTTGTGACTATGACTTTTTTAGGCTACAGGAACACTTGATTAGTAGGGGGCATAAGTGTGTAATACTTCGACCCGGGGAGCAATCTGAAGAGCGACCAGAGCGACCAATATCGGCATCAAGCTTAAATCCTGAGGATGTTAGAACATGGTTAGGACTGAATGCAAGTGGATACGCATCATTCTTAGACACGCTGACTAAGTGGCGGGAGCGAGGTGATGGGATAAAAGAAGCCCTCGAAGACTTTTCTCAGTCCGTACCCGGCACAAAATACCGAGAGCAAATCAATTCTGTGCGGGCAAGAGGATTGTTAGCTTTGGGTAGGGACAAGGCTCTAGAAATAAAGCCAGATACTGCTTACTTATTGTCTGTCGGCAGTCTATTGAACTCAGAGCCAGTTGCGTTTTGTGATATGCTGACAAACGCTTATCTAAGTTTTGTTTATAACTTCGTTTCCGGCGAGCGGAAAAAGTTAACTAAAGAACAATTATCTGCTCCGGATAATTACAAACACCAATGGCAAAGCTTGTTGTGTTTTGACGAATATCGACAGCTCGCCACTGATGAAAACTTCAAGCGCACTGTAGCTACAATCGACAAAGTTGCGATTCAGGGTCGCCAGCAAGGGTCAAGCTTAGTGCTGGCATCGCAAACAGTATACTTTGGTGGAAGCGGTCTGCGAACCCCATCAACACAAGCCTCAATCATCGCACAATTCAAATCTTCTTCGAGTGCAGACCGGCGATTTGTTTCAAACCTACTCGGCTATGAGGACTCTGCTAGTGAGTTCGCACTCAAAGATGCTTTTGACCAAATCTTTCAGGGCAAGTTAAAGCTTGCTGATAAGGGGCAAATAATCCTCTTTAGTAAGACCGCAGAACCCAAGCTAATTAAATTGGAGTTGCTTGAGCAACTCCCTCCAACCGAGCCTGTTGAAGAAGTAGGAGAGATTGACAACGACAATGACACCACGACCGATTAAGCGGGAAATTTGCTGCGGAGAGCCGATGGTTCCCTGCCGGACTAAAGTAATCAAGCGGCGCGGAAGCCTAGGAATCTGGCTGATTTGCCTTCAATGCGGTCACCACCGCCTAAAGAAAAAATGAATAAACAAAACCTGAAGCGGTTACTTCCCACTGGAATCATCCTAGCCATTGGCATATTGGCAGGTGTTGCCTACCAGCAGGGCAGTCCAAAGGAAAACACAAGTGATGCTAGGTCACAATATTTACACGACCTAGCAATTTATCGACAAGGCGCATGTTCGATAGCTGGGGCTAATCGCTTATTGACATATAATGTGAGTGACAGAACAGTGGTCTTTCTCTGTGGCAATAACACAACCACACAACAAGTACCGCTTGAACCCTTTGGCAGCAGTGAGGCGTATGCGGCTTACATGGCAGCTAACAACAGGACAAACACTACAGCACCTACTGACTGCTCGGGGGCAATTGAGGCTTACTATGCGGCACACAACATCACACTATGACAACACGACAGATATGCTCACTATGTACCAGAAGACCAATGAGCAGCACAGGTATACTACTTGGCATAGAGCTGCCGCCACTTGAATACTAACATGGACTTCCACACTTTTGTATTGAAGAAGA
>Ga0247841_10010694_pt1 | contig 12430 bp, 12 predicted proteins | sample LaCruzMarch2015__2_FD_192410 | JGI IMG/M metagenome (GOLD analysis project Ga0247841, IMG submission 192410) | Freshwater microbial communities from meromictic Lake La Cruz, Castile-La Mancha, Spain - LaCruzMarch2015_18m | ecosystem: Environmental > Aquatic > Freshwater > Lake | place: Spain... | reverse complement strand
CGGAAGCGGATTATTATTTGAATAATTTTACTGAAGCGGCCGATGAATATTCCAAGGTGCTTTCAAATACGGACGATGAAAAAATCGAGGCGCTTTCCAGGCTGGGTATGGGCTGGTCGTATCTGAAACTAAAGCGTTATAAAGAAGCCGAAGATGCCTTCGTGGTGTTAAAAGCCGATAATTTAGAAAAAATAAGCCGGAATATTCTGATATTAGGCAAAGCAATATTGATGACCGAGACAAAGAGGCCTGCAGAGGCAAAGAATTTATATAACGAAATAATAAGCGGGTCCAGCGAACCGGCGGTTTTAATCCAGGCTTATCTGGGGAAGGCGGATTTGCTTTATAATATGGCTGAATATAAAGAGGCGGTAAGCGCCTATAAGGAAGCCCAGGATAAGATCGCTCCGGGAACCATCCCCCAGGAGATGGTCGATAAATTGCATTACGGATTGAGCTGGGCCCTGTTAAAAGAGGGGGAGTTTAAAGAAGCGATAGATGAGTTCCAAAAAATAGCTCAAAATACCGATGACCAGATTGTTAAAGTCAGCGCTCTTTGCCAGATTGGAGATGCCTATCAGGATTCAGGAGAATACTTGAAAGCGCAGGAAACATACGACAGCATATTAAAGGATTATCCGGACAGCCTGTACAGCGATTATGTCCAGTACCAGCTGGGCCTTATCTTGCTTAAACTTTCTAATTATGACGGGGCGATATTAAGTTTTCTGACCCTCAAGAGAAATTTTCCCAATTCAAAGCTTTTGGATGACGCCTCTTACGCTTTGGGATTAGCCTATTTCCAAAGGCAGGATTATAATTCGAGCTCGGAGATCCTTAAAAATTTCCAGGAGGAGTTTAAAGACAGCAGCCTTAAGCCGCAGGCCATGTATCTTTCAGGGGCAAGCCTTTACAACCTCGGCAAGTTTTCCGAGGCAATAGAGGTTTTTAAGGGCATCATCAGGATGTATGGTTCCGATACTGAGTTGGCCCAGAAGGCCGAATATGAAATAGCGGATTCTTATTACCAGATGGGCGATGAGAAAGAAGCCATGGTCAGGTTCAAGCTGCTGCGTTCTAAATATCCGGATTCCAAGCTTACTCCTGAAGTGATGTGGTGGCTGGGCGAATATTATTACAGGGGAAATGAATTGAACCTGGCGCGGAGGTATTTTTCTTCGCTTATACAGGATTTCCCTAAGAGTAATTTAATCCCCGATGCTTATTATGCCCTGGGTTCGACTTACGCGGAAGAATCAAAATACCCTGAGGCCATCGATAATTTTAATAAAGTCATGGAATTGGATAAATCAGACCTTAGAGGGACAGCCGGCATTGCCATAGCCGACATATATACAAGGCAGGAGAAACTCGATTTAGCCCTTAAGACCTATAAGGATATAGCCAGAGATTACGCCAACCTGGCTAGCTTGATTTATCCTAAGATCGCCGAGGTGTATTATAAAATGAACGATTACGGGCAGGCATTGGATTTTTACCGGAAAAGCCTTGAAGCAGTGCCGGTAAAGGAAGCATGCAATATCCAATTTAAAATAGCCGAGGTTTTACAAACGCAGGGCAAGATAGAAGAAGCGATCGAAGGGTATTCAAAGGTAACTTATCTTTATCCGGAAAATAGCGACCTGGTGGTAAAATCACTTCTAAGGATGGGGGCAATTTATGAAGATAAGGGGGCATTCAAAGAGGCAATCAGTATTTATAACAGGGTTATTTCGATGAATGTCAAAGAAGCAAAGTTTGCCCAGGAGAGGATAGATTGGATAGGGGCACGCTCTAAGTAGAATAAACAGAAGGAGAGAGGCATGGATTTATATAAGATGAGCTTGTGGCAGTTATTCCTGGCTGGCGGCCCGTTGATGTGGCCGATACTTTTATGTTCTGTGTTTGCTGCGGCGATAATATTTGAAAAGTTCTGGCATCTGCATAAGATAACCATGGACACCCAGGATTTCCTAGGGAAAATTTTAGAGAAGATAAAGCGCCACGAAATCAAGGACGCGCTGCAAATCTGCGATGCTACTAATAGCCCTATCGCCAATATATTAAAGGCAGGGATTTTAAAATACGACCGGCCCCGCCCCCAGATCATAGAGGCGATTGAGGATGCTTCTTTATATGAGATCCCCAGGATAGAAAAAAACCTTACTGCGTTGGCAACTATAGCCCATGTTTCTCCTCTTTTGGGCTTACTGGGGACGGTAACCGGGATGGTCAGGTGTTTTCAGGCTATCCAGGCTAAGGCCGCGGGCCTTCATCCTGTTCTTCCCGGGGATTTAGCAGGGGGGATCTGGGAAGCTTTGCTTGCCACGGTAGCAGGTTTGATCGTAGCCATACCTACATTTGTCGCTTATAATTATCTGGTCAGCCGGATAAATCATTTTATCTTGGAAATGGAAAAAACATCTACGGAATTAGTTAATTTCCTCACCGAATAAAGGATGAAAGTATGCGTTTTAAAGGCAGGATGGAATTAGAACACGGGCTCAAGCAGTTGGACATCGTTCCTCTCGTAAATATCGTATTTCTTTTGTTGCTATTCCTTATGCTAAGTTCAAATTTTATTACTCAGCCGGGCCTGAAAGTGGAATTACCCAAAGTAGTGACCAGCGAAGCTGTAAAATATGAAAAAATAGAGATACTGTTGATGGAGGGGGAGCAGATTTATCTGAATGGCAGGCAAGTAACTGCCGAAGAATTAAAACCCGCGTTTAATAAAGCAGCATCAAATAACCAGGCTGTTCTTATAAAAGCAGACCGGCGCGTATCTTTAGGCAAGGCATCCCAGGTTTGGGATTTAGCCCGCCAGTCAGGGATAACGCAGATAAATATCGCTACTAATCAATAATGATAGGGCCGCTTTTCAAGAAGACCATATTATTTTCGATTCTTGGCCATCTGGCAGCATTCGGCATATTCAGTTTTTCTCTTGGGCCGGAATCTCCCCGGTTGAATTACGCCCCTGTTTCTTTCTGGGGAAAAATCCTGCCTGGTTCCGAATTGATCAGTAAAGATCTTGATCTCATAAAGGGGAGGAAGCCTTTCCTGGCCAGGGCGCCTGTCTTGGGTTCTAATAAAACGGATAAAATACACCCCGCGTTAGCAGATTGTTACTTCAAACCGCCGGTAGCCCCATGTTCTAACAATGATAAAATCGACTTCAGGCAAACAATACCCCCTTTAACCGCATTGCAAAAAAGAAAAGAGCAGGCGATTATGTTTCATCCTGTTCTCCCGTATCATTTCCTGCTTTTTTTTAAAGACAGGCAGGCGGTGCACGTAGAACTTATGTTTAATATAATATCGCACGGGGAAATGAACTCCATAGTAGTTAAAAGAAAGATCTCATCAGGCAACCTTGAAGCGGATCTTTTGAGTATGCGTTATATCAGCCGTTACCTCTTTATCGAGCAAGCCAGGTTCATGGCCAATAACTGGCAGACGGTAAAGATAGACCTTTCCGCGAAAAATGATTAATTTGGATTTTTATTCGGCGATAGCTTTATATGTTTTTTTATTCTTAAATATAATATTACTTATCTGGTTATTTGCCAAAAAAGAAAAAGACAAGGACCTTTCTTTGGATCCTAAGTTTATCTGGTTTTGTTCTATCTGCAGTTATACCTATATTAATACTAAAGAAGAAGTGATTTCAAGTTGCCCCCGCTGTAGCAGCTTGAACAAGAAAGTCGCTTAGTGATGACTTAATGCCTGCCCGACAGCAGGCGGGCGATTTTTGCAGTGTTATAGGAAAGCATTACATGCTTTTCTATAACATAAAAACTAATCTTAAATTACAATTTTTTCTTACTGGGAATGGCCACAGGCCTCAACCTCCCACAGTTATGAGATGAACCTCAAGGAGGCAATATTACTCTTAATAATAATTTTAATAGTTGCCACTAGGATGGTTATAATCGTTTTGCAAAAAATTTCCTTACCTTCGAGTTTTTGAAGACAAAAATGACTTCTAAAAAAAGTAGTTGACCGTATACTGTTTTGAATTTATAATGAAAGCACTTATTACTTATCAAGCGGAACAAATATTATTACTGGAGGAATAATATGATTACAGAGATAGGTATAGTCGCAGGCGACATATGGCATTTTTTGGATCAACATGGCGAAGTTACTCTCTTTCAATTAGTAGAGGGAATAGACAAGCCAAGGGATAATGTCCTGATGAGTTTAGGCTGGCTTGCCAGGGAAGGGCATGTGATACTCCAGAAAGTAAACGGAGATTACAAGATAAGCTTAAGGAAAAATGAGTAGTTGTCTACCTAACAAAAAGGGCGTAGCGATATTCATGGTCCTGGCCACAATCATGATTGTGGTTGTTTTGGCTAATGTTATCCTGGCTATTATTTCCAATCAAAGCCGGATTACCCGCCATGAAGTAGGGCGTGTCCAGGCTTATTACGCTGCCCAGGCAGGATTAGTCTACGCAATGGAGAAATTGAGGAATGGCACTTGGACATATACTGGCACTAATTCCTGCCCAAATGGTGGCGTTCCTTGCTACGTAACTGATAGCGGTTTCCTTCCTTATGTAGTGCTTAACCGGGTGCAGGTTATTTTCTGTGATCCCCTAAGCAGCTGTAATGTAGGCACCAGTTCTGTTAGTTGCAATCCTCCCACAGGTATTAATTTCTGCATTCAAAGCTTCGTTAATTACACCTATAACCCTTAATTCTTAGCGCTTTCCTATACCATTCGAGAACATCCAAAAGTTGCAGCCAAAAGCTTTTCTCTTGTGAAATCATTATAATACAAGTAAGTCTGTTATAGTTTGTTATAACTAGAATTTAGTAAAACCTCGACGCTGTTTTTTGTACGAGTAAGTCTAGGTAAGAATACATAAAAAAACACTTGACAAAATGGTTATCTTATGTTTTAATTAATTCCACTGTAGTTCATGATACAGAAAGGTAAAGGAATATGGCAAGACTTATCGATGTTGACGAATTAGCTAATTATCTAAGATTAAAGAAACAGACCATATATAATTGGTTATCTCAAGGTAAGATTTCTGGGATAAAGGTGGGAGGGGTCTGGAGATTTGATAGGAAGGAAGTAGATGCCTGGCTGAAAACTAAAAGACACTACTTAAAAGATACAAAATCCGGAGAAAAACAATGACTTCTTCAACATTAGGCATATATTTTGGGCCGAAAATCATCAGTATTATCGAGTCTAAGGGGAAAACTATCCTGCATAACGTTCAGGTTTCCCAGGATTTGATTACAAGCAGCGAAATAGAAGAGAAGGTGCCCAGCGAAGTAAAGATAGTCGCGCTCTTTAAGGATGAGTTGAGAAGAAATAAAATAGAAGCAAATGAAGTCAGCATTGCTCTTTCCGGCAAGGATTTCGTTATTCGTACCTTTGAAATGCCGGTTATTCCGCGCAGCGAGCTTGACAGCGCGGTAAGGTTTGAAGCCAAGAAGTATATCCCCTTCAAGATTGAAGATTTAATCGCGGATTTCCAGGTCCAGTATGATAAATTAAGCCGTAGAAATATAATACTTTTCGCAGGGATAAAAAAAGACGTCCTGGATAAATATCTCTCCATTTTGAGCCAATTAGACATCAAGCCAAACGTAATAGAATATTCCGCTTTCAGCGTCCTAAGGCTGATGAAATTATTGAATATCAGCAGTAAGGGGATAATCGGCATTATTAGCGCTGATTTTAAGGAAGAAGACGAAATCAACTTTACCTTCCTGGAGAATGGTTTCCCCTTGTTCAGCCGTGATATCACCCTGACCGGAGGCCCTGACGAATTGGCGGTTACCAAAGAAAAGGATTCAGGGATGATGCTGGAAAAGCTAAAGACAGAGATACGGGTTTCTCTGGATTATTATCATCGTAAATTCCCCGCTAAGAAGATCGAAAAGACATTTTTTATAGCTTCCCAGGAGTACCAGGCCGATTTGGAATCGTTCGTTAAATATATGGGCTTATCTGCCCAATTTATAGATATCAAAAAGACCATGGGTGAGTCGGCTGCCTTTTCATTAAGCGCCATCAAAGGGTACAGCGCATCTTTATCCAAGACCATAAAGACCGAACTTAAGCTTAACATTTTGGCGGTAAAGGAGAAGTCGAAACAAAAAGAGGCTGTTTCCCGTCCCATTACAGAAATAGCGCCACCTTTGTTTAGCGGTTTAAAGCCGAATCCTAAGGTTGTTATACTTGGAACAGTGGTTTGCCTGGCAACTTACGTTTTTTTGGGCATATTGCGCACAGTACCCTTAAAGAAAGAACTGCAAAAAATTACAGAAGAGCGGCCGCAAGTCCCCGGCTTAAAACAGGATATGCCCTATGAAGATCTTACTAGTGCAAGTGTGGATTATTACCGTAGAGCAGAAGCTATAGATAACTTGCTGAAAGGGCAGGTTTATCTTACCAAGCTTCTTGAATCTATAGCCCGGGTTAAGCCTGAAGGCATCTGGCTTAAGGGCATTAATTTCAAAAGAGAAGAACTTAGTTCAGCGCTTATTCTTGAAGGCATGGCCTATTTGACTGACAGTGACAAGGAATTCAATTTAGTAAATAAATTTCTGGCTAATCTAAAGGAGAGTCAGGCTATCAATAAATATTTTAAAGATATGATTATCGTATCTCTGGAACATGGCCAATTCAGAGGAGTATATGTGACTACTTTTACTATTAATTGCCGTAGCTCAAAGAAAGCTAAGGAGTAAGTATGGAGCCAATAGAAGTCTATATTAATAGGTATAAAAATAGAATCTTAAACGTGGCGATAATTGTAGTATCGCTTTTTACTGCCTACAATATTTATAAAGACCAGGCCAAAGCAATCCAAATTTTGAATGGGAATAAACAAAAAGAGATAGAGAAGAATGAAATATTGGGCAACATAAGCAAAGTGGATAAGAAGATCAGGACCTACAAGGCGTTCATGAACAAAAAGGACGTGTCCCTGATTATAGATAATCTTGGCAAAATTGCGGAAAATTCCAACACCAAACTCCTTTCCATAAAACCGGACCCGGAGCAGATATACCCGCTTTATGTCAAGTATGCTTTTAATTTAGGCTTAGTGGTCGACAATTACAATACGCTGGGAAAATTCATCAATAAGCTTGAAAAATCCGATGATGTCTATGTAATCGAGACCCTTGGCGTTTTTGCCGAGCATTCCTCTTCAAAAGAAGCTGAGATGAAGGGATTAATCGTCAATATGAGGGTGAGCACTTTTTTACTTAGGGACTAATATGAAAAGAGAGAAAAGCATAATTATTACCGGTGTTTTTGTTTGCATGCTTATTTCTTTCTCAAGCATAAACAGTTTATTTGCCGAAGAGGGGACTAAAAAAGATAGCCTGAAGGCAGCAGGAGATCCTAAAGCGCAGAGTAAAGCTTCAGGTATTGTTACGAGGAATGTCGAGGATTATAAAGGAGAAGGGGTAAGGGATCCGTTTAAAGATTATTTTGATACTATGCCTCCTCCTTCGCAGGAAGAAACGGGCAATTTAAGCTCGCCGGCCCAGCCGCTTCCCCCCTTACAGGTGCAGGGGATAATCCTGGGCGCTCGCCTGAAACAGGCGATTATCAATGATAAGATTGTAAAAGTGGGTGATACTATAGAGGGAGTACAGATTACTACTATTGAGAAAGACGGTGTTACGGTATTTTTCGGTAATAGATCTTATAATTTATCTTCGCCTGCGGCAGCTACTTTGCAGGAATCGAAGAAAAAGCCAGAAGGAGGCAGTGATGAAAAATAATTTTAAATTATCCGTATTTATCTGTATGTTCTTTTTTTGCCTATTCCTTCCAAAGTTAGAGGCGGGGCAGGAACTGCCTTTTCCTAGCCCTGGGACGCCTATCTCTATGGATTTCCAGGACGCCAGCCTGAAGGATATACTGAAGATATTTTCTATCCAGTCCGGCTTGAACTTTATTGCCTCGGATACGGTTAAGGATAGGAAATTTACTTTGTATTTTGACAGCGTATCCATAAAGGACGCTATGGACAAAATATTTCTGGCTAATAACCTTTCCTATGACCTGGATAAAAAATCAAATATTTTTATAGTAAATGACCTGGGCGCTCCGGAAGTACTGACCATAACCAAGGTTTTTTATCTCAAGTTTGCCTCGGTCTCCAATTCTAATATTCTCAGCGAGCGGAATAATACCAAGGTTATTACCAAGCTTTCGGATGCCGGTGGCGGCGACGGTGGCAGTAGCAGTGGCAGCAGTTCTGGCGCCGCCAGTTCAAAAGGGATCTGTGATGTAGTAACAAAACTTCTTTCAGAGAAGGGCACGATAATTGAAGAGCCTCGTACTAACAGCATTATCGTTAATGACGTACCCAGCCGTATGCCGATGATTACCGAGGTAATTGCCGCATTGGATATTCCCCAGCAGCAGGTATTGCTTGAGGTAGAAATGATGGATGTTCTAAAATCCACAACTGACAAGATAGGTTTAAAATTCGGTGATTCACCACTTACATTAAATACAGTTTTAAAAGGCGCTATATGGGGCACGAAGTTTCCTTTTGGTTCACCGTTTGGCAATCGAGATTCTAATTATGGCGCAACTAACTCTACTTTTAGCCCGCAATACGGCTCTTTTGATGTCAATAACACTACCCCCAGCACTTACCAGATAGTTTTGGATTTTATTAAGACTCAATCAGACACTAAATATTTAGCCAGGCCAAGAATATTAACCTTGAATAATGAGACCGCAGAGATTAAAATAGTATCTGACGAAGCAATAGGTGAAAAAACTACCCAGTCTGGCGGTGGCAGTGTTACTCCTACTACGACTGCGGAAGCAGAAAGAGGAGAAACAGGCGTGCTCTTGAGAGTAACCCCGCAGATTAACAGCGAGACAAACGAAATTACCATGTTTATTATCCCTGCGGTATCTTCGGCATCCACCGGTATAACTGTCGGAACTCAGGCAACTAAGGATGTTGAAGTTCGGTATACGAAGTCGATGATAAGGGTTAAAGACGGTGAGACTATTGTCCTGGGCGGTTTAATCCGTAGGCAATACGCCAATACTGATACTAAATTGCCCTTTTTCGGGGACCTGCCTTTGATAGGCAGGCTTTTTACCAATAAAAGAAAAGATACTGATAAAGACCGCGAGTTGCTAGTCTTCATAACACCCCACATTTTAAAAGATACGCCTATTCAACTTGCCCAGGCGGCGAAGAAGGGCGTCCTTCCGGAGAGAGAGCAGAGTACTGTATCCAGAGTTGACCGTCAGGGAGTTATAGACGCTAGTTTACAGAACTTTGAAAGAAAAAAGAAAAAATAAGTGAGGGCATAAGTTATGGAGTATAATATTAAAGATGTCGGCGACATAACTTATCTGGCCGGACTTTCCCGTTTTTTTTCAAAGGATAATAAACTGAAAAAAAACGGGATTAATTCGCCCAAACAACTTACGTTCACTTTGTTCCGTAAGCTGTGGGCTCATTAAAAATGGCTCAACAACCACAAGAAAAATACCTGAGATTAGGCGAGCTGCTTATTACAGAAGGCCTTATCAATGAAAGCCAGTTAGAGAAGGCCATTGCCGCGCAGAGGGCAGAGGGTATCCGTCTGGGCGAGGCGCTGGTTAAATTAGGGATGGTCACCGAAGAGCAGATTGTTGTGGTATTAGGCAGGCAGTTGAACATTCCTTATTTTACCGTAGGCACGGGTATGTTAAAACCGGCGGCTGACCAGGACCTGCAACAGCTTATCCCCCAGGACTTCGCGTTTAAAAATTCAGTCCTTCCTTTATCCCGAACTTTAAGGTCGCTTACAGTAGCAATGAGAGACCCTTTAGACCTGGTCCTTATAGATAACTTAAGAAAAATCACCGGTTGTGAGATCAATCCTGTAATCGCCACAAAGGTAGATATATCCAAGACAATCGAAGAATTTTATGGAAAGTCTAAGTTACTTTCAGACGCGGTAGAAGCTTCTTATGATATCGCTACTCCCGCCGGAGGTCCGGGAGTAATGAAGGAAGCTGAGATCCATGATGAAGAATTAAGCCTTGATAAGCTTATTGCCCGGGCAGAAGAGGCCCCGGTAGTAAAACTGGTAGACTTGATTATCCGCCAGGCTATAAATGAACGCGCCTCAGATATTCATCTTGAGCCTTTTAAAGAGACTATATGTTTGAGGTACCGTATTGACGGTAAATTGTATGAAATACCGCCGCCTGCCAGGCACTTGCATCTGCCGATTATCTCCCGTATAAAAATATTAGCTAAATTGGATATCGCGGAAAAGCGCCTCCCCCAGGACGGCGCTATAATGATAAAGATGGATAACCGCCCCATAGATATACGTGTTTCTATCATGCCCACTATCTATGGAGAGAAGGGGGTTTTAAGAATCCTGGACCGTTCCAGTATTGTTTTGGAGCTGGGGCAAATGGGTTTTGACGCGAAGCAGCTTGAAATTCTGCGCAGGTGTATGGCTGCGCCTTATGGCTTGATTTTTTTGACCGGCCCGACCGGAAGCGGTAAGACTACTTCCTTAGCTGCAATCTTGACTGAGATAAGGAGCCCTTCAAAAAACATTTTGACTATCGAAGACCCTGTTGAATACAAAATAGAAGGTATAAATCAGGTCCAGGTAAAACCGGAGATAGGCCTGACTTTTGCTAATGCTCTCCGTGCTTTTTTAAGGCAGGACCCTGATATAATGCTCGTCGGTGAAGTCAGAGACTTGGAAACTGCCCAGATTTGTATCCGTTCGGCGTTAACAGGGCATTTAGTTTTGAGTACGTTGCATACTAACGACGCACCTACGGCGGTAACCCGTCTTATAGATATCGGTATAGAGCCTTTTATGTTGGCTCCTTCTTTATTATGCGTGGTGGGCCAGCGCCTCCTGAGAAAATTATGCCCTGAATGCAAGCAGGCTTATGAGCCGACAAAAGAACAGATAAAGAATTTTAAATTAAACGCCGAGTTGATTTATAAACCGGTTGGTTGCGCTAAATGTAACCAGCTGGGGTATAGGGGCAGGACTGTTATAGGTGAAGTAATGAGTGTGGATGAACAACTGCAGATTCTTATTAACCAGGGCGCGTCCTTTCAGAAAATAAGGGAAACAGCCCGTGCTAACGGAATGTTTTCACTTTATGATTCAGCGATCAAAAAGGTTGAAGCGGGGATTACTTCATTGGAAGAAGCTCTATCAACCACCATCGGGATAGAAGCCTAAAATATGCCAAGATACTATTATGAGGTGAGGGATGTCTCCGCCGGCCATAAAGCCACGGGGTCCGAGGAGGCAGCCAATCAGGAAGATTTGATTGTAAGATTGCAATCAAAGGGCCTGATTGTGCTTAACGTCACTACGGATTCCAGAGGGTTCGAAAAGTCTCAAAAGTCTGAACAGGTATCCAGCAGTTCCGGAAAACCGCGCCATTACCGTATCAGCGGCGATGATATAGTTCTTTTGTGCAGGCATTTGGCTACTCTCCTCGGCGCAGGCGTAACTATCCTGAAGAGCCTGGATGTAATCTCAAAACAGGTCGCCAGCCGTAAACTTTACCTTATCTTAAAAGATCTGGAGAAGAATATGGAAGCGGGTTTAAGTTTCCATGAGGCCATGGCAAAGCATCCTTCCGTGTTCTCCGATTTATGGGTCAATATCGTAGAAAGCGGCGAGGCATCAGGCAGCTTAGCGGTAGTCTTAAACCGTTTAGCTACCTACCTGGAAAGAAACGCCGCCTTTAAAAGAAAAATCATATCCGCGCTTATATATCCTTTAATCCTTATGTTCGCCGGTACGGGTGCCCTTTTATTTTTAACCATTAAGATTATCCCTACCTTCGCTCAGCTTTTTGAAGGGTTTCACGTGCAGCTTCCTTATCTGACCAGGTTACTTATCTCGATTAGTTTTTTCATGCGCACCAAATTCCTATTGATCATAGGTGTAATCGCGACTGTGGTGATTTTAGTAAAAAAATATATTTCTACGAGCGATGGCCGCAGGAAATTTGAAAAATTCAGGTTTAAGCTGCCGGTTTTCGGCGAATTTTTCCGGGTAATCGTCGTAGAAAGATTTTCCTCGGAAATGTCTACATTGGTTGAAAGCGGCGTGCCAATCCTCTATTCATTGGAGATTGCCGAACATAGCGTGGGCAGTGTAATTATGGCTGATGTTATCCGGAAGATTAAAGAGGACGTACGGGAAGGTAAATCATTAAGCGACGCTTTGGAAAAATACGGATTTTTTGACCCGATGGTAGTGCAGATGATCAGCATCGGTGAGGAAATCGGAGAATTATCCAATATGTTCAGGCGGTTGAATTTATTTTACCAGGAATACGTTGAGACATTTTTGACCAGGTTTACCGCTATGTTTGAGCCGATTATGCTCCTTTTTATGGCATTTGTAATAGGCGCTATGGTCGT
>Ga0247841_10010693_pt1 | contig 12431 bp, 13 predicted proteins | sample LaCruzMarch2015__2_FD_192410 | JGI IMG/M metagenome (GOLD analysis project Ga0247841, IMG submission 192410) | Freshwater microbial communities from meromictic Lake La Cruz, Castile-La Mancha, Spain - LaCruzMarch2015_18m | ecosystem: Environmental > Aquatic > Freshwater > Lake | place: Spain... | reverse complement strand
CCAGCCAGCCAGTGGAGCATGTCTATTCCGGCGTGAGGGGCTATTACACCGGCGTTGAAGGGCTGACCGAGAACATTGAGCTTTTTTTCATCGACGGAGTTCTTCCAGGGTATCTTTGGATTTTCCCAATGGCAGATGGGAGGGCGAACGTGGGCTTGGGGATACTTTCTTCGGATTTGAACAAGGGAAGGAAGCACCCGAACGCCATGCTCGCGGATGCGATTGAAAAGAACGCATCCATTGCGCCGCGCTTCAGGAATGCAAAGCTTGATGGAAGGATGGGCGGCTGGGCTATTCCGCTTGGCTCGCACAGGAAGAAGTGCCTCGGGGACGGCTGGGCGCTTGTCGGAGACGCGGCTTCGCTCGTGGACCCTTTTTCAGGGGAAGGTGTGGGAAACGCGCTGTGCTCGGGCAAGTATGCCGCAGTGACGATTGGCGAGGCGATTGTTAAAACCCCCGGAAGCGCGCCGCTTCCGGCAGAGTCGCTTGCTAGGTACGGAAAGCTCCTTGACGATTACATTTATCCGGAGATGGTGGATTCCTACAGGCTCCAGAGGGCATCGCGGTTCCGCTTCCTGCTGAATCTTTTCATAGGAAAGGCGGCTGACAAGCCGGAAGCGCGAGCGATGCTTGTGAACATGGTGAATTCCGACGAGGAAAAGAAAAAGACGCAGTCTCCGCTGTTCTACCTCAAGCTGCTGCTGCCTTGATTGATTACAGACATAGCGACGGGCCGGAATCCCGGAAAAACTATCCCGCCTATAACAGCCCGGGGGCAGCAGCCTGCTGGGATTCGTATTTTGCCTTGATGGCGTTGAAGTTGAGAACCAGCACATTATAGATGTCTTTCGCAAGCATTGGCTTGTCTGCTTTGCTTTTGCGCACAACCGCGAGATAATTCGTCAACCCATAGCTGGTTTTGAAGGCAGACCACCAGCTGGTAATGATTTCGTATTTTGAAAAATCCACCATATAATTATTGTAATCCGGATATTTTACCCGATCAAGCCTATGTTTCGGAATTTCGAAATTGGAACAATCCTTGACAGGGGCGATGCACGCCCCGGTTGCCATCACATGGGCGGCAAGCTTCCTATCGTCAGGCAAAATAACATCCATGCCGTGCGCCATGCTCGCGGCTTTATCCGCTGTTTGCTCGACAAGAAGGCGCGAGGCAGGGGTATTGAAGCGGCCTTCCGTGTCTTTATAGGCTTTGAAAACTCTCCGGGCAGTTCGATTTGAAATGATATGATGCTGCATAAATGCGCCTCCAAATTTTTGACTGATGAACGCAACGGCTAAAGCCCTTCCACGAAAACATCCGCCGCCGCATTCTCGTCGATTGCGAACGGGATGTCCAGCTTCACGCGCAGCGTCCAGATGTGGATGGTGCTGTCGTGCCCGAATTCGCGGCTTGTGGGCGCGGCGTTTGCAGGAAGGGAAAACTGCACGGAGAAATTTTCCTCGCCTGAAAACTCGCGCTCGCCGCAGATTTTCCTCTCCTGGCTGAACAGGATGCTCTCCCGCACCTCTGTTTTTGTCTCCATGTGGGACGAGTAGGGCTGCCCCATCTCGCGGTCGCGCTCGAAATCGTACTTGTCAAGCACCACCTGGGTCTTCACCTGCTTTCGCTGCGTGCAGATAAGGGTGGCGGCAAGCCCGCGCGCCTTGAGGGATTTTTTCTGGCGCACAAGGATTGTTGCATTTATTGTGCCGCCAGCGGCATAGGATGCTTGATCGAGTGTGATTGAAATCATTAGGGATTCTCCACTTCAATGTCTCCGTTCACCGTGCACTGGCACGCGAGGCGCTGGTTGGGCTTGGCGCCAAACCCCTCGAGCGTCGCCTTCTCGTTCTCGGTCGGCGGCGTGAGGTTTTCCATGCCCTTGACCACGGTCACAAGGCATGAGACGCATACGCCTGCCTTGCATGAGAACGGGATGGACGCGCCGTTGTCCTCGGCAACCTGGGTGAGCGGCGTGCCCGCAGGCACTTCCACTGTTTTTCCATCGGATTTGAATGTTACTTTTGGCATGATATCCCTCGCTCCGGAATTTGCAGTAAGAGTTTAAAAATCAGAGAGGCGTAAAGAAAGGCGGTGATCAATATGCCTTCAAACCTTCCTTCAAGTTTTTCGCGCGGCGGACAGAAACCTTATTCCCCGCAGGAAGCCAGACCTGCCTCGCCATCTGTGCCAGAAGTGGCGCAGCCGGGAGGCGCAAGCAACATTACCATGATTGTAGCAGTGCTTGCCCTTGCGCTTGCCCTCTTGAGCGTGTACGGAACGTATTTCATGGAAAGGCCGCTCTCGCCTGCCCAGAAGGAGCAGCTGATGGGGATTGCAGAGGACCTAAGGACGCTGCAGAACCGGGACATTGTGATGACCGCGCCCGTTTCCACCACCATCACGCTTGACAGGAGCTACCCGATAAAGGATCTGTTCCCATCCGAGTTCGACATCCCTCTTTCATTCATCATACCGATAGACACGCAGCTTGTGGGGCTTTCAGGCACAGGGCAGCCGGTGCAGTTCCGCGTGCAGGAGGAAGTGCCCATCCAGGCAACCATCCCGATTTCAAGCGCAAAGGCATTCGGCAACAACACAATACAGATAAAGAAAGAGCTGCCGGTCGAGGCAAAGTTCACCTCGGCGATAAAGATACGCGCGGCATACGGGCAGGACCTGAATAACATAATCGACAAGCTTGAAGCGGTTGCAGGCAATTAGGCGCAATTTATTTTGGCGACTCCGCGGGAGCCATCCCACTCCTTTTCTATTTCAGTTATTTTCAGGGCTTTTTTGAAAAATGGCGCATTGGACACGAATGTCTCGCCTTCTCCGCCTTCTAGATGTGGGCTGACAGATGGTTTCATGCACTTGAGGCGCGAGACGAACCTTGAATCAAAGCGCGCGCCCAGGTCGTCCTGCCCCAGCCCTTGCGCAGATACAGCCACCACGCATGTTTCGAGATAATCGCACTGCTCGGAGAGAAGGGCAGCGCCTGTGCGCCATATGGGCGAAAACGAGCGGATGGAGAGCTCGTGCGCAATCTTGTCAATGCGCTGCTTCTGGTATTCGCTTTCTATGGCGCCTGTTGCGACAGCATCCACGCGCATCTTCTGCAATGCCTCCTTTATTGCCAGAAGCTCGCTCTCTTCGTCATCGCCGTCTGCCTGCACCATCTTGAATGGCATGCCCATTGCCTCCGCCTGCTTCGCGCACCACTTTATGTTGGGGTGGTGGAACATTGTCGAGTACTCGGCAGGCTCGATTGTGAGGAGGGACACATCAAAGCCCTGCTGCGCGCACGCGAATGCGGCGAAGACCGAGTCTTTCCCGCCTGAGAACAGGACTGCGACTTTCATGGCTTGTGCTTGGGCAAATAAGAATAAAAAAAGAGTGGACTGGACGGGAGTTCCACCGCGCTTCACCCACATGTTTCATTATGGGGGTGAAGCCTTAGGGGGATTTTCGGTTCTGCAGATGCCCCCTAGGCTTTGGACCCGTGGCCTCGTCGTTGCGAACGACGCGCTCTACCGCTGAGCTACCAGCCCGTGTATCTCAGCGGGAGATAATCAAGAAGTAGTTAAAAAAGTATCTGAAGAGGCTGAAGGTGATTTTGGAGCGTTATCATTCAGGATTTTTCATCCGTTCGAACCCAGTCCTCGCTACTTGGAGCAATTTTGTGCGTTCTTCATTTGAGTCCAATGTTTTTATCACACTTACTGCTTCTTGAAAATCAGCCTCTGCCGATGAAGTTGAATGAACTCCACCCTGGCTTGCATAACAGTTGGCACGGCAGATGTACGCATTTGCCAGTATTTTATTGAAACGGTCTATTCGAGAATACTCCATCGATATTTCAGTAGAGAATACTGCTAGATATTGACCAACCGGCATATTTCCCGTTTTAAGATAAAGATTTGACATTCTATTCGCCAATTTAAAGGAATCAACTGCCTTTGTGAAGAATTCCAATGCGCCATCAATGGAAAACCCTTCCAAAGGAGAGGGCAGTTGGGATGCTTCGTACTGGATAGTTCCAGCGAGGAAATACGCCTCCCCAAGAAGGCGCGTTTGATGCCAGTTGTTATCAGATTTACGTGTAAAAGAGCGTATTATTCCATCGGCAATCTTTTTTGCATCGACATAATCTTGTGCTTTGCACATGCATTTTATTGCCATAAGGAAATACGTTTCGCGCCTGTCGTCTCCCTTAATCGATATGCCACGTGTTCTGACTATGTTAGCAGCTTCGAAGAATGCTGTTGCCGCTTCGCTGAATTTGCCATTTTTGTAATGCGTTTCCCCAATACCAGCATAATCAGACGCAGACATTTTAGTTAAGGGAGGCATGCCTGAGAATTCGAATTTATCAGCACCAACTTTACCTGCTCCTTTTGTTCCGTTAAAAGTCTGTCTTTTTAACATATTTCCACCTATGACTACAAGTTAGTGCAATGTTTTTTATAGTCATAGTACGGCTAGCGCTGGTTTTTGAAAAGGAAAAAAATAATGCGCCCTGGTTGGAAAAGGGCGCCTTTTGAAAAAAGAAAAAGATGCGCTCAGATGTAGTTGAGCGCGTCGATTGTCATGGACTTGGGCTTTGCCTCCTGAGGGGCGATTGCATAGGGGTTCCTTACGCCAGTCACAATTGAGGTGACCGAGATTGCGTCGCCCATGCTCGGGTCGAGCCTCGCGCCTATCTTGACATCCGCGTTCATGTCAAAGCTTGAGGAGATTTTCTCGCCGATTTCAATTCCCTCGCCCAGCGTGAGGCCTGCGCCTCCGTTGATGTGCAGAAGCGCGCCCTTTGCGCCCTCGTAGGAAACGTCGAGGAGCGGGTGCTCCATCGTGTTCCTCACGACCTGCTCTATGCGGTCTGTCCCGTGCGCCTCGCCCATGGAGATGAGCGCAAATCCGCCGTTCTCCATCACTGACTTCACGTCGGCAAAGTCGATGTTCATGAGGGAGGGTAGCATGATGGTGTCTGCGATACCAGTTATGGCCTTGCCGGTTATTGCGTCCGCAAGGTTGAATGCCTCGCCGATGGGCAGGTTTGGCACGTAGTTCACCAGCCTGTCGTTCTCGATGACTATGCAGGTGTCCGACTTTGCCATGAGACGCTCAAGGCCCCATTTTGCCTTCTGCACGCGCGCGCGCTCAAGGCGGAATGGTATTGAGACGACTGAGACGACGATTGCGCCCTGCTCCTTTGCAATCTCTGCGATGACCGGCGCTGCGCCCGTTCCCGTGCCTCCGCCCATGCCTGCGCAGATGAAGACAAGCTCTTTGGTGCCTATCACTTCGCGCAGCTTGTCGCGGCTCATTTCCGCGCACTTCGTCGCTACTTCAGGGAAGCCGCCTGCGCCCAAGCCCCTTGTCACCGATGATCCAATCAGCACCCTCTTGTGGGCCTGCACTATCTTGAGGTGAAGCTGATCAGTGTTAACAGCAATAGTCTGTGCGCTTTTTACCCCGTTCTTCATCATTCGGTCGACCGTGTTGCAGCCTGCGCCGCCCACGCCGATGATGCCTATCCTGACGCCCTCATTGCTCATGAGCTCGTCCGCCTTTGTCTCCCCAACCACGTTTTCGAACATATCCAACCCCCGCCTTGTTTGTTTGTATCTGACTAATATTTGGACCGCGCATCCGCTCGCTAAAAACCTACATTCACGAGGGAAACTGCACTGTCCATCTGATCGCCAAACCTAATTCGCATGACAGGTTTAAATAGATTTCGAATTTTCGGATGCGCGCGTTCGGAAGGGAAAACTTCTACGGCGTGATAACCGTGCGCGCGGGCAAAAGCCAGAAAGCGGATGTTCGCGAAGTTGTAGGAAGTGTCAAATGCCACCGGCAGCCCACGCCACCAAAGTTTATAAGGCAAAAATTAGGAAATATATCGTGGTAAAATGCCTGAAGCCCGCTTGAGCCGGGACAGGTTTTCCCGTGCGCTCGAGTGCCATCAAGCAGCCTTCCCTGCGCCATCGCCAGCCTACTTTCCCAGCAGACCTGACACGCTGCGGACGAACTTCTCCGCAAACAAAACCACGCGCCTTGCCTCTTCCATGTCCGGGTAATAGTCGCCGGAGTACATTGTCTTGTGGCGCTTGTCGCGGTATTCGTCGAAAAGCTCGACCGCGTCCCCTCCAAGCTCGCCAAGGTATTTTGCCTCCAGGTACTTTGCCACGCATGCATGGCTTTTCTCGCGCCAGCCGTCCCTGAAAAGAACGGCGCGCGCCGCATCCAGCATTGCGGAATATGCGCCTATGACCGCAGAGTTTGGGGAATCGCTACCAAGGGAGAGCTTTGCCTCGGCCAGGAGCACCCCGGCTTTTTTCAGCTGCTCTTCGGCCTGCCTTGCTGAAGGAGGGATCTTCCGCAGCAATCCCTGCGCAACGCATGAGTCAAAGTCAATCATAGCGCTTCACCCCATAAAATCCTCCCATTGTAAAGCGAGAAATAGAATGCGTCGCTTTTTTCCCGCAGGCGCAGCAGCCTCTGAGGAGTGGCAACTACGATGTCGACCTGCGCGCCAAGCTTCCCGCCCAATTCCTTCTTTGCGCGCGCAACCTCAAGGTCGGACGGCTCGCAATCCATCTTCACCCATATGTCCAGGTCGCTGTCCTCGGAATTGGTGCCGCTTGCAAAGCTTCCGAACATGCCGATGCCTTTTGCTTTTGGGAAGCGCCTGCAAAGGAGAGGGATTACATTGGCTCGCGCCAGCCGTTCAACGTTCAGAAGCGCGCGCAGCGCGCGCACAGGCGGCGTGTCCTGAAGCGCCTTTCCCTTCACTATGCCGTTCTTGCGTAGTATCCCGGCGTACTTGTGCGACTGGCTTTTGCTGACGCCCGCCTTGCGCGCAACCCTGTCCGGCACTATTTCTTCCGAAGGGTGCAGAAGGATGTGCGAGAGCAGCTTCACGCGCTCATCTGTTGACAGCAGCGAGGGTATGTCCATGTTTTGTAGATATTATGTCCACATTTTATAAACATATTGTCCATGCCGCGTGGACACCGGAAAGCGCGCTCCAAAAAAACTCTGAAAAACGCAAAGAAAGCTCCGTGCAGGAAGCGTTTTATCTCCCCTGAAAAGACGACCATGGGATTCTTGCGCGCGCTCCAGCTATGCTTTGCAAAAATAATAAAAATGGCAACCAAAATATTTTTTACATGCACATATATTTATAAACACTTTATCTCCTGTTTTCTCAGCAATGATTTTCATGGCAGCATCAACCAAAGTTCATCCCACTTATTCGCCTCCCGCTGGCGCACCTTTGCGTTTTGGCATACTCAAGCAATTGAAGGACCCGTCAATCACACAAGTCAAGGCTGGGAGCCGGGTGGTGGATAACGCTGTAAGGCGACTTTTTGATTTCAAGCCGCTGGTGGAATTGACGGGCAACGAATCCATTGCGCTTGAAAACCATATGTCGATGCGGCTGGCAGACAAATACGGTGCATATGTGGAATGCACAAATGACTTGTTGTGCGGAAATTCAATGGTGGATATTGAGGGTGATGGGCCTAGGCGCGCCACACTAGACGAGATCGTGCGCATGCTTTCGTGCGAAATGAACTCGCACGGCACGGTCATCACCACCAAGCCAGGCAAAAATAAGCATGGAACATATGGTTCCCTCAACGCATATTATAATAGTTCGTTCAATCTACAACAATATGCAGCCCATGTCATGGACATTCCAAGGGCGGCTGAATCTCTGTTTGCCCAGACTGGAAAGCCCGGAAATGCTTTTCGAGCTTAAACTTCTTATGGGGAACAGAGTGCATGTCCACGCGCTTGGCCCATTTGATGAGCCCCATAAAGAGGTTGATTTCTACCATATGCTTACTGCCGAACGGTTGCCATCCTCCTTCAGGGAAAAATTCAATTTGATTGTGTCCAACGCATCGCTGCACTTTGCTCTCCTTTGTCATCGGGCGCTTGAAAGCATTGCGGAATCGCTTGCTCCTGGCGGGGTTGCCTTTGTCAGGCACATCGGTTGCAAAATCTATGACGGGCCTTCCGAATGGGAATCGGCACTTGATGACTACATCGCAAGCCGCCCAGCCCTGGATATCAAAAAGCTCCTAAGTTGCGGCGGGCAAGATGCCGAATCAAGTGCCATTTCTGGCCGCTACAAGGATGGGGTGCTATTGGATCATGATGAGTATGGTAGTGCCGCAAAGTCTAAGTCCATCCATGCAATCAGAGTTGCGGTGGCAGGCATAATGGAAAGGGCAGACATGGATGTCGAAATTGGCATGGGGCATGACACGGATATTTTTCAGCTGGCGATGCGAAAAAAACATTCATCCTGCTCCCGCTAATTTTTCATAAAAAAAACCCCAAAACGCTCTCGCTAAAGGTTGTTAAAAAAAACCAAAAGCGCGCAAGGGGGTTGGGTTCCCGCGCGCCAATGTTTGTCAAAGACAGTTTGTTATAGGTTCGGTCGGTGCTGACATCTAGCCGATTATCTCTATGTCGCTGTACGACACTTCCTTCTTCGGCTCGTCGTTCCCTGCGCCAAACACGTTCGCACCCTTCACACCGGTCACGATGGCAACGATTTCCAGCTTGCCGTCGTATCCTGGGATGAGCCTCGCGCCCCACTTGACATTTGCCTGCGGGTCCATCTTCTCAGTGATGATTTCTCCCGCCTTGATGGCGTCTCCAAGTGTGAGGTCTGCCCCTCCCGATATGTGGATGAGCGCGCCATTTGCGCCTTCGTAGTCGACATCCAAGAGCTTGTTCTTGAGCACCCCTTCCGCGGCTCCGCGGACCTTGTCGGTGCCCTTGCCCTCGCCAACAGCGATGAAGCCCACGCCGCCTCCCTGAACGATGGAGCGCACGTCTGCAAAGTCGATGTTGATGAGCGACGGCTGCGTGATCGTCCACACAAGCCCTCCGACCGCCTTTGAGAGAATTTCGTCTGCCACTGCAAACGCCTCGTTCATCGGCAGGTTCGGGACGAGCTTGACTAGCCTGTTGTTGTCCAGAACGATTACCGAGTCGACGTGCTTGCGCAGCTTTGCAATTCCCTCTTCGGCCTTTACCCTCCTTGCCCTTTCAAGGTTGAACGGGTATGTGACCATGGCAACGACAATTGCGCCCTGCGCTTTTGCGATCTCCGCGATGATTGGCGCCGCGCCTGTTCCCGTGCCTCCACCCATGCCTGCGCAGATGAAGACGAGGTGCGCGTTCTCAAGCTCTTTCTCGAGAAGCGGCCTGTCCATTTCCGCGGCCTTGCAGCCCGTGTCAGGATAGCCTCCTGCTCCGAGCCCCTTGGTGATGGTCTTGCCGATGAGGATTTTCTTAGCCTTCTCGTGGATCATGTTGAGGTGCTGCCTGTCGGTGTTTACCGCGACAAGTTCGCATCCCTTCACGCCCGAGCGGATAAGCCGGTTTATTGTGTTGTTTCCGCCTCCTCCTACTCCTACTACAACTATCTTAATCTGGTCTGAGCCAAAAGATTCGGCTGGAGCTGGCTCTTGCTCGCCTAGGACTGATCTTACTAAGCTGTCCATACCTATCGCCTTGACAGCAATTCGCGGATTAGGTTTAAATATGTTACAGCAAGCCGTGCCTTTGTCGTCGCACGGCTTGGTGGGCGGCAGCGCGGGCAAGGCTCTGCCGGAATGCGGGGGAAAATTTCCACGCCGGAGAAAACGGGAAAGAGATGCGGTTGGCATGCAAAATGCGCCAGCCGCCGTTTCCGCACTTCCGCCTTTGTCATCGCCTTCGCGCGAAACCGTTGCAATGTTGAAGGCGAGACAGGCAGCATCTTTTTAAATTATTGTAATTAGACTATTTTCATGGGAGAAAGACGCATCAGGAAGAACTTAGCCACGGAAGGAACCAACGCGCGCAAGCCTACAAAGCCGCAGCTTTTTGAGAGTGAAACGAAGGGTGCGCAAGGAAAAAAAATCGATGAGCTGAAGGCGAATCTTGTCGAACTCGCGGGCTATGCCTACCGATACAAGAGCGAGAATCCGGAAAATCCAGATTTTTATTACAAAAATGAAGTCCGCGCTGCCGCGGATTTTGCCAGGCATTGCACATATACTGCACTTGGAGTGGTGGTGCGCGACGGGTTGGGGCGATACGCAAAAGATCCGCAAAGAATCGACATACTTGAAAAAGCCGAGGAAATCTTTTATGAAGTAAAAAAATTCTACGATTCGCTGCCTTATGCGCAGCTTGAGGGAAGGCAGGAGTTCTACCCGCTTTTCGTGATGAGGCGCTCTTTTGGGAAAATGGAGATAGAGATAAAGAACGTAAAGAAGAACCAAACAAATCAGTCTGAACGCGAGAGGTATGCACGTAACGCAGAACAAACCTGTGGAGAAATCAACTGCCTGTTCGAACTCTACATAAAATCAGTGCGTGAGGCTGCAAAGAGGCTGATGGATGCTGGCGTTGCGGGCGATACTTATGTTTATGTCCCATTCTACTCGCCGCCAAAATCAACGGCAGGCGAACTGGCTGCCCCACAGGAAGGCAACGATCCTGAAAAGATGAAACAGAAGGTGAATGAGCTTGCGAAGTATTATTTTACAGGGATGGGCGACTTGGTGAACGGCGGCTTGAGACACGGATGCGATGTATACTCCAAATACCCTGACCCAGGCGAGAGGCATGATCGTTGGAAAAATAGGCAACTGGATATAATGAAACAGCTCAAGGATTTATATGGCGGCATACCTGAAGGAGATCTCGCTTCAGACCCGCGTTTCTGCTATATAGCAGTAGGCAAGAGGCTTGTTGCCGAGATGGACGAGGCGGTTTCTGACGTGCTGGCTGGCGAAAAGCCGGGAAAGATGGCAAAAATAAAAATCGAGATGAAATTGGATAGCGTGCACCGCATCGGGCGCGCGTTCCTTGCTGCTGGCGAATGTTATGCTGACGAGATAGACTCCCTTGCGCGCAGGATACACGCGATTCCGGGCGAGGAGCAGTTCCACTTTGAGACCCCTACTGTGCATGGCGGCACTAAAAGAAAATACGAGACACAGCTGTTTTGAGCGCCTCGTTTATGCGCGCCTACCCGAGCAGCCCGGACACGGTTTCCTTCCTGCATCTTTGTTATTGCCTTCGAGCGCGCAAGCCCGCCATTGCGGACGCTATACAAAACCCTTTTATAATGCGCGCGAGAAATGGCGGCATGGTGCTTTTCGACGTTGCGCTGCTGGTTGTTTCCACCTTCATCCTGTCCAGGATGGCGTGCATCACAGTGGAGCAGGCAGGCAAGCTTTCGGATTACCTTGGCATAAGCAGGCTGGCAGTCGGCATGCTTGTGGTGGGCGCCATGGTGGCGCTGCCCGAGCTTGCAATCGCAATCACCTCGTCAGCCACCACGCACGGCGAGCTTGCGGCAGGAAATGTTTTCGGAGCCAATGTAACTCTCATACTTTTCGGCTTTGGCGTGGCAGCCTTCCTCTACGGCTTCAACGTGGAAAGGAAAAATCTGGAGGATATGGGATTTGCGCTCATGCTCACGTTCCTTATCTGCATATATATCATATTCATAACGCAGGTGCTGGGCAGGAGCATTGGCTTATACGAAGGGTTTGCCTTTTTCCTGGTCTTTGCATGGTATGCGGCCAAGATGGTGATAGACAAGGCGATGGGCAAGCGGAACCTGCGCGAGGATTTGGCGCACTTCGACACTGGCACCGTAAGCATGGAGAAGATAAACAAGATGGGGCTGGGCGGCCCGACCACTGCGTTGATTTTCACAGGCAGCGTGCTTGCAGTGTATGTGAGCAGCACTATAGTGGTCAACTCGGCACTTTCCATAACTGCCTACCTGGGGCTGGCACAAAGCTTCATCGCTGCGACATTCATTTCGCTTGGCACTGCGCTTCCCGAGATGATGGTGTGCCTGGAGGCGATAAAGAAGAAGATGTACACGCTCGCGCTTGGAGACGCCATGGGAAGCGTGATGGCGAACATGACTTTGGTGCTTGGCACAGCGGCAATCATCCAGCCGGTGTCGCTGCACCTGCAGGTGTTTGGCGTGGCGATGCTTTTCGCCGTGCTTGCAAGCGTGATATTCTTCTACTATGCCGCGCTCCGGAAGAGGTTCGGGAGGCGAGAGGGCGCCATACTGCTCGCGCTCTACGGGCTTTACCTCGTGGTCATCAGCGCATCCCAGCTGGGATTGCTGTAAGAAAATAATTCACTGCGCCCCTTTCATCGCATCATCGCGCAACTTTTTTTCACTGCGCGTTCTTCTTCGCCCGCGATGCTTTTTTCGCCGTGCATTCTTATTCGCCCGCGGTGCCGGCGCGCTTCACTGCGCGTTCTTCCGCCGCTGCATCTCGAACATGGATATTATTTCGCGCACAGTGGTCGCATCCGAGGGCGACTTGTCGTCCCTCATCGCCACCATGCGCGGGAAGCGCAGCGCATAGCCAGT
>Ga0247841_10010691_pt1 | contig 12431 bp, 8 predicted proteins | sample LaCruzMarch2015__2_FD_192410 | JGI IMG/M metagenome (GOLD analysis project Ga0247841, IMG submission 192410) | Freshwater microbial communities from meromictic Lake La Cruz, Castile-La Mancha, Spain - LaCruzMarch2015_18m | ecosystem: Environmental > Aquatic > Freshwater > Lake | place: Spain... | reverse complement strand
AGGAATTTTTCAAAACCACGACGTGTACTGTATAGCCCGCCGCCGTCTCCTCCACCTAATGCTCCACCAACGCCAGCACTAGATTGCTGAAGTAAAATAGCAGCTATTAAAATAATAGACAGTATAATCTGTACATAAGGTAATATTTTAGCGATTATTATCATACTTTTTTAGTATACTCTATTTTATGAGAATAAGCAAATTAAATATGGATTAAATCCTCTTAATTTTTATTCATTTGGTTCAATATGTATTAATATATTGGCTAATTCTGGCATTTCTTCCATCAATTTATTTTTGAGTTTATGGGAGATAAAATGGCCTTCTTTTACTGAGATTTTAGCATCTACCGTAATATGTAAATCTAAATGAAATTGCATTCCTGCTTTTCGGATAAAACATTTTTCAGTATCTATTACACCTTCTACATTTTTTGAAATTTCTCTAATTTCGGCGATAATTTCTTCGTGTGTATGTTCGTCCATAATTTCACCCAATGCGGGCCTGAAAATTAGATAACAATTATAAAGTATAAATAAAGATGCAAATAATGCTGCTATGTCATCAGCTTTTTCAAACCCTTTACCTAAAATCAAAGACGCACTTATTCCAATAAATGCTGCAATTGAGGTTATCGCATCACTTCTATGATGCCAAGCATCAGCTTTTAATGAAGTACTTTTTGTCTCGAGGCTTTTCTTGATAACTAATCTATAAGATATTTCTTTCCAAATAATTATTCCGGCTAAAACAAAAAGAGTATATGTTTTTGGCATTTCATGGGGGGTTTGTATATTTATTATTGCTTGACGCGCAATAATACTTGCTGAAATTATTAGAGAACCAACCACTAGGAATGTAACTAAAGGTTCAATTCTTCCATGGCCGTAGGGATGATTTTTATCTGCGGGTTTTGATGAATATTTAATTCCAAATAAAACTAAAATAGAAGAAAAAATATCAGTTGTTGATTCTATCGCGTCAGCAATGAGGGCGTATGAATTTCCAAAAAATCCAGCGGTCCATTTTATTGCCGCGAGTAGGGTATTACTTAAAATACTAAAATATATAGTTTTGATAGCTGTTTTTTGGTGGGGCATAGATAAAACTTAGTTCAAGAGAGAACTTGGTCACAAGTATTTTTCTGCTGAAAAATCTCGCGACCCCGCCTCGCTCCGTCGCGCTCCGGCTTTCAATTCCTCTCCTTAAAAAACAAAGACATAAAATGTCTATGTTTTTTGCACAAACTTCGTTTGTGCCCAGGAGAGGACTTGAACCTCCAAGGATTTCTCCACTAGTTCCTAAGACTAGCGCGTATACCAATTCCGCCACCTGGGCATGAAATCATACTAACAAAAATATATTTAAATTGCTACTTTTTGAGGCCTGGGGCGGAATTGAACCGCCGCATAGAGATTTTGCAGATCTCTGCCTTACCACTTGGCTACCAGGCCTTATATAAAAAACTAAATTTTGAAATAACTTTTAAACTCATCTTATTACCTGGCAGAGATCATCTCTGACTATTTTCATTTCGCTCCGCTCATGCCACTTGTTACCAGGCCTTATTTCCTACTATAAACTAGAAACTAGAACCTAGCAACTAATTTGCTTGTAATAACTCGTCAATTTTTTGTCTGTTCTTTTCTCCTTCATCTATTGCAACATCAAGATAGGGGATTGGGTTTATTTTTAGGTTTTTAGAAACATATTTTCTTAATTCTCCCAAATTTCTTTTTATAAATCCATAAGCTGCCTTTTCTTTTTCTCGTGGGAGAACACTAATCATAATTGTAGATTTTTTACCATCAGGAGACATAAGGACTCTAGTAACAGTTATCATAGAGGTAGGGCCTGCTTCACGTTCTATAAAAATAGCGGCGAGTTCTTTTATATTATTTTTTATTTTTTCATTTCTAAATTCGGACATATAAATTTAATTATTTAATCACAGTTATACAAGCTTCCAATACATCACCAGGAGCTATATCCATCTTTGATTCTACTTGCACCCCGCAATCACTTCCTTCTAATACCTCTTTGGATTTAATTTTATTTGTTTGTAATTCTACTATTTTCCCATTTCCAATTTCAAATTCTCGACGTATAATCCGTACTTTACTTCCAAGAGCTATTCTGCCTACTGTAACCTTCCCTCCGACTACTTGTTTATCTTTTGTCGCTCCAAATGTTTTAAGAATTTTTAACGAACCTATAACCTCTATGGTTTCTTGTCGAGGGCGACGTTCTTCTTTTAAATCTTTAAGCCAATCAGTAAGCTTGTAAATAATTTCAAAAGTCTCAACATTTACTTTTAGGGATTCGTTTAGATCTCGTGCACCATTATCTAGTTTGGTATTAAAACCTACGATGACACTTTCTTTATTAATACTTCCCATTTTGAGATCAGATTCATTTATTGCTCCTACTCCACTACTAATTATTTTAAATGAAATTTCTTCATTATTTAATTTAGTGATTTCTTTTTCTATGGCCTCGATAGAGCCCATTACATCAGTTTTTATGATAATTGGAATAATTTTTCCATTTTGATTTATTTTTTCTTCTGGTATTTTATTATTTAAATTTTCATCTTTTATATTACTGACATAATTTTCAGCTTCTTTTTTTGTTTTGAAAGATTTAAAAATATTTCCAACTTCAGGCATTGACTCAAAACCAACAAGCTTAATAGGAGATGAAAAGGTTGCTTCTTTTATTGGTAATCCTTTAAAATTTTCTAATATTCGGGTTGTAACAATTGCTTGTCCTGTGGCCACAAACATTCCAGAGTTTAATGTTCCATCTTTAATTATACAAGTAGCAGAAATTCCACGCCTTGGATCACATTTTGCTTCTATTATTATACCTGTGGCATTTAATGTTGGATCACCCTTAAATTCTTGTAAATCAGCAACAAGTATAATTAAATCTAAAAGTTCTTCTACTCCTGTTCCTGCTTTAGCTGAAATTAAAACGAAGGGGATATCTCCTCCTTGGCCTTCTAGATAAATACCTTTTTCGGCTAGATCCATTTTAGTTTTATCTACATTAGCATTTGGTTTATCTATTTTATTTATTGCTACTATATAAGGAACTTTGTTTTCTACAATAGTTTTATAAGCTTCAAGAGTTTGGGTTTTGACTCCATCTTCAGCAGAAACAACAAGAATTGCAATGTCAGCAGCTTCTGCCCCACGTGTTCTCATTTTAGAAAATGCTTCATGTCCTGGCGTATCTAAAAATGTGATAAGACGATTTTCTCCTTTTTCATCTTTTTTAATAACTTCATAAGCACTTATGTGTTGAGTAATTCCTCCAGCTTCACCATCTACAATGTTTGATTTTCTTATATAATCAAGTAGAGTTGATTTTCCATGATCAACATGTCCCATAACGACAACTACAGGGGGTCGTATTTTTTCAGTTTTTTGTATTTTTTCTAACATATAACTTATTTATTATTTAGTGGCCTTTTCTAAAACTTCTTTTTCTTCACTTGATAATTCAAAATCAGATTTGCCATTAATAATTGGTTTAGCAAATATACTCATTCGATCGCGAGCATATAAACTAGACATTACAACGCCATTACCCTCATCATTCATAAAAGCTATGGCAAAACTTTGATTGCCCCCAGCATCAACAAAAGGATTAAATCTAATAGTTTCTATATTTCTAATAGATTTATTGAGTCTGTAGTCTGTTTCTTTTAAATGTGTATCTATTTTTTTTTGAGTTTCTTCTAATTTATTTATTTTTTCACCAACAATTACAATCATTTCTTCTAAATTACGAGCTTTTGTTCCAGCAAAGATTTTTTTTAATCTGTACTCAATCATTAAAATCCATAATAAGATAATAATAACGACGGAGGCAATTATATAAAATAATATAGTAATATTCATAATCTTCTCAGAGTATATACCAATAAGGCTTTTTTTACAATATGTGATATTCTTATATTATGTTTAATAAAAATATATATTTAGATCATGCAGGAGCAACCCGAATAGATGACAGGGTGATTAAAAAGATGTCTTTTTATGAAAAAGTCTTTTTTGCTAATCCTACTGGGATACATGAAAAAGGTAAAAAAATTAGAGAAATTATTGAAGATAATAGAGAAAAAATTGCTAATTTATTAAAAGCTCATAGTGATGAAATTATTTTTACGGGGAGCGGAACAGAGAGTGACGCTATGGCTATTTGGGGAGTAATTAAAAACTATGAATTAAAAATTAAAAATAAAAAACTAGAATCAAAAATTCCACATATTATAACTTCAAAAATAGAGCATCCTGCTGTACTGGAGAATTGTAAAATGCTAGAAGAAAGAGGAGAGGCAGAGGTTACTTATTTAGGGGTTAATAAAAATGGAATAATAAATTTAGAAGAATTTAAAGATAGTTTAAAAGATAATACTATTTTGGTTTCAATTATGTATGCCAATAATGAAATTGGAACCATTCAGCCAATACAAGAAATTGCCAAAATAATTAGACATTTTAAAAAAAATAAACAAGAAAGAGAAAATGATTTTTTGGGACACTCGGATGAGGGAGGACAAGGGACTGGATCACTCAATAATCATTTTCCCTTTCCTGTTTTTCACACTGATGCATGCCAGGCTATGAATTATTTGTTCACAGAAAATATAGAAAAATTAGGAGTTGATCTTATGTCTTTCAATAGTTCAAAGATTTATGGTCCAAAGGGTATTGGTGTTTTGTATAAAAAAAGAAATATAAATCTTTCTCCTTTATATATGGGGGGAGGACAAGAATTTGGATTACGATCTGGAACTGAAAGTGTTGCTTTGATTGAGGGAATTACTTTAGCATTAGAAATAGCAAATAAAATTAAAGAAAAAGAAAATAAGAGACTTATTAAAATTAGAGATTATTGTATTCTTAAATTATTATCACTTTCTGATGTTTCTGGTTATAAAATAATTCTTAATGGAGATAAAACGAATAGACTTCCTAATAATGTGAATATTTCAGTGTTAGGTATTTCAAGTGAGCTTTTAGTTATTGAGTTGTCGGCATCTTCTATTTTTGTTTCAGAAAAAAGTGCTTGTAAGAGTAATGAAGAAGGAAAATCTTATGTTATAAATGCGATAAGAAAAGTCTGCCCAAGGCAAGGGACTGAAATTGATGGTTCTTTAAGAATTTCTCTTGGTAGATGTAATAAAAAAAGAGATATAGATATATTATATAAGGAGTTAAAGAGAATTTTAGAAAAATATCGAAACTGGAAGTAAAAAGTAAAATATGGTATATATATAATATGGATATTAAAGAATTAGATAAAAAACAACTCATATTACTCACTTTACTTATCACTTTTGTTGTGTCTATCGCTACGGGCATTGTTACAGTTTCTTTGATGAATCAAATGCCTAAAAGTGTTCCTCAGACAATAAACAATGTTATTCAACGAACAATAGAAAAAGTTACAACAGTCGAAGTTCCTGTTTATCAAAATGAAAATCAAAATGAAAATAAAGATAATGTTAGTGATAATAAAAATGGAGAAGTTTCTTTCTTGAGTGAAAACGAAGCTCTTGTATCTATTTATCTCAATAATAAAGATCTTACCACTACAGAAAATGAAATAAATAAAGAAGAGGATGTTAAGACTCCTGAGGCTATAGGGCAGGGAGTTATAATTTCAGATGTTGGATTAATCCTTGTCGATTCGAGTTTGATAACAGATTTGGATTCATATAAAGTTTTATTAGATAAAACTGAATTTAGTCTAGTTGTACTTAAAAAATTCAATAATGGATTTACTGTTATGAAAATAACTCCCATGAAAGTAGAAACAGAAACTGTAGATAAAATAGAAACTCCAACCGAAACACAATAGAATTAAATTTAGTATCAATCTTTAATTCTTAATTATTAATTACATATATATATGCCCCCATTTAACAATTTTACAACTAAAGCAAAAGAAGTAATACGCAAAGCTCATGAACTTGCTATTGAACGTGGGCAAAATCATGTTAATTCTTTACATTTATTAACGGCACTTTTAACACAAGAAGATTCTTTGGTTATATCTATCTTGGACAAAATGGAAGTTGATACATTACTTTTGACAGACAATCTAATTGAAATGATTGAATCCCCAGAGAGCCGTAATACAATTTCTCCATCTTATCAAATCTATTTAACTCCAGATCTTGCTCAAGTGATAGAAAATTCAAGCAAGGTTGCTGTTTCTCTTAAAGATGAATTTGTTTCAACTGAACATTTATTTGTTTCTCTTTTAGAAACACCAGGAGAAGTTCGTGAATTTTTAGGACGTTTTAAAATAAATAAAGATTTAGTTCTCGACGTTCTTAAATTACTTCGAAATGAAAATGTTAATGGTTCTAATATTTCTAAAAAACCAAAACTTTTGACAAAATTTACTCGGAATCTTACCTCTCTTGCAAGGGAAGATAAATTAGATCCTGTAATTGGGCGTGATAAAGAAATTATGCGCATGATGCAAATTCTTTCACGAAGAACAAAAAATAATCCTATTTTAATAGGAGAAGCAGGTACGGGTAAAACAGCTGTTGCAGAAGCTTTGGCTATTCGTATAGCAAAAAATGATGTACCTGAGAGTTTAAAAGATAAAGAAGTAGTATCACTTGATCTTGGTTTGTTATTATCGGGAACAAAATATAGAGGAGAATTTGAGGAAAGACTTCGTGGAATAATGAAAGAAATAGAAAAATCGAATGGCAAAATAATTCTTTTTATCGATGAAATTCATACTATTGTTGGAGCAGGATCTTCTGAAGGATCACTTGATGCCTCAAATATGTTAAAGCCAGCTCTTGCTCGTGGAGAACTCCGTGCAATAGGAGCGACGACTTTAAAAGAATATCAAAAACACATTGAAAAGGATCCAGCTCTCGCTCGCCGTTTTCAACCTGTATTTATTGATGAACCAAATATTGATGACGCTATTGCAATTCTTCGTGGGCTTAAAGAAAAATATGAACTTTTCCATGGGGTACGCATTACTGATGACGCAATTATTTCTGCAGTGAATTTAAGTTCAAGATATATCACAAATAGATATTTACCTGATAAGGCTGTTGATCTTATCGACGAGGCATCTTCTTCTTTGCGTTTGGCTCTTGAAAATAAGCCACAAGTTTTAGAAGATTCAGATAGAAAGATAATGCGTTTTGAAATAGAGAAAGAAGCTTTGATGAAAGATATAACAAGAGAGAAGCAGTCTCAAAATAAAGAGGCTAGATTAAGGATGAAAGATATTGAAAAAGAAATCGCTAATTTAAAAGAGAAGACCTATGAACTTGAACTCAAATGGAAAAACGAAAAAGAAACTGTTGCAGAAATTAGAGAAATCAAAAAAGAATTAGAAGCTTTTAGACTTGAAGCAGAGAATGCAGAAATGCGAGCAGATTTAGCAAAAGCAGCAGAAATTCGTTATGGAAATATTCCAGATTTACAAAATAAATTAGTTACAAAACTTGCTCGACTTAAAAAACTTCAAAGATCACGTCGGATTTTAAAAGAAGAAATAAATTCAGAAGATATCGCTTCGGTTGTAGCTCGTTGGACTGGTATACCCCTTGAAAAAATGCTTGAAGAAGAACTAAAAAAATTAGCTAAATTGGAAGATAGTTTACGATTAAGAGTTGTAGGGCAAGATATTGCAATAAAGAAAATAGCTGATGTTGTCCGTCGTAATCGGGCTGGAATCTCAGACCCAAATAAACCCATTGGTTCGTTTATTTTTCTTGGTCCAACAGGAGTTGGAAAAACAGAACTAACGAAAGCTCTGGCCTCATTTATGTTTAATGACGATAAAGCTCTTATTAGAGTAGATATGAGTGAATATATGGAGCGACACAGTGTCTCTAAATTAATTGGTTCACCTCCTGGTTATGTTGGTTATGATGAATCAGGGAGTCTTACTGAAGCAGTTCGTCATCGTCCTTACTCAGTTATCTTATTTGATGAAATTGAAAAAGCTCATCCTGAAGTTTTTAATATTTTACTCCAAGTATTAGATGAGGGGCGTCTTACTGATGCAAAAGGTAGAGTTGTAAATTTTAAAAATTCTATAATTATTTTAACTTCCAATATAGGAACTCAATTTATAGAAAAAATGGAATCACTTGGTTTTACAAATAATTCTAAACTAGATGAATATAGTCAGACCAAAGAAAAAGTTTTAGGTTCCTTAAAAGATCATTTCAGACCAGAATTTTTGAATAGACTGGATGATATTATTGTCTTTGATATTTTACCCCCTGAAGTTATAAGAAAAATTGTTGATATTAAAATAGAAATAATAAGAGAGCGTTTATTAAATAAAGGAATTTCTCTTGATATAAACGACGAAGCTATGTCATTCTTAGGAAAAGAAGGGTATAACCCCCATTATGGAGCACGTCCACTAGGGCGCTTGATTCAAGATAAAATATTGAATCCCGTGGCAATGTTTATTATTTCTAAGGGGATAAAAAAAGGAGATACTGTTTATGTAACAATGAAAGATGGTGAAATGCTAATAGAAATGAAAAAGAAAAAAGTTGTTTCAAATGTAAAAATTATAAAACAATCAATATCTAATAATAAATAAAAAATAAAATCTCCTCATGAAAGAGGAGATTTTATTTTTTATTTGACAAATTGTTATTTTCTAGTAATGTAAAGATAAATTTTCTTTAGTTCTAACAAATTTAAATTCAAAAAAAGATGAACAATCTATTTTTTCTTGTACCGATGGCATCGGTAATTGCATTATTTTTCGCTTATTATTTTTTCCAGCAAATGCTGAAAGAGAGCGAAGGAACTGAAACAATGGCAAAAATTGCGCTTTACGTGCGTAACGGAGCTATGGCCTATCTAAAACAACAATACAAAGTTGTTTTAATCGTCTTTGTAATAATCACAGTAATTTTTGCAGTGATGGCTTATTGGCTTAAAATTCAAAATCCATGGGTGCCATTTGCTTTTATCACTGGTGGTTTCTTTTCAGGGTTAGCTGGTTTTTTTGGAATGAAGACAGCTACTTATGCTTCAGCTCGTACTGCAAATGCTGCTCAACGTTCGTTGAACGATGGTCTTCAATTGGCTTTTCGTTCTGGAGCCGTTATGGGCTTAGTAGTTGTGGGTCTTGGCTTGCTCGACATTTCGGTATGGTTTTATGCACTGCAATTTATCATTGGGTCACTAGATTCTACGACAAACTCGATTATTGCTGCTGATCCATCGATGAAGTTAATTATCATCACGACGACTACTCTTACTTTTGGTATGGGTGCTTCTACGCAAGCATTGTTTGCACGTGTAGGTGGTGGTATTTTTACAAAAGCAGCTGATGTAGGTGCTGATCTTGTAGGTAAAGTTGAAGCCGGAATTCCTGAAGATGATCCTCGTAACCCAGCAACTATTGCCGATAACGTAGGTGATAATGTAGGTGACGTAGCAGGTATGGGTGCCGACTTATACGAATCGTATTGTGGGGCTATCCTTTCGACTGCTGCTCTTGGAGCAACTGCTTTTGCTGGGTTTGGTATAGAAACTCAATTCAACGGTGTTATTGCTCCAATGATAATTGCTGCGGTGGGAATATTGCTTTCAATTTTCGGAATATTTTTAGTTAAAGCAAAAGAAGGTGCTTCTCAAAAACAATTACTTTCTGCTTTAAGTAGAGGAGTCAATGCAAGTTCTGTTGGAATTGCTTTATTGTCATTACCCATACTTTATTTTTTAGAAATTCCTAATTATTTAGGAATTTGGGCATCAATGCTAGTAGGATTATTAGGAGGTATAGGTATTGGTAAAATTACTGAATATTTTACATCCTCAGCTTTTAATCCAACTAAGAATATCGCCAAATCAACAAAAACAGGGCCTGCGACAGTTATTATTTCCGGTATAGGAACCGGTATGATATCGACAGCCTTTCCTGTTTTAATCGTTGGAGCATCCATAATACTTGCTTTTCTTTTTGCTTCGGAATTTAATTTCGATAATATTAGTATGGGACTTTATGGTATTGCTATTGCTGCTGTGGGAATGCTTTCTACCTTAGGAATTACATTGGCTACCGATGCTTATGGTCCTATTGCTGATAATGCAGGTGGGAATGCAGAAATGAGTGGGTTAGGAGCTGAAGTTCGTAAACGTACTGATGCATTGGATACCCTCGGAAATACTACAGCTGCAACAGGTAAGGGTTTTGCTATTGGCTCAGCTGCTTTAACAGCACTTGCTTTAATGGCTTCTTATATGGAAGAAATTAAAATTGCTTTAGCTCGTATTCCTGAAAAAGCACAACTATTTTTTGATATAGTTGGAGTTAATATTCATCAAGCTACTATCCCTCAGATGATGCAATATTTTAGGGTTGACTTGATGAATCCTCGCGTCTTAGTCGGAGCATTTATTGGTTCAATGGCCGCTTTTTTATTTAGTGGTCTAACAATGAATGCTGTAGGTCGTGCTGCTCAAAGTATGGTAGAAGAAGTACGTCGACAATTTCGTGAGATTAAGGGAATTCTAGAAGGAGAAGCAGAACCGGATTATGCTCGTTGTGTGGCTATCTCAACCAAGGGGGCACAAAAAGAAATGTTGTTACCATCAATGCTCGCTATTTTAATACCAGTATTTACGGGTGTTATATTTGGGGTATCAGGAGTAATGGGTTTATTATTAGGTGGTGTATCTACTGGATTTATTCTTGCTGTGTTTATGGCGAATGCTGGTGGAGCTTGGGACAATGCAAAGAAATATATTGAAGAAGGTCATTTAGGAGGTAAGGGTTCAGATGCTCATAAAGCAGCTGTAACCGGTGATACCGTAGGTGATCCATTCAAAGATACTTCAGGCCCATCACTTAATATTCTCATTAAACTGATGAGCATGGTTTCCATTGTTATGGCTGGATTGACCGTAGCATGGAGTTTATTTTAATTTTATATTTTAATTTAATTTAAAAATTGAGCACTCTTGGGTGCTCTTTTTTTGTTTGTGTATCGGTTAGGACCGCGATTACGCTTTTCGAAGCTTACCCCGTAGGCGATTTAGATGAATCGCAGCTTCAGTACACCTTTCGCAAGACAAGTAGTTTATTCGCCGGGTAGGAATTTCGAAGCTTACAGCCTCAGTACACCTTTTCCGTTCGTGATTACACTCACATGGAAAAGGTTTTCGAATCCTACACGCAAGACAAGTAGTTGTCTTGCTCCGACGCACAAAACAAAAACCCTTTTCAGGGTTTATTTGTTTTGTGCGCCGGGTAGGATTCGAACCTACGTAGCCCGAAGGCGTTTGATTTACAGTCAAATGCAATTGACCACTCTGCCACCGACGCAATTTTATGTTAGTAATTAGATAATAGGCTCTAGTTACCACTAGAAGAGTATACATGGTTTTATAATATTTTTCAAGATTAGAAAAGTATGATAAAATATATACATGTCTCAACTTTATAGTAATTCGATTTTTTGGATAGATATTGAAAAAATTAAGCCAAACCCTTTTCAGCCTCGTCGTGAATTTGATGAAGCTCGCTTAAAAGATTTAGCAGATTCAATTCGCCAATATGGTGTTCTTCAGCCTCTTGTCGTATCTCGTGAAGAGATTCAAAAAGAAGATGGTGTTTTGGTTGAATATGAATTAATAGCAGGGGAACGTAGATTGCGAGCATCTAAACTCGCTGGTATTGATCAGGTTCCAGTAATTATAAGATCAGGTGATGACAATATGGCTAAACTCGAATTAGCTATTATAGAAAACCTTCAACGAGAAGACTTAAATGCGGTTGAACGCGCAAGAGCATTTATGAGATTAGTTGAAGAGTTTAAATTTACTCATGGTCAAGTTGGAGCGAAAGTTGGAAAGAGTCGTGAATATGTTTCAAATACTTTGAGACTTTTGGCTTTACCACAGGAGATGCTTGATGCGTTATCTGCTGGTAAAATAAGTGAAGGACATACAAGACCTATTTTGATGTTAACAGACAGGCCAGAAGAACAAATGGTTTTATTTAAAGAAATAGTTTTTAAAAAAATGACCGTACGTGATGCAGAAAAAGCCGCACGCAAAATTGCTTTTGATCGTGTTCGTAAAAAAGAGTATTTAATGGATCCAGAAATTGCTGAAATGGAAGAACGATTACAAGAATCTCTTGGTACTCGGGTTCATATTGAGAAAAAAGAAAACGGAGGATACATAACCATAGATTTCTTTACTAATGATGATCTGCATACAATTTTAGGATTAATTAAATCAAGTGAAGAAAAAAATCCTAATGGGATGTTGGATAAATTTATCGCAAGTCAACCAAAAGAAAATATTATTATGACGGAAGAAAAAACTAATGTAGATTCCTCAAATGGGATAGAAGGCAAAGATGATGATATTATTTTAATGGAAGACCGAACA
>Ga0247841_10010690_pt1 | contig 12432 bp, 8 predicted proteins | sample LaCruzMarch2015__2_FD_192410 | JGI IMG/M metagenome (GOLD analysis project Ga0247841, IMG submission 192410) | Freshwater microbial communities from meromictic Lake La Cruz, Castile-La Mancha, Spain - LaCruzMarch2015_18m | ecosystem: Environmental > Aquatic > Freshwater > Lake | place: Spain... | reverse complement strand
GCATCTCTTCATTGTGATGGGATCCCGAAACAAGTTCGGGATGACAGTTTTGTTGTTCGGGATGACAGCTTCTGGAAATTATTTTAATATCTTTCAAACTCAATTCCCTCGCTAAAACAATGCGTTTAACACCTTGTTTTGCCCAAAAACTAGCCGCTAGCTGATTCGTAGTATTTGCTTGTGTAGATAAATGAATCGGAATATCAGTATTTGCTTTAATAAAGGCTAATATACCAGAATCAGCCACGATAAAAGCGTCCGGAGCAAGCTTAATTGATTTTAAAATATGCTTCTTAAGCGCTTCAATTTCGCTAGCATGAGGGAAAATATTAATAGTCAGATATACTTTTTTGCCGATTTTATGAGCGTAACTAATACCTTCTTTTAGTGTTCTCTCATCGAAACCGACTTCTCTTGTGCGCATCGAAAAATTGGGCGTAGATGCGTAAACTGCATCTGCCCCATACATAAAGGCAATTTTTAATTTTTCCAAATCTCCAGCTGGAGATATCAACTCTGGTTTTTTCATAACAAATAATTGTAGCAGAAAGCCAATCAAAAATGAAGGAAAAGAATGTCTTGTCTTGGTTAATTCAGCAATAAACATCTCTTTATGCAAAGTCACGACGATTAAAAAGAAACCCTCTGTTAATCTTAGTGCTGATTATGAGATCAAACGGATTTAAAATCGGAAAAATTTTTGGCATCGAAATATTTATCGATTACTCTTGGTTTATAATATTCGTTCTAATCACATGGCTTTTGGCGGCACAATTTTTTTCTTCGTTCAATCCGCAAGCAAGCATTTTGATCAATATTATTCTAGGCACTATCACCTCTCTATTGTTTTTCGCCTCTGTTTTAACTCATGAGCTAGCCCATTCGATCGCAGCTAAGAGGAATGGTATTAAAGTTAATCGAATTACTCTCTTCTTGTTCGGCGGAATATCTGAATTATTTGAAGAGCCAACTAGTGCCAAAACGGAATTTAAAGTCGCGATTGTCGGCCCCTTGACCAGCTTTTTACTGGCAGCTTTATTCGGGCTACTATATTTAGTATTTAGAAGCCATGCGAATTTAATCAATTTTACTTTGGTCTTTTCAACTTTAGCTGAGATCAATTTACTCTTAGGTTTCTTTAACCTCCTCCCCGGCTTTCCGCTTGATGGGGGAAGAATTTTACGATCAATTGTGTGGGCTGTCAATAAAAACCTGAAAAACTCGACATACATTGCGACATTAGGGGGAAGAATAGTTGCCATTATAATAGTTTTTATCGGTATACTGCGCGGCATCACGACTGATTTCTTTGGTGGAGTCTGGCTCATTTTAATTGGACTATTTCTATATCAGGCCGCGGGACAAAGCTATTTAGAACTATTAATTCGTTTGGCTTTGGAAAAAGTGCGAATTAAAGAAATAATGAATCCAAATATTGTGTCAGTTAGTCCGTTTCTAACCATAAATGATCTAATCGAAGAATACTTTATTAAATATAATTATATAACGCTGCCTGTGATTAGGAATAACGTAATAGTGGGAACTATTTCGTTGGATGACATTCGAAATAGTTCCGAGGATTTAGAGAGCGCGTCCAGGGTTCATGAAGTAATGAAACAAAACACAAATAATCTATATCTAGAACAGGAGGATAAAGTTTTGGACGCTCTAAAACAAATGGTCGCGCATAAGGTTAGTTTTATCTCAGTGCGAAACCATGATCATGATCAATTGATCGGTATTTTAACACTGGATGACATTGCCAAGTATCTATCTGACAAGAATGTGATCTAATTGTAATAATGAGATTGCGGAAATATTATTCAAGTCCGCTAAGGACTCAAATATTAGAGTTATCAACACCTCTTTGTTGACTTTTTTTCATTGTAGCTTTATATTTTTTATAAGGTTGATAGTTCAGAATATCGTTTGCGTCGAGACCGAATCGTTTAATCGCAACTATTGGGTTGAACGACCGAATGCAGACGAAATACATGTCTGAGCTTCAACTCTTCTCAGTGTGGAAGGTTTGTCTCCACACAACAATTATTTTAGCCGATGTTGCATCGGCGAGCTGGTCTTTAAAGGCCAGCGAAATTTGGCCTGACGGCCGCACACGGTCCCGGTAGTATTACGCCGGGACCTTGTCATTTATCCACAAGTTGCAAATTTGCAAAATAAATTAATCAGTGCTATAAATTATATTATCACGATGCAGAAGGGAGAAAAGTAAATGGTAACAGCTATTTCCCTTGCCATCGTGTTCACTGGTTCAGGTTCTTTCCCTGCCCAAATCCCTTTCACGCCAGAAGTCCAACCCCCCACAGAAGTTTGTTTTATGGGCGGCGCAACTGCGGCGGAAAGAAGAGTTCGGGAACTAGGGTTTGGGTGTCCAAGTGGACACAATGGTGCTCGTACGTAGCATCTCCCCGAGTGGCGTCGGGAGATGCTTTCAGAGTTTATTTCTTAGGATCCCGAAATTGGGGATCTTATACGACTAGAGTGGGACCCGCCAAGTCCCCAAAAATCTTGGGCTTGTGTAGCCGAGCCTGAGCTTTCCTTCGCGAGGAGGACAATTTATGAGGTTTTGTTCTCGTGCATTTCATGGTTCCAAATCGCCATTGCTCGAAAACGCAAAAAAGTAGAGCGCACGGCGACGCATAAAAAAACCGAAGATCACATTAGGAGCGCGTGTAATATTAGCGCGCTCCTAAATCCCCACCTTTTATAAAGTTTAATTTATACTTGATTGATAATGCGGCCTTCCATCGTTCTTAGAAGGTCTTTTTTAATACCTTGTTTAATTAAAAACGCACAGGATAAATACATAATAAAAAATCAGCCGTTTAGTTCCGGCTGATTTTTTATATATATCATATAGATTCTGAAACCACAGACATGTCGCCATGGCATGCAAGTTCAGAATGACAAATTGTGATTAGAATCGAGCCCATTCGACAGTGCTCAGGGCGAGGTTTAAAACCTCGCGAAGTGAGCGAAAGCTTTGTTTGCTTCTGCCATTCTGTGAGTATCCTGCTTCTTTTTAATAGCGGCGCCTTCACCATGATATGCACTTACAAATTCACTAGCCAATTTATCAGCCATTGGCTTACCTTTTCCGGCTCTAGCAGCAGTAATAATCCATCGCATTGCTAAGGTGTTGCGTCTGTCTTTACTAACTTCCATAGGAACTTGGTAGTTAGCGCCACCGATTCTTTTGCTTTTTACTTCAAGAATTGGCCCGACGTTTTTAAGCGCCTGCTCAAAAATTTCCATTTCCGGAGTTTTTAGTTTCTCGCTAGCACTCTTAAGTGAGTTGTAAACAATTTGCTCAGAAACAGTCTTCTTGCCATTTAGCATGATGTAGTTGATGAATTTAGTCAAAATAACACTGTCGAACCTTGGATCAGGTTCTAGACGATGTTTTTTAGTTTTTGCATTTCCTCTGGACATATTTTTCCTCTATACAGATTTTACAGATCTCTCTCGGATGTACAGATTGTACGGATTTTTTTATCTGTATTTATCTGTATATCTTGTTGTGATCTGTACATCTGTATTAATCGTTAGATTTTTTAACGCCATACTTGCTGCGGGCTTTCTTTCTGTCTTTTACACCAGTCAAGTCAAGTTTGCCACGGACAATGTGGTATCGCATACCTGGAAGGTCTTTTACTCGACCACCCCTAATCAATACAACCGAGTGCTCCTGTAGTTGATGTCCTTCGCCGCCAATATATGCGTTTACTTCCATTCCATTAGTTAACCTAACTCTGGCAAATTTTCGAAGAGCTGAGTTTGGCTTTTTCGGTGTCATTGTCCCAACTTTAATACAAACCCCGCGTTTTTGAGGACAACCATCGCTCACCTTTACAGGCTTGTTTTTTAGATGGTTAAAAGTCGTCTTTATCGCAGTAGTCTTGGTTTTTTTTTGGGTCTTTGCGCGACCGTATTTAACTAATTGGTTTATTGTTGGCATAATTTCTATCTTTCATCTCATTAACTAAATCATAATATCACAATATGTTCACTCAGTCAATTATGTATGATTTCCAAATTTCTAAATCCTAATTTCTAATTCTTAATCAATTCCTAATATCCAATTTTTAATTTTTTGGAATTTGGAATTTAGATTCTTATTTGAAATTTGTAATTTGGGCTTTGTAATTTAATTTACTTGCTCATTCCTCTCAATCGCTCACTTTCAGTTAAGCCGGTACCGGCAGGAATTAGTTTGCCAATAATTACATTTTCCTTTAGGCCCCTTAAATGATCAATTTTTGCCGAAGTGGCGGCTTCAATCAAAACAGAGGTAGTTTCTTGGAAAGAGGCAGCGGATAGGAAGCTTTCTGTCTTTAGCGCGACACGAGTAATACCCATGATAATGTCTTCGTATTCCGCTTTCTTTTTACCTTCCTTAATAAGATCATCATTCGCTTTGTCGACATCAATTCGATTAATAACTTGACCGGCAAGATAACCTGAATTACCTGAAGAAGTAATTTTGACCTTGCTCATCATTAATCTAACAATAACTTCAACGTGTTTATCGTTAATATCCTGACCTTGTGATTCATAAATCATCTGAACATGTTTGATAATATAATTCTCTGTTTTCGACCGTCCGGCAAGTTTCAAACTTGCCGTAAGATCAAAATGTCCTTCAGTTAAGGGCTGACCTTTTTCTACTTCGTCGCCATCCTTAATTTTAAGCTGTGCTATTCTAGGTAAATTGTATTCACGAACGATATTCCCGCTGCTCTTAATAACGGCTTTTTTGCCATTTAAGGCAATTTCGCCGTTAACCTTACTTCTAAGTGGTTTTTCTCCCCGCATTCCGCTTTCAGCGGAAGCAGGGGTGCCTGCTCCACCTTTGGTGGATGCGGCATCATCTGATGGCTCAGCGATTATTTGCTTTGCTTTGATTTTTTCACCATCTTGAACGATCCATTTATAACCCTGTTCAAGCTCGACAACTTCTGACTTTTCTCCTTTACCTGAGACAGTTATCACTATACCTTCTTTTTCTGTTCGAATTATAGCTTTGCCCGCGACGTCAGAAAGCACTGCCGGTTTCTTAGGTGTTCGTGCTTCAAAAATTTCTTCAACACGAGGAAGACCGGTAGTAATATCATCACCAGCCGCACCGCCAGTATGGAAAGTACGCATGGTAAGCTGGGTTCCAGGTTCACCAATCGCCTGAGCAGCAACGATACCGACAGTAGAGCCCTCATCAACCAATTTTCCTGTTGCAAGATCTAGACCATAGCATTTTTTACAAACGCCTCTGTCGGTCTGGCAACCAAGCAAAGAGAAGATTTCGATTTCACCTAGTCCGGCAGCATTGATTTTTTCTAATTCAGGCTCAGTAATAACAGTATTGGCTTTGATGCCGATCGTATCCTTTGCCAAAACTCTACCAATGATATATTTATCCCATTTCTCACCCAAATCCTCATAGAATTTGCGAGAAATAGTTCTTGATTTTGTTGTGCCACAATCGTCTTCAAGGATAACTGTGTCCTGAGACACATCAACAAGACGTCTAGTCAAATATCCAGCTTCGGAGGTTCTAAGAGCTGTATCGGCACGACCTTTTCGTGAACCATGAGTTGAGTTAAAGTATTCAAATACTGAAAGACCTTCTTTAAAGTTTGACTTAATCGGAAGCTCAATAATCTCACCTGTAGTATCTGCGACAAGACCTTTCATACCGGCAACCTGAATCATCTGAGCAACATTACCTCGAGCACCTGAAGTCATCATGATAAACAGGTCATTATCTTTTGGGTATTTGTCGATCATTTCTTTTTCAATTTCACCCTGAGCATTCATCCAGAGTTCAATCGTTTTAGCATAACGTTCTTCATCAGTTATTAAGCCTCTTTGATATTGTTTGTCGATCGCTATTAATTCATCTTCTGACGTCTTAAGAATTGCTGCTTTAGCTAAAGGGACATGAATATCATCGACAGCAAAAGTTAAACCGGATTTTTGAGCAAATTTGAAACCAATATCCTTAAGGTCATCAACAAACTGAGCAGTCCTCTCTGTGCCCAACAAACGGTAAATTTTATCAACAAGCTTTGTGACAGCTTTTTTATTAAGAACTTCATTAATAAAACCAACTTCTTCTGGAACAATTTCACTAAAAATAATCCTTCCGACCGTAGTTTCAATAATTTCTCCGTTGTTAAGTCTTGCTTTTATTTTTGCTCCAAGCTCAATATTTCCCTGATCATAAGCAGAGATAGCTTCGTTTTCAGAAGCAAAAATCATTCCTTCACCTTTAGCCCCTTCCTTTAAAGAAGTGACGTAGTAGCTACCCAAAATAATATCCTGAGATGGGGTGACAACCGGATCTCCGGAGGCAGGTTTTAGAAGATTATTCGCGGACAACATGATTGTTCTCGCTTCTTCTTGAGCCTTGTCAGACAAAGGAACATGAACTGCCATTTGATCACCGTCAAAGTCAGCGTTAAAAGCAGCACAAACCAAAGGATGAATTTGAATTGCTTTACCCTCGATTAAAACTGGTTGAAATGCCTGAATACCAAGTCTGTGAAGTGTTGGCGCACGATTCAAGAGCACATGTCTATTTTTGATAATTTCCTCAAGAATGTCCCAAACAAACGGTTCGCCTTTTTCAATTAATCTTGTTGCGTTTTTTACATTGTGAACATAGCCGTCAGAAATCAGCCTACCGATTACAAATGGTTTAAATAGTTCCAGAGCCATTATTTTCGGAAGACCACATTGATTTAATTTAAGTTTTGGACCAACAACAATTACAGAACGACCGGAATAGTCGACACGTTTTCCAAGAAGATTCTGTCGAAAACGTCCTTGTTTACCACGAAGCATATCCGACAAGGATCTCAGCTTTCTTTTACCGCCTGCGGATGAGGCAACTTTGCCTTTTCTAGCTGAATTATCTATTAACGCGTCAACTGCTTCCTGAAGCATTCTTTTTTCATTACGACAAATTACCTCAGGAGCTCCTTGAGACATTAGTCTTTTTATCGATTATTTCTATTTAAAACACGTCGATACAAATCATTTAAGTCCGAAGCAGCAAATCTGCCGCCATCCAGCTGAACCATTGGTCTTAGATCGGGCGGAATAACTGGAAGCCTTGTTAATATTAATGACGCTGGATTGATATCTGCTTTTTTTAAGTTTGAAATAGCTCTTAATCTTTTAAGCGCTTTTCCTCTCGCTAAACCAATTTGCTTTCGTGAAGCTTCCTTGGCTTTCTCAATCTCTACATCCAAATCAAGCTGTTTTAAAAGTTTTAAAACAGCTTCAGCACCTATTCCAACCTCAACAATTTGACCATATTTCATATTTAGTTCATGGTACATCTGTTCGGAAATAATCTTTCCAACTTCCAAGTTGCCTAGTTCATTCTTTGCTGTCTTGTAAGCCAAATCGACTTCTTCTTTTGTTACGTCTAAGGTTTTATCCGGACTTTTGAGTTCATCAATGTATTCTTTATATTCTTTTTCCAAACCTTCTAAACTAGCATTTTTAAGTTCTTCATTTATGCTCAGTATGGCAAAACTAGCAAAATATACCACTCTTTCTAGGTCAGAGGTAGTCATGTTCAAAATCATGGAAATAGTGCTTGAAGCACCTTTTGAGTACCAAATGTGAGCTACTGGAACAGATAAATCAATATGTCCAAGTCTTACACGTCGAACAGACGATCTTGTTACTTCAACACCACATTTATCACAGATCACACCCTTATATCTGATCTTACGATATTTTCCACAATAACATTCCCAATCTTTTGTCGGACCAAAAATCTTTTCGCAAAATAATCCGTCGCGCTCAGGTTTTTGTGTACGATAATTGATTGTTTCAGGTTTTAGAACCTCGCCATGAGACCACGACAAAATATCTTCCGGAGAAGCGACGGAAAGTTGCATCGCATTGAAATCGGTGACATTTACCTGATCTTTTATTTCTAAATTTGCCATATATACTCCTCTAGTAATATAAGTTTACCTTATAAGTCTTCCTCAACTTCTTCTGAAGTTATATCTTCCTCTTCAGAAGTTTGTTCAGCCGCAATTTCTGTTAATTTCTCATCAATATCTTCATCATTTTCAATGTTTTCTGATTCGGAAGACATTGTTTTAGGTGAAGCCGCTGAACCAATCGCGTCTTCATCTCCACTGCTTAGATTGATTTTTGGAGCAAGCAGATCGACTTTTAAGCTTAAACTCTGCAATTCTTTGACCATAACATTGAAAGCTTCCGGAATTAATGGTTTTTGAATCTTTTCACCCTTAATAATTGATTCATAGGTTTTGCTTCGTCCAACAACGTCATCAGATTTAATAGTTAGCATTTCCTGAAGAGTATGCGCTGCGCCATAAGCCTCAAGCGCCCACACTTCCATCTCGCCGAATCTCTGACCACCAAATTGAGCTTTACCACCAAGTGGCTGCTGGGTAATCATCGAATAAGGACCAACGCTTCTTGTGTGCATCTTGTCATCAACCAAGTGATGAAGTTTTAAAATATACATAATGCCAACAGTTGATTTTCGTGCGAATGGTTCGCCTGTTTCACCGTTATAAAGTTGGATTTTTCCATCCTCGGGCATACCTTCTTTTCTAAGTCTCTCTTTGATTTCTGCAATCTGAATACCTTCAAAAGCAGGCGTGCCAATTTTATATCCACCCTTCATAGCCGCAAGACCCAAATGAGTTTCTAATATTTGACCAACATTCATACGTGAAATCACGCCGAGAGGATTTAAGACGACGTCAACTGGTCTGCCATCAGGCAAAAAAGGCATATCTTCTTGTGGAAGAATAACTGAAATAACACCTTTATTACCGTGCCGTCCAGCGAGCTTGTCACCGATAGATATTTTTCTAAGCTGAGCTACTGAAACTTCAACCATTTGGTAAACACCAGCAGGGAGCTCATCACCGTTTTCTTTGGAAAATATTCTTACATCAACAATCTTGCCATATTCACCATGAGGCAATCTAAGCGAAGAGTCACGAACATCTTTGGCTTTCTCGCCAAAGATTGCTCTTAAAAGCTTTTCTTCTGAAGTTAGTTCTGTTTCACCTTTTGGTGAAATTTTACCGATTAGGATGTCTCCTGATTTTACCTCTGCACCGATTCGAATAACACCCAATTCATCAAGATTTGACAAAGCCTCTTCGGAAACATTTGGAATATCTCGAGTTAAAACCTCCGGTCCTAGTTTTGTATCTCGAACTTCAATTGAATATTGTTCGATATGAATTGAAGATAGGGCGTGGTCTTTAACCAAACGATTCGAGATAACAATAGCATCCTCAAAGTTATTACCGCCCATTGACATGAAAGCGACGAGCAAGTTTTGACCCAAAGCTAGCTCTCCTTGGTCAGTTGCAGAAGAGTCTGCAATAATCTGTCCAGCTTTGACCTTATCACCAAGCTTTACAATTGGTCTTTGGTTGATCGAGGTTCCCTGATTGGATCTTACAAACTTTTCTAAATAATATTCTTTAGTTTCGCCATTTTTATCTCTAATTTTGATCAATTTTGAAGAGAGATGAGTAACTTCTCCATCTCGATCAGCAACAGCAATCTGTCCCGAGTCTTTAGCCGCATTTGCTTCCATGCCTGTTCCAACCATTGGAGAATCTGGACAAATCAGTGGAACTGCCTGTCGTTGCATGTTTGAGCCCATCATTGCTCTAGCACCATCATCGTGCTCAACGAAAGGAATTAGGGAAGTAGCGATCGAAACGATCTGTCTTGGCGAGATATCCATGTATTGGACTTTGAGAGCGTCTTCGATGTCAGGCTCGCTGTATTTTCGAACAATTACTCTTTTGTCTTTAATCACACCGTTTTCGTCAATTTCAACAGAAGCAGGAGCAATAATAGCTTTTTCCTCTTTTCCTGCGTCAATATATTCGATTTCGCTAGTTACTCGGGCTTTGCCCCCAACGGGGGCCCCTTTTGGGCCGTTCTCAATCTTAACTTTTCGATAAGGTGTTTCGAGGAAACCGTAATCATTGATTCTTGAATAACAAGCAAGATAACTAACCAAACCAATGTTCGGTCCTTCAGGAGACTCAATCGGACAAATTCGGCCATAGTGAGTTGAGTGAACATCACGAACCTCAAAACCAGCTCTTTCTCTGGAAAGACCGCCGGGACCAGTAGCAGACAAGGTTCGCTTGTGCTCTAGTTCTGATAATGGGTTTGTCTGGTTCATAAATTGAGATAGCTGCGAGCTTGCAAAGAATTCCTGCAAAGCTGCTACAACCGGTCTTGAGTTAACAAGAGCTGAAGGTGCAACCTCAACAGGATCACAAATGCTCATTCTATCCTTCACAATTCTCTCTACTCGAAGAAGACCGACTCTAACTCGTCCTTGGATCGATTCGCCAACCGCTCTAATGCGTCTGTTTTTCAAGCTATCCGTATCATCCGGCTGTGCCCCTGGAGTATTGTTTAGTCTTATAAGCTCGCGAATTACCGCAACAATATCTTCTTTTCTAAGAGTTCTGTTTTCTGGAACATTTTCAACGTCCATGTCTAAACGCTGATTAACTTTATATCGTCCAACTCTACCTAAATCATATCTTTTTGGATTAAAGAACATTGCCTCAATAAATTGTTTTGCTGACTCAGCCGTAGCTAAATCACCAGGCCTAATTCTCTTATATGTTTCAACTAGACCTTCTTCGTAGTTGCTTGCAGGATCTTTGGCTAAAGTTGCATCGATATATTTTAGTTCGTCGTTATCATCAACATCCGCGAACAATGCTTTGATCTCTGAATCATTACCCAAACCAAGAGCTCGTAGGAAAGTTGTGATTGGAATTCTTCTTTTTCTATCAACTTTAACTGAGATTACACCTTTGGAGTTGGTTTCAATTTCAAGCCAAGCGCCTCTTGAAGGAATGACTTTTGCACCAAAATAGTTCTCACCGTTGACTTTATCGGCTGTGAATAGGACACCGTATGATCGAACAATCTGGGAAACTACAACTCTTTCAACACCATTGATGATAAAGGTGCCACATTCAGTCATGAGGGGGAAATCGCCTAAGAATACTTCGCCGTCTTTGATTTCTTTTGTTTTCTTGTTTAGAAGAGATACTTTAACACGCAATGGAGCCTTATAGGTCAGGTTTTTCTCTCTTGCGGTTTTTTCGTCTACTTTAGGCTTCTCTAAATAGTACTTGCTGAAGCTAAGTGAATAAAGTTCTCCGGTAAAATCTTCGATGGGAGAGATTTCATTGAAAAGTTCTCTTAATCCCTCTTTGAAAAACCAGTCATATGACTTTGTTTGAATTTCAACTAAGTTTGGTAGTGCTTCCCACGACTCAGCTGGCCGAGGTAAGATTCTAGCTTGATCATTGATCTTCTTGGACATATCTCTCCTATAGTGTTATCTACTCAAATATTTGTTCAATAAACTGTTCACTCACCTGTGTCATGCTGAACTCGTTTCAGCATCTCTTGATTTTGGGATCCTGAAATAAATTCAGGATGACGATATGGATGAATTATTACTGTTAAATAATCTACGGACAATAAGTTACCCTTTGAGCTGCAAAACTTATTAAATAAGCTTATGGTTACATAACAAAAATCCCCCAATTCGCAAGGGGTCATAAGTTTTTGTTAGAAACTACAGTTAGAACGCATCAAAGGCCTAAAATATTTAAATAATTGTCTATACAAAAAGTATAATAGCACAAGAAAAAGAGCTTGTCAACTCCACTACATCGGGGAATTAGAATCTATACATCTACCATTTTAGAAACATTGCATTTCAATGTCAATAGGGCAAATCCACAAGGATTTAAAGTCTCCTTTTGGGAGATTATGATTAAATCTTTTTCTTTATAACCTTGATTAGCTCATCAAGGTTATTGTTTGTAGCTGCCGAAATTAGGATTGGTTTTACTTTAATCTTTTGTAAAGCTTCCATTTTTTCGGCAAGCTCCGCTTCAGGAAGAGTGTCTGACTTATTTATAGCAACTATTTCTTTCTTTTTGGTGAGTGTTTTGGAGAATTTTTTCAATTCATTTCGAATAGTCTTGTAATCACGAACAATATCGTCAGAATTTGCATCAATCAAATGAACTAAAATTCGAGTTCTTTCAATATGTTTTAGGAACTTGTCGCCCAAGCCTCTACCTTCAGCAGCACCGTCGATCAAACCAGGAATGTCAGCAATGATGACATTTTGATCAATATTTTTCATTGCACCAAGGTTTGGTTCAAGAGTAGTGAAGGGATAATCTGCAATTTTAGGACGAGCGTTTGATAATACTGAAAGAAGAGTTGATTTGCCTGCGTTTGGAAGACCAATTAAGCCAACATCAGCAATAGTTTTGAGCTCTAATTGGATTTTCTTCGATTCCCCAGGTAAGCCCTTTTTTGACCACTTTGGAG
>Ga0247841_10010688_pt1 | contig 12434 bp, 10 predicted proteins | sample LaCruzMarch2015__2_FD_192410 | JGI IMG/M metagenome (GOLD analysis project Ga0247841, IMG submission 192410) | Freshwater microbial communities from meromictic Lake La Cruz, Castile-La Mancha, Spain - LaCruzMarch2015_18m | ecosystem: Environmental > Aquatic > Freshwater > Lake | place: Spain... | reverse complement strand
TCGACAACAAATCGTGGTGCTTTGTAGTGCGTTGCACCGCGCGAAAATTTATCAGACAAGCTAAAGCTTGAACTCCAACGGCTTCATCCGCCTGAATGCGCTCCCTGGATGCAGCGCACGGGACACCGCGGCGACGCCCCCCACGCCAATGGCGGGATTGTTTCAGGCCAGCATCCATATATCGGAATTTCAGCTGGCAATGATTGGCGGCAACTTTGAAATTCCGTTATAAATATTAGGATGCGGGCACAGCTCAGTATTCGGTGATCAGCTGCTTGGAGTCCCGCCGGCGGCGTGGATGTTCAGTGTTCGGCTGCTTGGAGCTGCTGGGAGTCCCGCCAACGGCGTGGATCTCGCCAACGGCGCATGCGCAACGGCGGGATGAAGAAGCAGCGGCTGCGACCAAGCCGCCTGTCTGCCGCCTGCCTGTGCGTGCCGCACGCAGACGGGTGCCCGGCACAGGCAGGGGCGGCTTGGAATATCCAGCCCGGTGGCAAGACCAAGAGGTTCAGCGGTGCGCGGAACGCCGTTCGCGACTATATCTGCGCAGCGACCCCACCACCGCACTGCGGTCGGCGTTTCCTGAGCCTGCGTGGCAATTCTGCGCTTATGGATAATCCTGGCGGGTGGGCCGGATCATAATGTCGCTGATATGCACATGGGGTGGCTGCGTGACAATGAAGTGGATCGCCGTGGCCACGTCGTCGCCGGTCAGCAGCGGGCCGAACTTGTCATGAAAGTGTTGGATCATCTCGTCGCTGTAGCCTGCGGCCGCCTGAAAGCCGCTGACGACGATGCCCGGCTCGACCAGTGAAACGCGCACGCCTTGCGGCCCCACTTCGCGGCGCAAGCCTTCGGCCAGGGCATGCACGGCAAACTTGGTGGCGCCATAGACGGCGCTGAACGGCGAGATGTGGCGGCCCACGACCGAGCCGACAATGACAATGTCGGCCGCCGCTTTCGGAAAGCCGCTATGCTGCGCCGCCACCATGTGTTGCGCGGCTTGCTGCAGCAACGCCAGCGCGCCGGTCACGTTGATCTTGAGCACCGCAGAAAACTGCGCCAGATCGACGTCCTTGACCGAGCCGCCCAAGCCGCGACCTGCGTTGGCGATGACTATATCGGCCGGCCGGCCAAAGCGCGCGGTGGCGGCGGCAAAGAGTTGTTCCAGCACGGCGTGGTCGGCGGCGTCGCCGGCAACGCCGCGGAAGGCAACCCCGAGTTCCTTTTCCAGCGCGGCCAGTTTGGTCGCGTTGCGCCCGTTGCCGATCACGCCAAAGCCCGCGGCGCAGAATCGCCGCGCCGTCGCTTCACCAATACCGGAGGTCGCGCCCGTGACAATGGCAATTCGTGCATGCGTGTTGGTCATAGTTCGTTTTCCTGGTTGCAGTACGGTTGACAGATTGTACCATTACTCTTTGTTAAATATCCCGTTTGTTCTGCGGATGTGGTCAAAATGACCGTTGCAGTTTATTTGACCCATGTTTCCAAGGTGATAATTGAATATAAAGTATTGCAAATAAATATGATATGATTTTGGCACGTAATCTGCTTTTATTTCAGTATGAAGCATGGCTTGGTCATAGTGATTGCCCTCGCGTTGTGCAGCCCGGTGCTGGCCGAGATCGAGTTCAATGCCGTTGCACACCACGCCGGCCAACCGGTCAGTAGCTTGCCGCCGCAGGCAACCTTTGACCTGACCGTCACGGCTGAATGGCCGCAGAGCGACATCGTGTATGTCGTCTACACGCCCACCATGCCGTTCCTCGCCGGCTTGGTCATCCAAGACCACCTTTCTTTTGGCGAGACCACCACCATGGTGTCGCAACTGGTGCAACGCACGGTTCATCACTTCAAACTGCTGGTCACCAACAGTGTTGGCACGACGGTTGAGACCGGCCCGATCCAGGTGGAATATCGCCCGAGTAGTAGTGAAGAAAAGCAGCGGCGGCAACTGGCGGGCATCACGCTGACCGTCGCCGCGCCCGCGCGCCTGTGGCAGTCGCCGCTGGCAGTGGTCGGCGCGGTGCTTGCGGCCGTGGCGATACTTGGCGTGGGTGGCGTGTATGTGATGCGGCGGCGCCGGCGCGCACCGGCGTTGCCCGCTGAGCACTGCATGGAAGATGCCTATGTGGCGCGGCTGGCGGGGCTGAAGCAGGTGCGGCTGCAAGGCGACACGGCGCGTTATTTTGGCGATTTGGAAACGGTGTTGCGCGACTATGTCCGTGAGAAATATCAGATCGGCAGTCTCGAAACCTATCCGCCGCCCGGCAACGGCAGCACCGGGCTTGATGCCCGCAGTGTGAGTGTTGCGCGCGAACTGCTGGCCTTGGCGCACACGGTGCGCTACGGCGGGCAGACGCCGAGTGATTATGACCAGACCCGCATGTTTGATTTTGTCCAGACTGTGATTGAACGTAACCGTCCCCGGCGTGGCACGCCGGTGGAACTTGACTATCTACAACCGGAGCACCGCTCATGATTGATGTCCAGCAACTCAACGACCGCGTCCAACGTGAAAGCACGTTTGTCACCAGCCTGCGCGATGAACTCAAGCGCGTGATCATCGGCCAGGATTACATGCTCAACCGCCTGATTGTGGGGCTGCTCTCGAACGGCCACATCTTGATTGAGGGCGTGCCGGGCCTGGCCAAAACGCTGGCGGTCAAGTCGCTGGCCGGCGCGATTCAGGCCAAATTCAGCCGGATACAATTCACGCCCGACTTGTTGCCCGCAGACTTGATCGGCACCTTGATTTACAATCCGAAGGACGGCAACTTCACCACCAAGAAAGGGCCGATTTTCGCCAACATCATTCTGGCCGATGAAATCAATCGCGCGCCGGCCAAGGTGCAAAGCGCCTTGCTCGAGGCGATGCAGGAGCACCAGGTTACGATCGGCGAGAAAACGCATGTGCTGGAAGAGCCATTCCTGGTGCTGGCCACCCAGAATCCGATCGAGCAGGAAGGCACGTATCCCTTGCCGGAAGCGCAGGTGGATCGCTTCATGCTGAAGCTGAAAGTTGGTTATCCGAACAAGAAGGAAGAGCGCGCGATTCAGGATCGCATGGCGCACGTGGCGGCCGACACCAGCGTCACGCCGGTCGTCACGACGGCCGACATCATGCGCGCCCGGTCCGTGGTCGAGGAGATTTTCATGGACGACAAGATCAAGGATTACATTGTCGACATTGTCTTCGCGACGCGCGAGCCGGAGGCCTACAAGCTGAATTTGAAGCAATACATCCAATACGGCGCATCGCCGCGCGCGACCCTGTACCTGACCATGGCGGCCAAGGCGCACGCCTTCATCAGCGGGCGCGGTTACGTCACGCCCCAGGATGTCAAGTCGATCGGGCTCGACGTCTTGCGTCACCGCATCATCATTTCGTACGAAGCCGAGGCCGAAGACAAGACCGCCGACCAGATTGTGCAGAGCATCTTCGACGCGATCGAGGTGCCGTAAGGCAGAACTGGTTTACAGTTTACAGTTTACAGTTTACAGTTTATAAAAGAGAAGACCATGTTTCATTCGTTTGAAGAACTGGATGTCTGGAAGAAAGCGTGCCAGCTTTGTGTGGAACTGCACAGCCTGCTGTCGTGTTCCAACGCGGTGTGGCTGCGCGACCAGATGCTACGGGCGGCGTTGTCGATTGCCAGCAATATTGCGGAAGGCGCCGAGCGCAACTCGCGCAACGACTTCATTCGGTTTCTCAACATTGCCAAGGCCAGTGCCGCCGAAGTGCGCACCCAACTGTACATCGCCGTGCGGATTGGCGCCGTGCAGCAAGACCGCGCCGCGGTCCTCATTGAGGAAACGAAAACCATTGCAAAAATGATCCAGGCACTGATTGCCGCACTCAGAAAGCCAGGTTTGGCAACTGAAAACCGAAAACTGAAAACCGAAAACTAAGACGGCTTGATCCAATGCTCCCCAAAGAACTCATCGCCAAGATCCGGCAAATCCAGATTCGCACCAGTCACCAGGTGACCGAGGTGATGGCCGGCGAATACAAGAGCGCGTTCAAAGGCCGCGGCATGGAATTTGACGAGGTGCGCCAATACCAGCCCGGCGACGACGTGCGCACGATTGACTGGAATGTCACGGCCCGCACCGGCCACCCGTATGTCAAGCGCTTCGTTGAGGAGCGCGAACTGACCGTGATGCTGATGGTGGATGCCAGCTCGTCCGGCTCGTTCGGCTCGTTTCATCGCACCAAGAACGAAGTGGCCGCCGAATTGGCCGCGCTGCTGGCGTATTCCGCGATTCGCAGCAATGACCGGGTCGGCTTGATCATTTTCACGGATCAGGTTGAGAAGTATGTCCCGCCGAAAAAAGGGCGCTCGCACGTGCTGCGCGTCATCCGTGAAATCCTGTATTTCAACAAACCCGAGCATGGCGCGACCAACATTCGGGCCGCACTCGAATTTCTGCAGCGCGTCTGTGCCCGGCGCAGCGTGGTGTTTCTGGTCTCGGATTTCATGGCGGAGGGCTATGACAAGGCCATGCTGCTGGCCGCGCGCAAGCACGACTTGATTCCGGTGACGATCACGGATCCGCGCGAGATTGAATTGCCGGACATCGGCTTCCTCGACTTGATGGATGCGGAGACCGGCGAGCGCATCCTGCTGGACACGCATGACCTGCGGGTGCGCAAGGCCTTCCAATACCTCGGCGGCAATGACCGCCAGCAACGCACGCAGCGCTTCCGCCAAATGCGCGCCAAGGCCATTGACGTGCGCACCGATCAGAGCTATGTGGATGCCTTGGTCCGCTTTTTCAAACAACGCGAGCAACACATCAAATTATGACGCTGCCTTCGTACATGCAGACCGCGCCGCCCGATCGCGCGCCCAACCGGGTGTGGCTGGCCATCACGCTGGCGGCCCTGACGCTGGCCATGCTGGCCGGCGCGACCCTGCTGGTGCGGTCATGGTTGCCGGGTGTCGCGGCGCCCGTGGCGGGCAAGGCCGGCTGGAGCGCCGCCCAGCAACGCGAGTATGCCACCAAGCTCATGAGCGAAGGCTTGAACGATCGCGCGGTGCGCGCCTTCGACCTCTATTTGCAACAGCCGGAGGTGACCAGCCAGGACATCGCCGCGGTCTCGTTCACCATCGGCAAGCTTTATTTTGACGAGGCGCGCTATGAGGACGCGCTGGCGGCCCTGTACCGGGTCGCGCTGGCGGATGCCGCCGCGCCGCAGTGCGAGCAAGCCGCGCGCTTCATCGTCACCTGCCTGGAACGGCTTGGCCGGTCGTTGGACGCCAAATATGTGCTGGATCAGGAGACCGCGCTGCACAAGCCGGCCGGGCGCACCAACGAGCGCGCCACCGTGCTGGCGAGCATCGGCGACGAGACCATTACGGTCGGTGATCTGCGCGCGCTGATCCAGGACATGCCGGCCGGCGAACAAGCACGCTTCGCGACCACGGCCGCCAAGCGCGAACTGCTCGAACAGCTGGTCAATCAGCGGCTCTTGGCGATGAAAGCCCGCGCGCTGGGCTTGGATGCCACACCCGAGATTCGCAAACAAGTCGAGCGCGTCGAGGATCAATTGCTGGTGCAGCGCTACCTCACGCATGAGCTGGCCAAGGGCGCGCCGGTTGCCGCCGGCGATGTCAAACTGTTTTATGAAGCGCATCCGGAACTGTTTTCCACGCCGGCCCGCGCGCAGGTGACCATGCTGCTGCACCCCACCCCCGCGGCCGCGCAGAAAAATCTGGACGCCCTGCTGGCGGCAGCCGCGCCGGCCGGCGCCTTCACCGCCTTGGTCGCGCGCACGGCGGCCGCGTCGAATATCGTGGCCTGCGTGGTTGACGCCCGCGGCAACGCCGGCGCGTTCGGCCACGAGCCGGCGCTGGCCGCCGCAACACTGGCCCAACCGGCCGGATTACTCACCAATGTGGTGGCCACGGCCAAGGGCAGCGCGGTGGTCAATGTCACGCAACACGAGCCGGGCGCACTGCAGCCGTTTGCCGCCGTGCAACCCCGGGTTGAGCAACTGTACCAAGACTACAAACAGCAGGCGTTGCTGCAATCAGTCTTGAATGATTTGCAGCACGCCTACCGCGTGCAACTGTTTGACGAACGACTCGGCGAGGCGGCCGCGGCTGCCGCGCCAGCGTCATCACCTGCGGCGCCGAAATGATTATGCGCACTTTTCACTCCAGCGTTTGTTTGCTCGGGTTGATGTGGCTGACGCTTGCCGCACTGCCCGCGCCCGCGGCCACGACCATCACGGCGCAACCGCCCTTGCGGGTGCGGGTTTTCGTCGACAAGCCGGCGATCAACGTCGGCGACTTGATCCGCTACACCATTGACGTGGATGCCGCCTCGAATGTCACGTTTGCCATGCCGCAATTTGCCGAGCATCTCGGCGGGTTTGCCGTCAGTGACTGGATCCGCAACGAGGCGGCCCTGGGCAAGGACGGCCGCATGCACCAGACCAACACCTACGTGATGGAGACCTACCTGACCGGGGTCTATGAAATTCCGCCGGCGCGCATTCCATATGTGGTCAATGCGCAGACCAACGATGCCTACAGCACGCCGATCGTGGTGGAAGTCGTCAGCGTGGCTGGTGAAGGCGACCTGTTTTCCGGAATCAAAGACATTAAAGGCCCGGTTGCGTTGTTCGAGCGCCTGGCGCGCAATCGCACGCGCGGCATGATTATCGCCGTGTGTGCCGCACTCGCGCTGGCCGGCATCATCCACGTCATTATCAAGCGCTTGCGCCGGCCGACGCCACCGCCGCCGCCGGTGCCGGCCCATGAACGTGCCTATGCCGCGCTGCGCGCGCTCTTTGCCCAGCACTTGGTTGAGGCCGGGCACATCAAGGAATATTATTTTGCGCTCTCCCTGATTCTGCGCTATTACATTGAAGACCGTTTCGCGCTGCGCGCACCGGAGCAGACCACTGAGGAATTCCTCCAAACGCTCGGCGTCAGCGGCACCTTGGTGCAGCGCTATCAAGACGTGTTGACCACGTTCCTGCACGAATGTGATTTGGTCAAATTCGCGAATCATGAGGCGAATGCCGCCGATGCGGCCCGCACGCATGACTGCGCCATCCAGTTCATTGAAGAGACGCGCGTGCATCACCACAAGCCCGCGACCCAGGAGTAATGGCCATGCTGCGTTTTCACGATCCTTGGTGGTTCCTGCTGCTGCTGACGCTCCCGCTGATTATTGCCCGGCATTTGCAGGCCCACGCCGGCGCGACCCTGCGCTATTCCTCGATTGCCACGCTGAAGCGCATTCGCGGCACGTTCTCCGTCTATCTGCGGCGCGGCCTGGTCGTCCTGCGCTGCGCCGCCGTGGTCTTGCTGGCCTTCGCCCTGGCGCGCCCGCAGAAAGGCAATGAAGACACGCGCATCAGCACCGAGGGCATTGACATCGTCCTGGCGCTCGACACGTCCGGCAGCATGATCGCCGAGGATCTGGCCCAAGGGAAGAACCGGCTGGATGTCGTCAAAGCCGTCACCAGTGACTTTATCAACAAACGCAAGAACGACCGGATCGGCTTGGTGGTCTACGGTGAAGACGCCTTCACCCAATGCCCCTTGACCTTGAATTCGGGCGTCTTGCTCCAGTTTGTGGATCGCTGTCACATCGGCATGGCGGGCGAAAACCGCACGGCCATTGGCGATGCGCTGGCGACTGCCGTTGCGCGCCTGCGCGGTACCGGCGGCAAGAGCAAGATTGTCATATTATTGACGGACGGCCAGAACAACAGTGGTCGGATTTCCCCGCAAACGGCGGCGGAAATTGCGCGCTCGCTGGGCGTCAAAGTCTATACTATTGGCGCCGGCACGCGCGGCATGGCGCCGGTGCCCGCCCTCGATCCGTTCGGCAACAAAGTCTATGTGAGCCAGCCGGTGGATATTGACGAGAATCTGCTGCAGGAGATCGCCACGGTCACCAGCGGCCAATATTTCCGGGCCACCGACAGCAAATCCTTGCAGCAGATTTACAGCGCCATCAACAAAATGGAAAAGTCGAACGTTGAAGTGTTCAATTACATGGAATGGAAAGAGCTGTTCAGCATGTTTGCGCTGGGCGCCGCCGCATTTCTGGTGCTTGACGTCGTGCTGATGAACACCCGTTTTCGCAAACTGCCTTAAGGAATCGTCATGCAGTTCGGCCATATCGAATATTTCTACGCGTTGTGGGCGGTCGTCGCCCTGGCCCTGTTCCTGATCTGGAGCATGCGCCGCAAGCGGGCCTTGCTGGCGCGCTTCGCCACCAACGAATTGCTGGCGCGCCTGATGACCCACGTCAGTCTGGTCAAGCAGCACGTCAAGATGGCGCTGCTGGTGCTGGCCGCGTTGCTGCTGGTCCTGGCCTTGACGGAGCCCAAGTGGGGCTTCCAATGGGAAAAGATCGAGCGGCGCGGCATTGATGTCATTGTCGCCGTGGACGTCTCGCGCAGCATGCTGGCCACGGATGTCAAGCCCACCCGGCTTGAACGCGCCAAGCGCAACATCCTCGACTTGCTGCAAATCCTGGATGGCGACCGGATCGGGCTGGTCGCCTTCCGCGGCGCGGCCCATGAGCTCTGCCCGCTGACGCTTGACTACGGCGCCGTCAAGATGTTTGTCGATGATTTGTCGCCTGAACTGACCGCCGCCGGCTCGACCGACCTTGGCGCGCCGATCCGCAAGGCCGCCGCGCTCTTCGACCAATCCTCCAAGAACAGTCGCGCCCTGATCTTGATCACCGACGGCCAGGACTTCTCCGGCGACGCGATTGCCGCCGCCGAACTTGCCAAGAAGCACAATGTGCGCATCTTCTGCGTCGGCATCGGCACGCCCGAAGGCGCGCCGGTCCAGCTCATTGACGAGCGCGGCAACACGACCTACGTCAAGGATGCCAAGGGCAATGTCCAATTGGCCAAGCTGGACGAAGAGACTCTCAAGCGCATTGCGTTCATCACCGGCGGCGCGTATGTTGCGGCCACCGGCGCCGGCCTTGAACTGGATGTGATTTATCGCGAGCGCATTGCCAAAATGGAAGACCGCCTGCTCGAAAGCACGCGGCGCAAACGCTACGAGCATCGCTTTCAATGGCCGCTCGCCGCCGCCGCGTTCTTGTTGATTCTCGAGGCTGTCCTCAATGATCGCGCCCGCGTTGCCCGCGCATCAACCACTGGAGGTGGCGCATGACTGCCCGTCTGCTGTTGCTCGCGCTGGTCTGGGCCGGCGTCACCATGTCCGCCGCGCCGTCACTGTCGCCCGCGCAGCGCATCCGCCTCGGCAACGAGGCCTTCGCGCTAAGCAATTATGAGGCGGCCGTGCAGGCCTATGCCGGCGCCCAAGTTGACTTGCCCGAATCAGCCGAAGTCGCCTATAACCTGGGCATCAGCTATTACCGCCAGGGTAAATACGACAAAGCCCTGACCTCGCTGCAAAAAGCGCTCGCCACCGATGACGCCCAGCTCGAGGCGCGCGTCCAGTACACCATCGGCAACACCCTTGTCCAGCAAGGCAAGTTGCGCGAATCCCTGGATGCCTACAAGCAATGCCTTGCGCGTGACCGTGACGACCAGGACGCCAAGTACAACATTGAGTATGTGCAACGCAAGCTGAAAGAGCTGGCCAGCAAGAAAAAAGACGAGCAGGAAAAAGACCCGCTCAATAAATTGTTGAAAGAGCTGGAACGGCTGATCACCCTGCAAGCCGAAAACATTGTCGACACCAAGGCCTTGCTGGAGCAGACCAACACCACCGTTGACCTTGCTGCGCCGCTTGAGCATGTCCGCACCAATGAAGTGAACTATACCGCGCGCACCTACGCTGTCCGCGAGGGTTTCCGCGACTTGCGCACGAATCTGCCGCCCGAACGCTTGAATGCCACGGCGCAACAAACGCAATCAGCCCAACCGGGCGCGGCGCAGCCGCAAGTCCAGATGGACGAGCCCACCCGCGCATTGGCCGGCGTCTATCAACTGCTTGGCCAGGCTGCCGAGGCCGCCCATGCCGGGCAGACTGGCGCGCCGCCCGCCGGCGTCACCGCCACCATGTCCAATGCCGTGGCGGCCCTGCGCGCGCTTGAAATGGACGCGCGTGACAACCTGGTCAAGCAGTATGCCGGCAACGGCCAGACTGCCGTGCAGAACATCCAGCGCATTTTCGACGCGCCGCGCAACCTCACGCCGGCCGACGTCGAACGCGCCAGCAAGGAATTCAATGCCCTGCTGGAGAACATCCACAAAGAGCTGATGTCCCGCATCCAAGCCCAGGCCCAGACAGGCACCAATGCCACCGAGAAAACCATGGCCCAGAAAATAGACAATGCCGTGCGCTATCTGGCCGGCGCGCATCAACGCCTGACCAGCGCCTCCGCCGCGCTGGCGGGCACGTGGACCAACGCGCCGCCGGACCAGAAAATGGGGCTTGAGTACTTGATCAAAGCCCGCAAGGAATTTGACGACAAGCAGCAGCAGCAGGAGCAAAAGCAAGACCAGCAGGATCAGGACAAGAACAAGAATAAGGATAAAGACAAGGACAAGGACAAAGATAAAGATAAAGATAAAGACAAGAATAAGGATCAAAACAAGGATCAAAACAAGAAGCAAGATAAGCAGCAGCAACAGCCTGAACAGGACAAGCAGCAACAGGAAAAGCAGCAACAGCCGCAGATGAGCAAGCAGCAAGCCGAACAAATGCTGCGCTCGGTCGATGAAGACCAGCGCAACCGGCGCAAGGCGCACAAGCGCGAACTCGGCGGCGCGACCGTGCGGCCGGTTGACGTGGATTTGTAAGATCGTTACACTTGATGGCATGCGCTCTATTGTTATGCATAGTTTGTTGATGATGCTCATGGCCGGCATGGCCGCCGCCGCTGATGTTTCGGTCAGCGGCACGGTGGACAAGCAGGTGATGAGCATCAATGACACGCTGAACCTGCAGATCACGATCAACGGCACGGACAACGCGAGCGCGCCGGAATTCACGCCGATGAACGGGTTTCGCATTGTGCAGGGACCGTCGAAATCATCCAGCGTGTCGGTTATGCAAGGCGCCGTGTCACGCCTGGTGATCTTTGGCTATGTGCTTGCGCCGCGCGCAGCGGGCAAGCAAATGATCGGCGCCATCAGCGTCAAAGTCGGCACCACGATCTACAAGACCAAGCCCATTGAGATTGACGTGGCGGCCGGCGTCGTGGCGCAATTGCCGCCGTGCTTTGTCGAATTGCAGGCCGACAAGACCAATGTCTTTCTCAATGAACAAATTTTGTTGACGCTCTCGTTGTATTTTCGCGACGTGGACGTGCGCAGCGTCGCGCCGCCCGCCATCAGCATTCCCAGTTGCACCATGCACGAGGTCGGCTCCGGCCAGGATCGCAAGGACATCAACGGCCTGGTCTACACCGTCGTGCGCTTCCAAAAACTGGCCTTGCCGCTGGCCACCGGCGTTGTCCAGATTGAGCCCGTGGCGTTGAGCATGCAGGTTCGCGAGGCCGTCGCCCCCCAGCAGCGCGGGTTTCCCGACGACAATTTTTTCGGCGGCGGCATCTTTGACGAAATGTTCGGGCGCTTCCGCACCGCCGAGCGCGTCGTCCAGTCAAATCCGTTGACGATCTACGTGCAGCCCTTGCCGCTCGACCAGCGTCCGCCCTCGTTCGCCGGCGCCGTCGGCACCTTCACGCTGCGTGCAACTGTCGCCCCGACCAATGTCCCGGCCGGCGACCCGCTCACCTTGACGGTCGAACTGAACGGCGCCGGCAACATGGATGAAGCGGCCGTCAGCTTGCCGACCAATGGCCCGGCATTCCGCGTCTATGACCCGGAAACACGCCGCGAAACATCAATCTCCGGCGCGCGCCTCGTCGGCCGCCGCACCTACACGCAAATGTGGGTGCCGCAATCCGAGGCTGCATCTGAAATCCCCGCCATCACCTTTTCGTATTTCGATCCAACCCGGACGCAGTACCAAACGCTGACGCAAGGCCCGTTCAGCATCCACGTCAGCCCGGCCCCGGCCGGCGCCGTGCGCATCGCCGATTTCCGCCCCGCGCCCGAAAGCGCCGGCAGTGTGCGGGTGCTCAAACAGGATATTCTCGCCAACATCGCCGATTATACGCGCCTCGGCCCCGCCACCCGCGCGTATCGCCAGCCGTGGTTCATGGTGTGCTGCGCCGCCCCGCCGCTCGCGTGGGCGCTCTTGACCATCCTCGCCCGCTGGCAGCGGCGGATGCAAAGCGACACCGCCTTCTCGCGCCGCACCAATGCCCTTGGCCGCATGCAGGAGCGCCTGCGCCGCGCCCACAAGGCACTTCATCAACATGATGCCAAGGCCTTCTACGGCTTGATTGCGGACACGCTTGCGCATTACATCGGCGATTGCCGCGACGTCTCCGCCCAGCAAATCAGCGCGCAGGCCCTGCCGGCATTGCTGGAAGCATCGGCGGTCGCGCCGGCCACCTGCGCCGAT
>Ga0247841_10010687_pt1 | contig 12434 bp, 13 predicted proteins | sample LaCruzMarch2015__2_FD_192410 | JGI IMG/M metagenome (GOLD analysis project Ga0247841, IMG submission 192410) | Freshwater microbial communities from meromictic Lake La Cruz, Castile-La Mancha, Spain - LaCruzMarch2015_18m | ecosystem: Environmental > Aquatic > Freshwater > Lake | place: Spain... | reverse complement strand
AAAGAGGGCTAGCATAATGGCTTCTCTTGTTTGCTCGATAGCAAAGATCCCAGTAAGACCTGGGCTATACTGCACCTGTCCACCGGTAAAGAGTTCACCGTATACGCCTCTGTCGTCAAGTCCTCCGGCGACGAAGCCGAATCTGCAGCCATCGTTCAGAGCTTTTCTAAGAGATCCTTTTTCAGTTTCAAAAACACCTTTCTTTTCCTCTGAAGTAATAGGACGAAGGTTGCCTTCTTTTGCTGTGCATTCAGAAGATCCCCATGCATTATAGATTTCAACAACCCTTTCATAGTCTGGGGAGAAGTCTTGGAAGTTCGTTTCCATTCCTTTTCCCATTGTGAAAGAAGGGATAGCGATCAGTTCTTTAGGATTCACTGTTTTATAAAGCTTTTTGAGTGAGCTTGTTTTTGCATCTTTTCTTCTAGGAAGGGGTTTGCTGTCTTTAACATAGAAACATTGTCTTAGGCCCTCTTCTGGCTCTTCAGAGAACCATTGGAACCCGAGGAATGTTGTGAATCTATTGTCTTCGTTGAATTCTGCTACGTGAGAGCTGATAAGCTTCCACTGCTCGTTAGAGGTCTCTTCCGCATTTTCAAAACAGGAAGTAGCAAAAAATTGCATCGACTTTTCATCGCGCATATGACGAAGGCAGGATTCTACATTATCTCCTGAATCGACTCTGTCTGACTCCCCATGGAGTAGGCCCCAGTAGAGGCTCTTGTCAAAATCTGCAAAACATTTAATAGGAGCTGAGTAGTACTTATCACCAGTTTTTAAATTATGCAGCTGGATCTTATAAATCCCTGCTTCATTAAAATAGAGGTTAGGTAGATTTAAGAATCCAGTTTCCGGTACAAATAACTTCCAGCTTAAATTCTCTCGTAGGTGCTCATAACTGAGTTCTATGAGAGTTCCCTCTGTTGCGTTATGAGTGAGGTTTCCAAAAGCATCTTCGAAACGTAGTACTACATCAAAGCGCTTGTTTTTAGAAACGACAGAAGGGGTGATAGCTCTGATGTTTTTAAGGACGTTTCCACGAATGTCTACAGAAAACACTTCAGGCTCTTTATAGTCCCCTTTTCCTTTCGTATCGATATAGAGATGGAAAGGTTTTCTTCTTTGGATAAGTGTTTGGGCTCTGTTGCCTTTTTTTGCTTGTTCTTCACGTGATTTTTCCGGTGTTCCCAGAAGAATTGTAAAGTTCTCGCCAGTCTTTACTTCTGCAGTAAGGACGAACTCAAAGGAAGGAGTGTGTTTATCAGTGTCAACTTCTTTGGCGGCAAGTGCTTTCCCATCTGGCATTTCAGCCCAGATCATATTTTTTTTGTCTTTTGGATTACTTTGCGGGATCTCCCAATCGGTATCTCTTCCGTTCGAGAGCAGGTCAAATTTAAGCCGTGTTCCTTTAGGGAGGGATATTGAAGTGGTATAGCAAAACTTCCATGTCGAAACATCTCCGGCGGAGATGGAGTGAGGCTCTGTATAGCAGATAGAACGACGCATTTTACTTTAGCTCCGTGATAGTACTCTTGATTTGGATGCAGATTGTGCCCAAAGAAACATTGTTTTTCAAGTTCGATTGATGAGAACTTAATTTAAAGCATCTCTAGCGCTTCCGTGAGGAGTAATTTTAATTTTATTTATTGATCTTTCATCTGAGCTTAAGACTTCTAAATCAAATTCATCATGATGAATTTTCCATCCATTAGAAGGGATAGATCCTGCTTTATGGAAAATATACCCACCAATGGTGTCATACTCGGGACTTGTAGGGATCTTGATTCCAAGCTCTTCTTCTACATCGATAATATTCATTTTTGCCTCGATTATCCAGCCGCCTGTGGCTACGGTGGAGAACATCTGCGCTTGCTGTTCATCGAACTCATCTTCGATCTCTCCAACGAGTTCTTCTAGGATGTCTTCGATGGTAACAATTCCCTCTGTGCCGCCATATTCATCGACGACGATCGCTAGGTGGATTTGTTTGGTGCGGAACTCTTGGAGCAGGGCTGAGATTTTTTTAGTTTCTGGTGTGTAAACTACAGGCTTTATCAGAGATTCGATCGTTTTAGTGCTAAGGGCGCTTGGGGCATCTTTGGTTTTTAGCATGAGATTTAATACGTCTTTGTAGAGAAGTACACCTATGATTTTATCGACATTGTCTTTGTATACAGGGATACGGCTATAGCCTTCTTCTAAGAAACTTTTTGCGGCCTGAGGCACTGTAGTATCAGAAGGGATGCTGAATACGTTGATACGAGGTACCATTACTTCCCGAGCGATCCTATCTTTAAAAGAAATAACTGCGTAAATCAGTTTTTTTTCATTTTTTTCAAGAAGAGATTCGATTTCTGAGTCTTGCAGCCATTCTAAAATCTTGTCCTGAGCTCTAAAAGATGGAGAGGGATCAAAATGGGTTTTTTTAGGAAAAAAGACTGCTGTAATTTTTAAAAAGCCAAGAGTTAATGGCAGCGTCAAAGTTAGAAGTATGGATGAGGGGATAGAGAGAACTTTAAACCAAAACTTCGGTCTTCTAGCACATAAAAATTGGGTGAAAAAGTCTGCTAGAAGCGTGATGAAAACAGTGATCACAGCTTTAAGAAAAAACTCAGGTAAAGAGGAGGATATCATTAAGATGTCTTTCCCATTTTGAGAACTTTCTTTCATCGACTGTTCACTAAATAAAAAGAAGAAGCAAGAGAGTCCGAAAATGAGGTAAAATATGAGTTTGGAAAAGTTGAGTGAATACCAAAGAGCATCCCACTCATGTCCTGAAACGAAGAATTTAAGAAGTTTCGGGAAGTAGGTGAACCCTTGTTTTTTGAGCTCTTCTCTAGTTTGCATTTTTCCAAGTCTCTGCAGAGAAAAATGGAGCCCTGAAACTATGGCTGCGCAAATAAGGAAGAAAATGCAATACAGTATTTTTTCTAGTTGATGCGGCATATTTCACTATGGTGGTAAAAGGTCATTAAACTCTTCATCACGAGTTTTAGACAATCTTTTTTTTGGAAAGCAAAGCGCCTTCCTTTTTGAGATATGTCATGCACTCGTTTTCTTTTTTTCGCATTAGTTTTCTATCTTTAGGATCGATGTCATCATATCCTAGAAGATGTAATATGCCATGTACTACATAAAGAGAGGTTTCTTCGTAGGGGTCTTTGCTGTTTTTTTTGCTGTAATCGATGGCGGTTTTAGGACATATAAATACCTCGCCAAGGACTCTATATCCCGGATTATCCTCTGAATCTATGGGGAAGGTAATACAATCGGTCGTTGTGGGATCATCAAAAAAATCAGCGTGAAGCTTAGAGATTTTACGGGTTGTCACAAAGTGAATGCTGATTTCATCGCATTCTATACGGTTTTTTTTGAGAACTTTGGATACCAGAACCTTTAGTGAAGAGGCTGATATGGCTAGATCTTTTTGTGAATTGCGAAGGTATATTTGCACTGAGGTAAATAAGAAGCCGGCAGCTTTTGCAGCTGCCGGCTTATCCTGAATTAAGGAAGGATCGGAGTCTTAGGAAGACCCGTTACTTTCTTGTTTTCTTCAGATTTCCAACGTCCTAGTTTTTTCAGAACGTCAATACGCTCGAATCTCTTGAGAACGTTGCGTTTTTTTGCAGACTTGCTGGACTTGCCATAGCTTGGATGTCTTGACATAAGAGTGTTTTCCTTATCAGTTTCGTTACTTGATTTTAGGGATGAAAACGAGGCCGGCTGTTTCTACAGAATTAGCATGAGGCTTAAATCCTGCAGAAAGGTTGTCTTTTTTCGATCCAGTTTTAGCTGCAGGTGGGCGGCAGCGCTTAGGGCATTTGCTTCTTCTTTCTTCTTGTTTGCTGATACGTACCATGTAGACACTCCAAAAATTCTTTATTTTTGCGGTTATTATAGGTACAGATCTGAAAAGTTTCAACAACTTTTAGTTTGAAGATAAAGTATAGCCAGCTTCCTGGTATAATTTAAATTTTTTTTCGAAGATTGCCTTCTTGTTTGGATGGGAAAGATCCTCAAATTCATAGATTTGCTTCATAGCTGTTAATGGCAAAAGAGTTTGAGCTGTTAAGTTAAAAATTGATTCGACATCCGCGTAGGAAGGTAGAGGTAAAATAAGTTGGATGAGAGATTTTACAGGCTCTTGCGGCTCAGTATTATGAACGATGAACCCTTCTTTGGGCTCCTTCCATAGCAATTGGCTGACAAAAGAAAGGCTAGTTTTGTCAGCTGATAGGATGTGAAGAGACTGTTTTGTGTGCAGATGTTTTTGTGCGATCGATGATAAAATGGTCAGTTTCTGGGCAGGGTCTTTAATCGAAAAATAGATCACGAGAGGTTTTTCTGTCATAGATAAAAGCTCACTTTTTTATCTACGGCGATTTTTACTAAAATCGCCGTATGCTACCTTTTTGGGAACATAACCTTGTTAGGAAGAGTTCGTGGCTATCTTTTCTTTCTTTTTCTTGAGCGCTTCGCTTTTTCATTTTTAAGAGGTGGTCTAGAAGGAGATTGAGGCTGAGATACCTTTCTCTCTCTTTCTGCACGTCTTCCTAAAAGATGCCATTTGGATTCTTGTAATATGAAATCAACAGAACTTAGCATCACCTGTACTTTGTCTCCGACTCCATGGCGTTTGCGGGTTCTTTCACCGACAAGGGCATTTTGTCTTTGATCAAAGATGAAGTAGTCATCTTCTAACTCAGAGATATGTAAAAATCCTTCGAGTTGGTAAGGGCTTATTTCGAAGTAAATCCCAAAGGGTTTTACTTTAACGATCGCTGCTTCATAGACCTTAGTTGGATCTTCTTCAAAGTATTTCTTTAAGAGTCTGAGTTTCTTTAAGGTCTTTACACTCATTTCCGCTTTGAAGCTGAGTCTTTCTTTCTCTGAGGACTCTAGAGCGATTAGATCAAAATTACTTTCTGGGTCTTGCTGATTAAACAGCGTACGCTGGATTACAAGGTCAGGGTATCTGCGGATTGGACTTGTAAAATGGCAATAGTGCTCTAAGCATAGTCCAAAGTGACCGACATTTTCTGCTGAATAAGTAGCAAGCTTCATGCTGCGGATAAAGGCTACTGCTAGTTGTGTTGCAAAAGGGGATCCTTTTGCCTGCTCAAAGAGTTTTTGAAGTTCTGGCACCGAAGTGCTGTCCTTCAAAGCAAAGCCAAGAGATCTTGCAAGTATACCAAAGTCTTCTAAGCTGTCAGCCGCTGGTTCTTCATGGATCCTGTAAAGAACCGGCTTATCGTGGTCTGTAAGAGATTTAGCAACGACTTCATTGGCCTTCAGCATGAATTCTTCAACCAGCTGATGCGATATGTCGTACTCTACAATTTTAAAACCGATAGGCATCCCTTTTGGATCGATCTCTAAAACAACTTCTGGCAGCGCAAAATCGATACTTCCCCGTGCATAGCGTTTCTTCTTAAGAAGAAGACATAGCTCTTTCATAAGAAGCATGGTGGGGGCATGAACGTTAGGTTTGCCATCGAGGATTTCTTTCGCTTCTTCGTATGTGAAGCGTCTTGCACTATTGATAAATGTGCGTTTGATGGAGTGGTTTATAAGAGTTCCCTGTTCATCAAAGGTCATAAGAACTGAAATACAAAGACGGATTGTGTCAGGTCTTAAGCTGCAAAGGTGATTGGAGAGCTCTTCTGGAAGCATTGGGATACATTTGCCTGGGAAGTATGTAGAGTTTCCTCTCATCAATGCTTCTTTATCAAGAGGGCTGCCTTGTGGGACGTAGTGGGCTACATCCGCAATGTGAACCATAAGGTGGTAGCCTTTGGCGTCTTTGGTAAGAGAGAGGGCGTCATCGAAGTCTTTGGCTGTTTCTGGATCTATAGTGAAGGTCTCAACCTTTGTAAGGTCCATCCTTCCTTCCATATCCTTTTCTGAAACATCCTTTCCATACTCTTTTGCTTGGTTTAAAGCGGCTAGAGGAAAAGGGGCTCTAAGTGAGAATTCTTCGATCGCAGCAGGTATATCTAGTGAAGGATCGGAGATGTGGCCGATCACATGAGAGATCTCACAAAGGGGAGCTTTGTTCTGACCGCCCCATTCTACCACTTTTAAAATGACTCTATCTCCTGCAATGACAGGAAAGTCTTTAGAAGGGAGAACCTCTGCGGGCTTTTGCGCTCCAAATAGAGGTATGAAAGCGAGCATGTTTTGTCCGCTATCAATTATGCGTATGACGCCTGCTAAATGAGATCTTGTTCTTTTTATGATAGAGAGGATTTTCCCTTCAGGACCTTTTTCAGGCTTTGTTGAGGGCATTATAGCGATCTCTACGATATCGCCATCTACTGCGCTATCTGTGAGATGCTTTGGTATGAAAACGTCTTCTGTAAGGTAAGAAGAAGCATCTGGGATGACAAATCCAAAACCTCTTGGATGCATGCGAAGAGTTCCAGTAGCCACCGGCGCTTTCTTTTGTCCAGCAAGAGAGAGTTTGTTTTTCGTAATTTCAATTTCACCTTCACAGATCATCTCTGTAAGAAGTTTTTTTGCAGCCGTTTCTTCGGTTGCGGCAAGTTCTAGCTCTTTCATAAGGGTTGATTGACTCATGGGGTTGTAATCGGGTCTTCTTAAGAAAGAGTGGATCTTTTTAGAAACTGCTTCTTTAAGCTCTTCGGGAATTTCGATCGTTTTTTTTGTGCTTTTAGCGGGCTTTTTATTCATTGTACCTAATTTTTTAGAGAAATCCTCGTGACTGAAGTGCTTCAGTAAGCTGCGAGGTATTTATAAATGTATGAGCGTCGATTCCAAGACACCTTGCACTTTCAACATATTGTTGTATGTCGTCAGTATAAAAACAGTTTTTTATTTCGGAAGAAGAATTTGCAATTGCATGCTCAAAAATCTTTTTTTCTGGCTTTCGAGCTCCAACTTCATAGGACAAAATATAGCTGTCAAATACAGAGAGAATCGGATAGCTCTTACGTGCATATTCAAAATGAGCTGGGCATGTATTAGAAAGTAAAATGAGCTCTACGCCATTTGCTTTTAACTTTTCAATGATCGGAATCATTGGCTCATTGAGAGTAAAAATATCTGACATGGCAAAAAAGAATTCTTCTTTAGGAATCGATGTGGAGAAATGCTCGCAAAAGTGCCTATGAAGATCATCGCAGGAAATAGACCCTCTTTCATAAAGGTCACCAAGAGGGCTGTTAAGTAGGGATTCTTCGATTTTATCGGGAGATAGACCGGATTTGTCCGCTATCTGTCTACACATTCGCTTATGGCAGAAAAAGATGATCACATTGCCAAGGTCAAAAAAGACGGTCTTTTTTAAAATATTTTTTGTCATTCACTCCAACAACTATTTACCTAATCATGCCTCTTTAAGGGTTTTTTTACCAATCTCTGTTCTTAATGGGTAGATTAAAATAAAGAGTATGTTTTTTGTTGAGTTAATGAGAATAAAAAAAGGATGCCAGATGGCATCCTTTATATTTGTAGGTTGAATGATAGGTGTTTTTTAAGCCCAGCTTCCTATTGGTCTGCGAGAACCATCAGCGTTGGGAGTAGTATTGTTTAGATAGTATGCTGTGAATGCTATACTAGCTCCTGGAATGAGGCCCATTATCATAAATGGAGGAATATCCCGGCATATAAACTCTAGATAATTTGATGCCCGACCTCTTCTTTCTTCACTGCTGCTGAACAGGGCAAAGCCTGCTAATATTAATGCTGCTGTAGGTGTCACAATTAACGCTAATGCTGATATAACAGGAAGCGCTGCGATCCCTACGATTCCAGCTGTAATAGCAACTGCTGATGATGGATATCTACCAGGAATTTGTTGAATTTGACCTACTGGATTGTCTTCAATTTCTAGGGCATTCTGTCTTTCAAACCTGGGTTGAGCTCCAACCGGAATTGGAGGGAATTCACGATTTAGGTCTATTGGGGGTAATTGAACTGCCATAAGTTTACTCCATATTTGTATTGTTTGGTCTATATTATATTTTATTTTTGTTAATTTTATTTAAAGAAATGCATGTTTCGAATTTATTGTTCTCGAGTATTAATTTAATTTTTTAATGATGCGAGATATGAGAAAATTAAGCCTTAATCTCTCGGATTCCATCATCAGGTTGTTATGAACGGAACTATCTTATAGTCTGGTGTTTATATGAAATTTTTCCTAAGAAAATAAAAAAGGGATGCCCGTTGGACATCCATTAAGAGTTAAAACCAAAGTTGATAATTTATTTACTAGGCTCTAGCTGATAGTCCTAAGTCTCTTCGTCTTTCCATATCATCTATCTGTTCTTGAGTCATTCCCGATACGTCCATATTAACATCTATTTCGAATGCGTCTGGTGGATCGAATTCTTGCTCATTAAGGAGTCTACGAGAACCATCAGGATTTGGAGTAGAAATTTGTAAATATGCGACAGAAGCCACCAAGCTAAATCCTGGGATGAGAGATATTGCTAAATACCGAAGTAGTTTTGGTATTTGAGATAGTGTTGATTTTGCGTTAGCGGCACTTTGAGTGTCGCTACTGAAACGAGCAACGTATGCTAAGTATAAGGCTTTTGGGGGGAGGGCAATTGCTGTTATTACTGTTGCTACTGCTGCGATGATAGGGAGCGCTACAATCCCTACGATTCCAGCAATAATCGCTACAGCTTTTGATGGCAATTTTGCTTCTTGTTTTCTTGTTGGATCCAATTGAACTGCTTGTGGAGTTGCAGTTGTATTTTGTGTTGATGGAATACTCATGTAAAACCCCCTAATTTTGGATTTTTAATTAATGAAATCTTAATGTTGCTTATTATATCACGTGTCTTTGTTTGATTTTTATGATTAAATTTATTTTTATTTGATTAAATGAATGTTTGTTTGTTTTTTTAAAAAAAAATATTACTAAAATAATTAATCACATCTTAATTTGTTTTAAATAAATTTTTAAAGTATAATTAATGAAAAAAAAGAGATGATTATGTCCCAAGCAGCATTAGTTTCAGCTTCAGCTCCTGTACCATCTTACGGTACTAATCAAGCAGTACCCAATACGACTAGCTCCGTTACAGATTTAACCCAAGATCTAGGTAAGAAATCCCCAAGGGAGCTAGCCCTATTTATAGGGAAAGTCGCCCTCGTAGCTCTCGTAATAGCAGTTCTTGCTGCTGCTTGCGTATTTACCGGTGGCCTTGCGGTTGGAGCCGCTGCTGCAGGAATGGGAGTGGGTATTGCTTTCTTGAAGTGTTTTGCCCTTTCAGCTGCAGCTCTTGCTAGCGGAGGTACTGCTGGTATGCTTTTTATCGGGACTGCCATGAAGATCAACGATAAGATCAGTGGAACACCTGAAACAGAAGCTAATAAAAAAGTTAGAGAATTCTATCTAGTCACCTCTGTGGGTATCGCATGTGAATCATTAATTCTTACTCTCGGTGGTATTGTTTTATTACCTCTTGTAGCATTTGTTTACGACAAAGTGAAAGCCAAAGAAGATCCGAAATCAGAAGTTGTCGCTACAAATATCAAACCTAAACTATCTTTACAAACAAATCAAACACCCGTTCCACAGACTCCTGCTAACGTAGGACAGTCTGCAGCTTCACCTACTTTACGCCCATCCAAACCACAGCCTACAGCAGGTGAGCTCCATTATGATAAGCTTTTAAGCCGAACACACTATGCAGATTTGACAAAGGCTAGAAATGCTCTAGAAGAATGTACAGTGGTATTTAGAAATCAAGTCTATGGTCAAATATGGCATCTCACGCCAGAAGGTGTTCGAGATGCTTCAGATCCTATATGGGGAGAGAATCACGCATTTGATGATGCTCAAATATTAGAACGAGCGATAAGAGAGGCTTATCAAATCAACCCCAATATCCTGCCAGAGAGTTCTGCTTAAGAAGCCGTAGAGGCTTTTCTTTGGTAACTCAATAGAGTGTTAGATAGCAGCATGGCAATCGTCATAGGCCCTACTCCTCCTGGAACGGGGGTGATGTAGGAGCATTTAGGTGCTACTCTTTCAAAATCCACATCTCCTACGATACGATAGCCTGCATCTTTACCTGCAATTCTATTGATCCCTACATCGATCACAACAGCCCCTTGTTTGACCATATCTTCTTTGATGAATCCGGCTTTGCCGATCGCAGCGATTAGGATGTCGGCGGATCTACAAAGTTCTGGAAGATTGTGGCTGAGGCTATGAGCTACAGTCACTGTTGCATTACAATGCGGGGCTTTTTGCATGAGAAGAGCTGCGAGAGGTTTGCCAACGATCGTGCTTCTGCCTACAATTACTACGTGTTTGCCTTCTATGTTTACACCACTGTGAGCTAAAAGGACGTGGACGCCAAGGGGCGTGCACGGGCAGAAGCCACTGGCATCGCCTATGAGAAGCTTTCCCATATTGAGAGGATGAAATCCATCGACATCTTTTTCTGGGATGACTGATTCGATGACATGCGTTTGGTTGATATGAGGGGGGAGGGGAAGCTGTACCAAGATACCGTCGACATCAGGATTTTTATTGAGTCTATGGATTTCTTCTATCAGTTCTCTTTCAGAAGTGCTTGTTGGGAATTCTCTATCGAAAGAAAGTATGCCCACTTCTTTGCACTTCTTTTTTTTCATGCCGATGTAAACCCTCGAAGAAGGGTCATCGCCGACTAGAATAAAAGCGAGGCCCGGCTTTCTTATGGTTATCTGAGATACGGCATCAGCGAGCCTTAACTCGATCTCTGCAGCTACTTTTTTCCCTTCGATCAGTTTTGTCATGGAGCCACCTTGAGCATTTGAAGGGTGCTACTGTGAAGAAGTGTATTTGTAGCGACGACTGAGCCTGCCTTTTTTATAACGCAGGGCTCTCCGGTATACGTTGTCACACATCCACCTGCTTCTTGCACGATAAGCAGCCCTGCTGCTAGATCCCACGGCTGCAGCGATACTTCCCAGTACGCATCGAACCTGCCTGCTGCGGTATAACAGAGATCAAGCGCTGCCGAGCCGAGCCTGCGTACCGGAAGGCCTTGATGCAGGACCGCATTGAGTTGGTTGATGCAGCCTAGGGGGTTTTCATCGAGGTTGTAGGGGAATCCGGTTGCTAGGAATGAATCAGTAAGATTTGCTACTTGGGAGACTTTAAGCTTTTTACCATTGAGAAACGATCCTTTGTTTCTCTGTGCTACAAACAGCTCGCCTGTAATGGGGTGGTATACAACTCCGCAAAGAACATCATTTCCCTGTACGGCTGCGATACTAACGCTAAAAACGGGTATATTATGTGCAAAGTTCACCGTGCCATCCAAAGGATCTACGATCCATGTGATGTTACCTGAGCCACTCTCTGCTCCACTTTCTTCTGCAAGAAGGCTGTGATCGGGAAATTCTTTTTTTATCTTGGATAGGATGATTTCTTCTGCAAGGGTGTCGTAATACGTGACGAGATTGTGTTTGCCAGGTTTTGATGTAATGGAGTAGGCCGTGCTAAATCCTCTTTTGAGCTCTTCACCAGCATTAAGAGCTGCTTGGATCGCTAGAAAAGAAAAGTGATATATATCGGATTCTATCAAGAGCTTTCCTCCGTTTTTTCAAGGAATTTTTTCCATTTGCCAGAGCTTATATAGGCATAGATCTTTATAGGCACAGTAAACCATACAAATGCATATACCGCATCCAAAATTGGGGTGATGACGATCTCAGATACAAGGATTTCTGTAGTAATCGGAAACTGACGATCGAAGAGCATGGTTAAAAGGATCAGTGTTAGTGAAGATACGGAAGAAATGAGTCCAGCGAAAAGAGAAAGCGGAAGAGACTTTTCCTCAAAAAAATGTTTTTTCTGCTTGTAGCAGATACATGATGTAAGAGCGTAACATACTGCATAAATCCCAAAGTGCTGCTGAGAAGAAAAAAGATCGATAATAAGACCGCATAAAAAACATAGCCACAGGCTTTTTACATAGGAAATTCTATGAAAGGCGATCGCAAAAAATGGGGCGAAAGCGATCAGACGGACCTCTGATAGAAATGCTGACCCATATATTGCAAAGAAGAGTGCGAGTGAAAAGGGATACCAAAGAGGGGCTTTTTTCAAAGTTGATGATCCGTAGGTTTAATTTGGTTGCATTTGCAACATTTACAGAAGAGAAATTCTCTTTCAATCCTTTTAAAGATTTTCTTACAAGAAAACTTTACCTTTTGCTGTGCCAATTTAGGGCACTTTCAACGATATGGGAAAGAGATGAAAACTTCGGAGTCCATTTCAGGAGCTGAAAAGCAAGTGAAGGATCGGCAACAAGACAGGCTGCATCGGGCGATGGTGGACAGTGGTTACTTGCTACTTTTTTTCCTGAGATGAGTTCCACTGTTTCAATGACTTTACGTATGGAATACCCTTGTCCTGTTCCTAAATTTACCCCGATGCTCTGTTTATTTTGTATGAGCCA
>Ga0247841_10010686_pt1 | contig 12435 bp, 7 predicted proteins | sample LaCruzMarch2015__2_FD_192410 | JGI IMG/M metagenome (GOLD analysis project Ga0247841, IMG submission 192410) | Freshwater microbial communities from meromictic Lake La Cruz, Castile-La Mancha, Spain - LaCruzMarch2015_18m | ecosystem: Environmental > Aquatic > Freshwater > Lake | place: Spain... | reverse complement strand
CGCTTTTAAGATGACCATGTGGACGCTCTGCCACCGGGTCGCCCCGAGTGCCAGCGCCCCTTCGCGATACGAATTGGGGACTGCGGCAATTGCGTCCGTCGAGATGCTGATGACCGTCGGCAAGATCATGATGCCCAGGATGATTGAAGCTGCCAGGATCGAAAGTCCGGGGCCGCCCATATACTCGCGGATAAAGGGCGCCAGGACCATCACGCCGAGAAACCCGAAGACGACTGAGGGGATGCCAGCCAGCAGTTCGATGGTCGGCTTGATGACGCGCATCACAGGACGCGGGAGAAATTCGTTCATGAAGATCGCCCCTGCAATGCCCAGCGGCGCCCCGATCAGCATCGCACCGAAGGTGACATAGAGCGACGAGACGATCATTGAAAAGATGCCGAATTTGCCAGCCTGAGGATTCCAGTCGGAAGAGAACAGAAAATCTCTGAGGCCGACCTTGAACATGAAGGGCAGTCCCTCTTTGAAGATGAAGACCGCAATTAATAAGAGGCTGGCCAAGGCCGAAAAGGCCACGATGGTCAACAGCCCCTTTGCCACTTGTTCGCCATTTATCTTAAAACGCATAATGAATTTTTACTTCGCCCGAATCAGGCCGTTCTTATGAATTAGCGCTTGAGCCTCTTCCGAGAGCAGGTAGTCCAGGAAGGCCTGGCCAGCAGGGGAGAGCGTCGGACTGTAGACGAGGAAGACCGGACGGACCAAGGGATAGCGGCCCGCCACAATGTCCTCTTCTGTACAGGGGGCCCCGTCAACAGAGATTGCTTTGATCTTCTCGTTAATCAGACCATGGGAGAGGTATCCGATTGAAAAGGAATCATTGGCGACTGTCTCGCGTACAGTGCCGTTGGAATCTTGGATCAGCGCATCCTTTGTCAACGTCATGTTGCCAACAATCTTTTCGAAAGAGGAACGGGTTCCTGATCCGGCTTCCCGTGAGATCACCGCGATGGCATGGTCGCTGCCGCCAACCTCTTTCCAGTTTTTGATTGTGCCACTAAAGATGCCCCGGACCTGATCAGTGGTCACGCCCTTAATCCCGTTGGAAGGATGAATCACGACCGCGATACCATCGCGTGCCACAATGATGTTCTTCAGTGTTGCGGCTTCTTCCGGCAACTTGACCAGGTCCGCCATGCCGATCTGCGCGGCACCCGAGAGCGCTGCCTGGATGCCCAATGCCGAGCCGCCGCCTTGAATGGTGATCGAGGCTTCCGGATGCGTGTTCATATACTGGTCCGCCAGCTTTTCGGCAAAGGGTTGAAACGCTGTTGAACCCGCGACAGTAATGTTTTCACGCGACTTTCCGCACCCGCTCACGAGCAGCGTCCCCAGTATGGCGAGGCCCAATAGATAAGATGAATTTTTGCTGACGAACATGACCATCCTCCTTAACAACCCTAATTAGGCTGATTGGTTCTCTATTTAAACAGAATGGGTCCCAATTGTCCAAAGGTTTGGTGTTAGAAATTTGTTAGCCCCCCGCCCGGGGCGGGGCAGTGATCAGTAATCAGTGGGCAGTGATCAGTGCCCCGGGAACAAACGGAGGAGTAACTCGGAAAGGAATAATGGAATGCTGGAATCTTGGAATATTGGAAGAAGACCCTTGCGGAGGGCGGTCGGATCGACCGCCGGACGGCGAGTCCGCCGTCCCTCCCAGAGCCGCTATTCGTCTTTCCCCATCATTCCAACATTCCCATATTCCAACATTCCATCATTCCGCATTACTCCTCCAACATCTGTCTGCTGAGCGGATACCGCATAACGGCCACGAGCGCGAACGCGGTCAGCAGCGGCGCCAGGAGAAACGTGGCGCAGCCCAGGCACCAGACCACCTCGGGCGGACGCGCGTCCGCCGCCGCGCCCGGGTTGAACCCGATCGCGCTGAGCACTCCGCCCGACCCCATCAGGCCCAGCGCGATCGCACTCTTCAGGGCTACGCTGAAGAGTGCCGAGTAAGCCCCGTCCTTGTTTACCCCGGTCCGGCGCAGCCATAGCCCTGCCACGTCCGCGACCATCGCCGTGCAAGAGGGCAGCGCAATCCCGTTACCCAGCCAGAACAGCCCATGAAGAAGAATAAAACCAACAAACGCTGTGCGCGTCTCAACCGCGACCCAGCCGGTCAGGAAGAGCATGGCCAGCCCAACACTGCAGAGCAGGCTTAAGAGCCCGCCCGCCAGTACCGCACCTTTCTTCTCAAGTTTCTTTGCCAGCCAGGCCGACAAGATGCCTCCCAATGCCATCCCGATCATCGTGGAACCGTGCGCGAGTGACGTCTGGCCTGGCGCGAAGCGCATGAAACAGACGTACACATATATCTGGAAGGAGCCGACCAGCACCATGCCCGTACAGAGCAGGAAGACGACCAGCAACATCAGCCGTAAACAGGGATCCGAGAAACTCTGCTTCAGCCCGGAAAAGAAGGGCTCTTTCTTTTTCGCCTCGGTCGGCAACCGCCGCGTGTCTTCACACCAGCGGCGCGTAAACCACAAGGTGGCCAAAACGCATAGGAAGGACGCCCCTGCGAAGACCAGACCCATGCGCGTGAAATTCTGCGGCACGCTCGTCCCCAGGATCTTCGCCCCGTCGGGCCCGACCGAATCGCGGAAGAAGAAGCTCCACGCCAGCGCGGGTCCCGCGAAATTCGCGGCCATGTTCATCACCTGCCGCACGGCTTGTACCTTGGACCGCCCCTCGTAGTCGGGACAGACCTCGAACCCCAGCGCCAGATAGGGCACGAAGAATATCGTGACCCCAGTACGTAGCAGCAGGTTCACAGCGACCAGATACGCGAAGAGCGGCAGAGCCTGACCGTGCAGCGACGCGGGCACCGCCCACAGGAAGTAGAAGCAGACCGCCATCACCAGCGCGCCCAGCAGCATCCACGGATGCCGCCGCCCGTAGCGGCTGCGGGTGCGGTCGCTGATGTGCCCCATGACCGGATCAGCGACCACCTCCCACAGGACTGAGGCCGACAGCGCCAGACCTGCAAGCGCGGGCTTGAGCCCGAGCGCCTCGGTGTAGTACAGCATCGCGAAACCGAACAGCCCGTTCATCACCAGCGAATAGGCGCACTCACCTAACCCGTAGCCGAGTATTTTTGGAAGCGGGCTATTCATATCGTCGTTGCATAAAGCAGATCACATAGCGGGAACTGGTATGGGTGACGGTGTACAAAGTGGCGCACGACAAACAACAGGCACTTTAAATACCCATGCATAATTGCAGGGATTGGTAGCAGGCGAAACAGCAGGAGGGGTAATGGTCAGTTTGTTTCCTGAAACCGACGATTCCACTTTGCCCTTGAAACCAAGCAGTGAAACCGCTCCCGTTCTGCCAATTCCCGCAACAATAATTGGCTTATCCTGCCATTGGGTGACAAGCACATACAAAGCGGAACCTTTTTTTGTGAAATATATGGTCGTTTCAGGTTTTACAGAAGGGGCTTCGTCCCATTTGCGCGTACCATAGATGGCTTCCCCGTTTACTTTGAGCCACCCACCTATGTCGGCCAAGCGTTGCTGCATAATTTCCGGAATGCGGCCATCAGCGGTTGGACCGACATTGAGCAGCAGATTCCCCCCGCGGGCCACTTTGTTTATCAAGACATGCACCAATTCCTCCGAGGTCGAATAATCCTCAAGAACCTCGTTGCGATTATAACCGAAAGACCCTGCTATGCCACGGCACTCTTCCCAGGGATGTTCGACTTTTGTGAACTTGGCTTCCTCCTCGCCTACCAAATCGTATTCCGTGGTGTAGAATCCACCATGTTTGCTCCGTGTTTCCTTCCCCCATCGATCATTCACCACCACGGTGTTCTTTACCGGTGATTCGTTGTAAAGCCATGCTAGGAACTGCGTGCTTTTCCAGACTTCGCTTGTCTGTTCCCATTCGCCATCCGTCCAAACCACATCGGGCTGATAACGGGTAACCAAATCTTTCATCTGAGGAATCATGTGCTCATCCACATATTTGCCCAGGTCTGCTTTGTACAACGGGTTAAACCACTCGTAAAGGGAATAATAAAACCCCATGTGCAAGCCTTGTTCTTTCACCGCTTTGCTGAGATCGCCGCACAAGTCGCGCCGGGGGCCGATGTCCACCGCGTTCCAGTTCCGACTGTTTTCACTGGGCCACAGGGTAAAGCCTTCATGATGTTTGGAGGTCAAGACAACGTATTTCGCTCCGGATTCTTTAAATCGTTGGGCCCACTCATCAGGATTGAACATTTCGGCTTTGAACTGATGGGCGAAATCCTGATATTTGAAGTCCTTCCCAAACACACGGTTGTGATAATCGACAAAATAGTGTTGGGTCTTGGATGGTTTCACCCAACAACTCCAGTACCACTCGGCATAACGTTCGTAGATTCCCACTTTATCGCGAACCGTCGGACTGTAGGCGGGAACCGAGTACACGCCCCAGTGTATGAAGATTCCGAATTTGGCGTCTTCAAACCAAGCCGGAACTGGGCGACTGTCGATGGATTCCCACGTCGGTTGATACACGTGCTGGGAAAAACTGCGACTCACGCCAAGCAAGAGAAGCGCGAGAACGAGTAATGTCTTTTTTTTCATGGCGCAATTATCCTTGTCTGTTCGTTTGTACGTCGTTCTACTCTAGCGAGCGTCCTGGAGCGATAACAAGGTCAGGGAGTTCATTGCCGGAGTACAGGAGACACCAATGCCCTTTCCCGAGTCCGTCGATACGGACAATGCCCTTTCCGAGGTCGGCGAACGTGGCGCCGCAGTCGCTGATGATCTTCAACGGATCGGTCATATCGGCCTGAACGCTGCACGGCTCGCCGGCCAGGCTCTGCACCTGGATGAACTGCGTTACGCCGGCCGTGCGTTTTGCGCTGACGAGAAACGCCCCTTTCGCCCTGAAATTATGAAACGCGATATTCTGCCACTGGGGTGCGCTCGGCACCGAGGGGAAGACGCGGATAGTACCGTCGCCCCAACTTTGGAGAAGTAATTCCTGGATCACCCGGGCCACAAAGAAGGGGCTTTCCTCGCAGTAGCCGAGCAGATTCCCGGGTCGAGCCTGCTCACAGCGCGTCGTCTTCGAACTCATGTTGCTTCCTGCCATATTTTTAGCCAGCATCGCGCCCGCATCATCACCCCGTCCGAGCATCGCGCTGAACAACGCCCATGCTGCATCAGCCATGCCGTTGTTCTCAAAGCCCATTTGCTGATGGGTCTTCATCGTGTTGCTGATGACCTCGGCCTGCGCCGGATCGTTCGGCAGGTATTCAAGGTAGGGCCAGATCGCCAGTTCATGGGAATCGTGGCGATGGGCCCGGTTGAAAGGCTGGTTCTTCCCGATCATAAAACCCCCTTGCGGATCAATGTTGTAGTGCGTGAGCTCGGAGAGGAGGCGCGCATATTCGTCCACCCCTGTTTTCGGTGTCCCATAACGGGCATGAATGGCGATGAGCGTGCGGCAGAGCCAGCGGATCGCTCCGATTTGGAAGGTGGTATCTTCAAAAGCACCCTTCTCTTCCAGATTACGGAATTCTGGACTCTGGGTGGCTTTGACGTGCAACTTGCCGTCTTCGCCGGTGAAGAGCAGGTGCTTGCGATAGTACCTCACCGCCCCTTCCATCAAGGGGACTCCCTTTTCCAGGAAATCCTTAGCGTCCATGGTGACTTGATAACGCTCGTAGGCCAGGGTCAGGAGCCAGGCGAGGCAGGCCGGGTCGGTGGCCCTGCCTCCTCCGTAGCATCCGCCCGTATTCGCTGAGACCCCTCCCCAGAACGCGGCATAGCCGTCACTCTCTTTGTCGTATATTGCCTCACGGTGTTTCCATAAGAAATTAAGCACCGCGTCGGCAAGCTCTGGGTGGTTCGAGGTAAATATGCTCGTATACATCTTCTGGGTGTTCCAGTTAAACCAGATGCCGTTCCAAAGCATGTCGCGGTCATACCAAGGTCCGCAAAGGTCCGTGATCGAGTCGGGGTTGGTCATGGAGGCGATTTTGTATAGCTGGATCCAGTGCCATCGCCTGAAAAGGGCGGGGAGCGAGACGAAGGATTTCTGGTAGTACTCACGCCACCAGGTACGGTGCTCCTCGCGCACGGCGTCAAAACCAGCGGCAACCGCCTGGTTCACACGCTTGACGGCCGCCGCCGCCGCCGTGGAAGCGCGATACGAATAGGCCACGGCGGTAAAGATGCGGACGCGACTCCCGTCGGTGACAACTCGCCAGGCGGTCGCATGCTGAGACGACGCGGGTTCGCGTTCGGTATGATAGGCGGCATCCACCGGCAAGGTCTGAATGCTCACCTCACAACCATCCATCGTGGAACGGAGTTGGGGAGGATACTGTTTCATCTCCTTCGGTACAAGCGGATAGGCGGTTTGCGGAGAGGGAAGGCGTTCATCCGGCACAAAGTCCCAGCCGATTCCGCTTTTCTGGCCGGGGTTCTGCAAGATTTCGAATACAATCACATCCCGATCCTGCGCTGCGAACGCAGACACTTTACAAGCGCTGCCGCCCACCGCAAGATCCGCGACCATCTCGGCGTGGGAGAGATCCAGCCGGCAACGGCCTTCCACTTTCCCGCCCTCGGGGAAACGAAGCCGGAAGTAGCCATTGGGCTTGCGCACATTGAAATCACTTCGTATGTCGGTCAGGTCGTTGCGGCTCATCTCGAAGCGCAGTTCACCGCTTTCCTTATCCTGGGCCAGATAGGTTCCCGATGCCCCGGTACCGATGATAGGTGCATTGAACGCCGCATTAACCTCGTCCACGGGCAGAGCATCCCATCGCGGGTCATGCGCTCCCAAATAGGATGCCCAGTCACAACGCAGCGTAACAGGCGCCACGCCGTGCCTTTCAACGGCGGCAGCACTTACTATTGTGACGCAACCAAAGACTCCCAATGAGAGTAAAACATGAAATACGTGTTTTATTCTTAGGGCGATCATTTTATCCTCTCGAGCCGGCGTGCGACTTCCTTAAGCTGGGCGACGGATTGTTCGGGCATCGAACCGTCCTCCCACATCAGCAGGTTGAAGGCAATCGGACTTTGATCCTTCAGACATTTCCGGACTTCCCCTTCGGTCTGTTGAACATTCCACTCAGGAGGGTTCGCCTTCACGTCCGGCTTGTTTATGCCCCAGTCAGGTCCATCATAAATCCGCATGTGGAAGGATTGTAACCCACGGTTGGGTCCATCGATAAACAGCCCGTCCTTGACCGCTTCCTTATCCAATGCCTCGCCAAAAAAGATATCTTGGAAAGGCGTAAACACTGGGGCGATCCACGGGTTGTATGAAACCAGTCGTCCCGGATGGCCCGCGCGGGCGGCTGCACCGAGCACTTCATAATCGGAAGGGCAGAAAACACAATCATCATCAAAGAACCAGCCCGCCACTTTGTCTCCGTAGCGCTCGCCCATTTCGCGGATCACCTTCGTCCAGTTCTCCTGAAAAAGCCCCGGGTGCGAAGGATCCCAGTTGTGTTTCCACCATTCCAGCTCACAATGGCCTAAGTTATAGTAAAGGAAAAACTGGATGCCACGCTTGTTGAGTTCCTCAGCCAGCTCGCCGAGCAGATCGCGTTTGGAGGTGAGGCCTGGAACTATCTGATCGATGGACTTGATCGGAGCCGGCATCAGGTAAAGGCACCACGTGGCCGACCAGATCACAAATTTCCCGCCCATGGACTCGACAGCGTCTGCAAACTGTTTGACATCGAAATCCTCGGCGAAGCCGGGCCACGGCTTCTTGTCCCCGGTTTTCGGATAAGCCCAGCCGCCGCCTTGAACCATGATACCGTAGCCACTACTACTGAACTTTAAGCGTTCCTTCTCTCCGGCAGACCTGAAGTCGGCAACTCTTTTTTCGATTGCCGGAAAGGCTTCGACCGCGATGAGCTCCGCAAGTTTAAGCGTCACATTCCCTTCTTTCTCAAGGTTGATGGAGATGACGCTCTCGCCCTCCGGGAGTTCCAACTCGCCTTGAGCGAGTCCATGTTCCCATGTCTTCCCTGAAGTTGTATAACGGACTTCGTTGCTTGAGCTTTTGATTCCTATCGAAGTGCCGGACTCGTTTGACATCAGCATCAGCTTCACATAGTACTTGGCTGCCTTCGGATTTGATATCCGCCACGTTACTCTTTCATCCGGATGTGTCCAGTCCTTCAGCCAGAAACGCTTGCACGCTAAGTTACTAGCGGCTGGCATGCTGCTGATCGATTTGCTGTATGCTGACTCTACAGCCAACAGGATGTTTATTTTGGCCGGATTCAATACCACAGGACAGACCGGACTTTGGGCCAGCAGCCTTTTCTGGTCGGCGATTGCTTCGGCCTTACGCAACTCCTCCGCCTTAATCTCGTCCGGATTCAATGGCGACACGCTGATCGTTGTCTTGTCGCTTTGGGCATCGTACGCGAAGTTGAATTTGACGTTGTCTCCGACGAGGTTTTCCGGATATGGATTCGACGCTATCTGTTTATCAAGGATGAGCCTGGCGCCTGGGGACATGATCAGCCGATCAAACTTCTCCCCGAACACGAGCCGTTTGGCGTTCACGGTACCGCCTTTCAATGCATAAAGGTCGGCGACTCCGTTTTCCTCGAACAACAGCCCATGAACAGAGTCCGTGGAGACGCCGTGGAAGGTGGCCACTCCGCCGGTCTGAACGATCCGTCCAGCCGGCGATGACTCACCTTTCCGGCCTCCGACCCGGAAACCCCAGGCCTTCGTCATGTCGAATACTCCATCCTTGATCTCGATGGTTCCGGAGACGTAGATGTTTCCCGGTGAACCGTTTTTGACGGTTCCTTCCGTGACAATCCTCCCTCGGAGATTAAAGCCGGTGCTCTTTGCCAACAGCAGATACCCGCGTGGCCCGACGATCCATTTTTGCTCAGGGCCGAAATCATCCGGAACCTGCATATACGTCTCCGGATTCGAGTTGGCCTCGCTGACCTCCTGCGTGAAGGTTGCCGGAAGTGAGTTGGCTGCACAGGCCTCCAGCCCGAAGAACTGCGCCAGTCCTGGTACGCACGCCGCTAACAGTAATCCCCAGTGTCTTTGATGCATGATAAAATACCTTGCTTGTTGATTCCCTTAAAATATCTGGATCATCGTGCCTTTAGGAGGCGTCTTAACACCCAGCACGTCGAACTCGCGGAACACAGTGCCACTGCCGGCATAACCATTGTCGATCATCGTGAACCGGAGGCCTGCCACGCCCTTGAGAATCTTGGCACCTGTCAGGTCGTAGGTACGCGTCAGCAGCGAACCCGTGGCGGTAGTCAAGGCGGAAACCGTCCCCACATCGACGAAGGTGGCGGGCGTTTCCGCAAGCGAATAGGAGATACGGTAGGACTGACCCGCCCGCCCGTCCGACCAGCCGCTGAACAGCCGGATCTCCGTAATGTCATAACCTCTGGGAGCGGCTGTCAGGTTCAGATTGTAGGTCAGTGTGGAAAGTTCGGTAGCAGCCGGATCCTGAGTGCTGTTTTCCAGTGCCGTTCCCGTCGTGCCATTACGGGGCTTCTGGCCGGCTATTTCGCCCGTGACGCTGGACACACTAGTCTCCAGCAAATCGTTGCTCACAGCAATAATCGGCGAGGGCAACACGTCGCCGGCGCTGAACTGCTGCGCACCGACAACCACCGTCCCAAATTTCACGGCCGCTGTCTGCGTGAGAGCAAGGTTCCCGTCCGTGACGTCCGTGGCGCTGAAGACGGCTGTGCCGGGCATCATGGATGTCACTGAGAAGGTCACCGTACCAAATGCGCTCGATGGTCCAGAAGCCGCCGAGATCGTGTCCGTCGCGCCCCGGCTGGACGACAGGGTCACGACCTTGTTCGAAACGGCTGCCCCGTTAGAATCTCTTAAGGTGACAGTCACTGTCGCTGTATCTGCTCCGTCTGCCAGAACAAAGATCGTCGAAGCGACAACCAAGGATGTTGCGGGATCCACCGCCTCCGCCTCCACTTCGCGCACCTGGACCGCATTGACAATACCCGCACTGCCGCTGCCGAAGGTGATCACCTGCGTCGCGGCATCCGCCGTGAATGTTCCGACGGCATATTGGCCCGTCCCTATGCTCAAGGAGGGGCCTCCGAAGATCACCTGATATTGGGATGTTGAGTAACGTTTGTCCATCGCCCATATCTGAATCTGGTAGTTGCGGCCCGGCTCCAGGCTGTTTAGGGTGACGGTCATTCCAGGATAAGCTTGATACCAAATGCCTCGAAGGAGTCCATAATAAGCCTCAGAGAATGCGCCCTGATCCCAAGCGACGGTAGCGGTCTCGCCGCCGCTCTTGATGACATGAGTCCCCGCTGCCGTGAAAGCGACCCCGTTCACCGTGCTGTCCGTCCCGCCCCAGTGTTCCGCATACTGCAAGACCCCGTTGGTCGAGACATCGCTGTCATCAACAACGTTCGTGGCCGGGCCCCAGGTGATTGGCGCCGCCTGCGTGGCACAGGCCAGCAGACCAACAGTGCCGAACATAAAACCGTGCAGGACTCTTTTCATCTTTGCTTTTATCTGTTGAGTAGACATTGTATGATCCCTTTCTTTTAGTTTCCGCCTTTTGCTTGGCACACGCAGTACACACCCTGTTACTGACACCTCACCAAGTTCATGGTCTTTACTTTATCAGGGTCTTGTGGTATTTTACATGGATTAAATGACCTATTCCATGGATTTTTTTAACATCGTTGATGAGTAACGCTCCGACTATGAAATTGCTCGATACGACCAATCCGAGGACGCATGAACGCGCACAAGCGTTCTTAAATGATCCAAAGGCCCGAAAAGCTTTTGATCTGGCTTCAGCCTTTCGCGTCCATATCGTAGGCTTGTATTATACCCGCTTCGGCCTCGAATGGAATTCTGGCGGCAAGTGCGAGGGCGATTATTTGCACCATATCGACCTCGCCTTATCGGGAAAGCGAAGCGTCATCCACAAGCGACGCTGTCTGGACATTGAACCCGGCACAGCCTACTTATTTCCGGGCAACATCCCCGTGGAACGGCGTTGTGAAAAGGGGGGAGAGGTGATTTATCTGACGTTCCGCTGCGAATGGCTGCTCGGCGTAGACCCGCTGCTGGACTGGCCGGAGAGGACTCCTACGCGGATCGGACCTTTTATCTTTGACGAGTGGCGGGCGCTCCAGAATCCGAAAAAAAGAGCTGAAGCCAGCACCGCTCTAGCGCTTCGCGCCCAAGTGGAACGCTGGCTGGCTGCCGTGTTCCCCTCCCTCAGTACATTGCTCGGACGCCATCTTGAGACGCACGCCCGTTTCACGGAGATATTCCGCCTCGTCGAGGAGAAACTCGGCGCCGATCTGAGAATTTCCGAATTGGCCAAGGTTTACGGGTCGAGCCTTCACGTTTTTTCGCGAGCCTTTTCCAACAGTACACAAATCACAGCCAAGGAATACATCAATCGCCGTCTGAACCAGGAGGCGCTGCAATTGGTGATCGGCACAGACCTTAAAGTCAAAGAGATTGCAGACCGTCTCCGTTTCACAGATGAATTCTATTTCAGCCGTTTCTTTCAGAAGCTCAACGGTATGTCTCCCTCTCAATACCGAAGCCGCTATTACTCATAAAAAGCAGTGCGGCGTAGGCTAGAGCATTTTCTTAAAAAGTGTAGCCGTTTTTTCTCACAGAGGCAAGCCCCCCGCCCGCCATGCGGGAATAAACGAAGGAGTAACTTTTCTCACAGAGTCACAGAGAGCACAGAGTTTTTGAATCGACAAAGTTTTTTTAGCATCCGAATGACGCGAAAGGCACGAATGAATACGAACATCCACCTTCGCGATGCCTACGGTGGACAGGTCGAACATTCAACATCGAACATCGAACGTCCAGCAGAGCAAGGACCCAATCCTCAAAATCCTGTTCATCCTGTCAAAAAAAAACACCGCTTGAAGGATTTTTAATCGCTCAAGCGGTGCTTTGTGTTTCTCAATTCAGCGTTAAGCGTTCAAACGCTCAACGCTCAACCCTTACTTATTTGCTCCGCAGCGCTGCCTGTGCTGCCGCGAGGCGTGCGATCGGCACGCGGTACGGCGAGCAGGAGACGTAGGTGAGGCCGATCTTGTGGCAGAAGCCGATGGTCTTGGGTTCGCCACCGTGTTCGCCGCAGATGCCCATCTTCATGCCCGGCTTCACAGCACGGCCATGCTCGACTGCATACTGCATCAGACGGCCCACGCCAGCCTGATCCAGCACTTGGAAGGGGTCATAGTCATAGATGCCCTTGGAGACATATTCGCCGAGGAACTTGCCAGCGTCGTCACGCGAGAAACCGCAGCCCATCTGGGTGAGGTCGTTCGTGCCGAACGAGAAGAAGTCCGCTTCAGCAGCGATCTCATCAGCAGTCATGGCGGCGCGAGGAACTTCAATCATGGTGCCGATGGAGATCGACAGCTTG
>Ga0247841_10010684_pt1 | contig 12437 bp, 12 predicted proteins | sample LaCruzMarch2015__2_FD_192410 | JGI IMG/M metagenome (GOLD analysis project Ga0247841, IMG submission 192410) | Freshwater microbial communities from meromictic Lake La Cruz, Castile-La Mancha, Spain - LaCruzMarch2015_18m | ecosystem: Environmental > Aquatic > Freshwater > Lake | place: Spain... | reverse complement strand
TTGACATCGTCCTGCGCCATTTCGTCATTCCAGGCAAAGTCACGCCCGGCAACCATCGGCGCACTGTTGTTGGCGCGGTTGACCACGATTACTTTCTTGCACTTGGGGCAGGACTGCAGGGCCTGGTCGGCATTGGCTTTGCTGCCGACGACCTTGCCGGAGCGGTAATAGCCGTCTGCGGTGATGAGCAGCGTGGATTCGCTGTCAACGATCCTGTCTTTAAGTGCGTCTGCGGAAAATCCGCCGAAAACTATACAGTGGATGGCGCCGATCCTGGTGCAGGCCAGCATGGCGATGGCCAACTCCGGTATCATGGGCAGATAAATTGTAACGCGGTCGCCCTTCTTGACGCCATGCTTTTTAAGCACGTTGGCCGCTTTATTGACCTCGTACCAGAGTTGTTCGTAGGTGTAGGTGCGGGAATCCCCGATATCGCCTTCCCAGATGATGGCGGCCTTGTTCTTGCGCCAGGTGGTCAGGTTACGGTCAAGGCAGTTGTAGGAAACATTGAGTTTTCCGCCCACGAACCATTCGTGTTGCCATTCTTAAAATCGCTGACCAGCACCTTGTCCCATTTTTTATACCAGTCAATCTGGGCCGCCTGTTCCGCCCAGAAGCCCTCCATATCGTCTATGGAGCGCTTGTAGATCTTTTTGTACTCCGCCATGCTCTTGATATAAGCATTCTTGGTGAATTCCTTGGATGGCGGGAACTTGCGGTTCTCCACCGACATTGAGGTGATAGTGGATTTTTTCTCTTCGGGTTTGTCTGCCATATTCTTGTTTTGCTAATCCTCCTTGTATTATTTTCTATAGTATTTTAGATTGATCCCTTAATAAAAAATGAGAAAGACAACCGGTTTGTGAACGGGCCAAACAATTAACTCGCAAATCTATAAGAAACTACGGGCAAGATATACCAAACGAGAATGATACATTATGGGAATTTGACTGTCAAGCTCAAGCGACAGCCCAAGCTACAGCTAAGCTGCTGAAAGCGAGCATGCGCCACCCTTAGCCTGACAGGCAGTACTGACTTATTCCTCTTCACCTTCAAGGCGGCTCTGCACCACATCTTTCACGCGCCTGGCCGCCCTGGCTGCCTTTTCTTTGATAATCTCGGTTTTCTCTTTGACCAGGCGGCGTGTTTCCGTGCCGCTCTGCGGCGCGTAGAGGAATCCCACTACCACACCGATCAAGGCTCCCATTATCAAGCCTGTAACAAACCCGGACCCTGAATCCTTAGTCATGTTACTTCTCCTTCTTCTTAAAAATGTCCGCGATAAGGGTGATGCCCTGAACTATACCCTGCGCCGCTGAGGCGAACTGCACAACCGGGCTGATAACCTCTTCCTTAGTATAATCGACGACATCCCCAACCTTGCCGACGACAATATTGGCTTCCTCGACCAGCGGGGCCAGCTTCTGATAAAGCAAAAATGCGACTACGCATATACATATCGCGGCGATAGCGGTTATCAAACCCCAGACCACTATCACCAGGTCTCGCCACCAGGATAAATCCATAAGACTGACCTCCTTACCTTATATTTATTTGCTTTATAAAGTCAGCTTCAGGTAATACAGGCCTTCCCCGCTGCTCACTACTTTAAACCCGGCCCTTTCAAAGACAGTCAGCATCGGCCTATTCTCATATAATACCTCGGCGACAAAGGCCAGCACACCGTTCCTCTTGCCCAGGAAAATCAGGTAGTTTAGCAATTCGGTACCTATCCCCTGCTTCTGCTCTTTATCACGCACGGCGAAGGCAACCTCGGCGCTGTGCACGTCCTGGCCGATACCGTATTGGCCTATCCCCACCACCTGCTCGCTATCCCCGCTTACCCGGGTCGCCAGGATAACCAGTTCCTGCATGTAGTCGATCACTACAAATTCCTGCAACCTCTCGTGGGGCATGTCCTTGCGGCTGGAGATAAAGCGGCGGTAGAGGCTCTGGTCGGAGAGAGAATAAAAGAAATCCTTAACCAGTTGTTCATCGCTGATTTTGGGCGGACGGAAAAACAGTTGCAGCCCTGACTTTGTTGTCTTATAAGTTTCCATGGACTCGGGGTATTCGCCGCGCTTGCCCGGCACGAAGGCCTGGTCCTTGTATATAAGGTTGAGCTTTTTGGCGTCTTCAATCAACCCGGGGCGGAATTGCGGGTGGGCGATGGCGATTAATTCCATGGCGCGTTCACGGATATTCTTGCCGTGCAGATAGGCGATGCCGTACTCGGTGACAACGTAGTGTATGTCACCCCTTATCATGGTTACGCCGCAGCCTTCGCTGAGAAAGGGCACTATCCTGGAAACTGACCCGTCCTGGGCGGTGGACTGGATTGTCAATATCGTCTTTCCATTACGCGACAGGATGGCGCCGCGCATGAAATCCGCCTGGCCGCCCACACCGCTGTAAAAAGTCTTGCCTATCGACTCAGCGGTGGCCTGACCGGTCAGGTCGATCTCCAGCGCGCTATTAATGGCGACCATATTATCGTGCTGCGCAATAACCAGGGGGTTGTTGGTATATTCAATCGTGCGGAATTCAATCGCGGGATTATCATGAATATAATCATAGGTTTCCTTGCGGCCCATGCAGAAAGTAGCCACGGTCTTGCCGCGGTCGATTTTTTTCTTCGAGTTATCTATCACACCCAGCTTCATCAGTTCCACAATGCCGTCAGACATCAATTCAGTGTGCACACCCAGCCGTTTCTTGCCTTTCAGGCTGCGCAATATCGAATTCAGGCGGCTGCCGTATCCGACCTGTATAGTATCCCCGTCCTGGACAAGCCGCGATACGTAGTCCCCAATTCTCGCGGCAATTTCGTCATCCACCGGGGTATTGAACTCCAGCACCGGCTCATCATAGGGAATTAAATAGTCTATTTTCTCTATATGCATGAACCCGTCGCCCTGCACCCTGGGCATATTGGCATTGACCTGCGCAATCACCAGGCGGGCCCTTTCGACGGCTTCCGCCACGATGTCTACGCTTACCCCGAGGCTCACATACCCGTGCCGGTCAGGGAGGGACGTCTGTATCAGCGCCACATCGACCGGCACGATGCCGCGCCGGAACAAATCAGGGACCTGGGACAGAAAAATAGGCGTATAATCGGCCAGGCCGGCGTTTATCGCGTCGCGGGTATTGTCGCCGATAAAAAAAGAATTGTGCCGGAAATTCGACTTAAACTTCTCTTTCGTGTAAGCGGCAACGCCCAATGTCCAGACCTGGAAGACCTCGGCATCGAAAAATGCCTTGGGGTTGGACTCGACGTAGTTGACGAGGGTACTTACCAAATACTGTGGTTCGGCGCAGGCGGTGCCGATGAAAATGCGGTTGCCCGCGTGGATTTTGCTGAATACCTGTTTCTCAGTGGCGAATTTATCCGGGTATGTTTTCTTAAATTGCTCAAGCCCCGCTGAGCCACCCTGGTCAACCATATTTGCCTCCCGCGCGCATTATTAAACAAAAACCCTTAACAGGCAGATTGTACCATACTTTTATGGTGTATAAATATAAATGGGCCCTGCCTCACATGAGGCAGGGCCCATTTTGTTGATCTATTGTTAGTTAATACTATTTTACGATGAGAGTCGAGCCGATCTCTTTATACAGTGCCATGCTCTTAGGATCGGTAGCGCCACAGATCATAATTGCATTGCCATCTTTGATAACACCAGTTACCGCAGATTTGGCCTGACCGAAAGCAGCTGAAAGTAGAATCACATCTGCTACCGTACCATCAGCCAATGTGACTTTTTCCGAGCTATCGACGCCGGGAACGAACGGTACCTTGGCTGCAGCAATTAAATCAGATAAAAACTCGAGCGCTGCATCCTGGAAATTAGTAGCCGGCCGAACAGCAACGTAGATAAGGTCTTTACCTGTTCCCTTTGAATATAAAACCGCACCCTTTAATGTGGCTGCTTCTTTAGACCAACCCTCGGGGTATGCTAAAGAAAACTTGTAGGTGGGATCTGTATATTTCTGTGATTTGTATGAAGTGACTTTCTCCACTATTGCCGGGGCCGCGGGCGGGGTTACTGCCGGAGGGGTGACCGCCGGGGGGGTAACTACCGGAGGGGTAACTACCGGGGGGGCAACTACCGGGGGGGCAGGTGGAGCCGGGGGCGGCACCGGTTTGGCCGGCGCGCAGGACATGGCAACTACTGCCAGGACGAGTACCAGGACGGACACCATGACTAATGATTTGTGCTTTAACACTTCCAGGTCTACCTCCTTAAAATAAATATAAATTAATTAGCGCCCGATGGGCGCCGTTCCCTGTTGGGGATAAATTACTATAAACCAATCAGTAAGTCAAGCACGGCGGCCCAATTTACTTTCAATTATAGATTTATCAGTAAAGCCTGAGCAGCGCGTCTATTTCTTCGTAGCCTAAGTCCGCAGCGGCTACTCTTTTAATTTTTATATCACCATACGCGTTGAGGAAATAAAAAGCCGGGACGTCCTTGGCGCCATACAGACCGGCCACCCCTCCATCTGCATCCGCTAACACCGGGAACTTTATGCCGTTGGCTTTGACCCAATCCCCTGCGTCACCATTGTCTTGACTCACCACCATAACAATTTCCAACTGTCCCCTGGGCCACAACCCGTATAACCTCGTAAGGCACTCCAGGGACCGTGACATTGAAGAATAATTTTCCCCCGCAAAAACCAATATGCTATTTTTCCCTTTGAGCGCTTGCACTGAATATTCTTTGCCCCCGGTCGAGGAAAGGGCGAAATCCGGCGCCCGGCAGCCGACATTTGGACATATGCTTTGGGTGATAACAGGTTTATTTATTGGATCTTGGCCCCGGCCATCCGCTTCCGCAATCATACTATCGGCCTCGCTGATGGCCGTTGCAAAGGTGGCGCAGCGGTCCGAGGCGTTAGTATACTTGCCATTGACAATGCCTATTACCTCCCCAAAGCGGTTAATCACCGGTCCGCCGCTGTTGCCGGGATAAACGAGTGCACAGGTCTGGATAAACTGGACCGACTCTATCCTCGGGAACCCTGAAATAAGCCCGGCCGTAACCGCCGGGGCATCAGATCCCGTGAAAGCCGGGTAACCGATTATCTCCAGGTTATCGCCGGTTTGCAGCCCGTCTGATTCAACGGAATTGCCCAGGCTGGCGCATGGGAATTGGACTCCGCCGCCTTCCAACTGGATCAGCGCCAGGTCCTTATCAGCATCGTTCAAAAGCAACCGGCCCGGATACCTGGTCCCGTCAATGAAAAAAACTTCCTCCATTTTGCTGCCGGCCACAACATGGTTGCTGGTTAAGACCAAACCTGCTTTCCCCACGACAACCCCTGAACCCAAGTTGTCACCGGCAATTATCCTGACCGTGGCAGGCAGCACCTTCCGCGCATTATCGGAGTATTGCACAATGGCACATGAATTACCCAGACCCGTGAGCAATAAGACTGGTATTAAAAAAAATATTAGAGGATCCCTATGCAATTTCTCTCTCGCTACTACTAATGTTAATGCCTTCATATTACCACTTATCAGCAATCGGCATGCGCGAAAAGGCCAATGACATGCTTCCGCAGATAGTCCAGATAGAGCTTGAGCTGTTTGATTCGAAAGACTGAAGTCCCACAAGGGATATAGGCAAATCACACGACATAACCATCGGCGTCCACCTTATCATATCAAGTCCAGGCAAGACTCCCACCGGACATTTAAGCTGTGTCGACGGGTACGGAATTGCAATTGACAACCTTCCGATTAGGATATATTATGTCGGTCATTGGCAATAAGCGGCAACGATTGCCTGATGGAAAATCGATATGCGAAATCCCGTTTCACTATACTGCTTCAGAGAGTCTCTTCTCTACAAGGCCCACCCTAAACCTATTTTGGACGAGTGTGAAAAAGTATCCTGAGATAATGAGAGTCATACAGGTTGTTAAATTATCGTTTTGGAGGTTGATTATGAGGACTTTTGGCTTTTCACTAATAGTATTTTCCATTTTAATTACACTGAGCCTTGTGTTGCCTGCCTGCGCGCCATCACAGCCCGCTACACCTGCACCGGTCAAATCGGCGGCTGTGGAAAAGGCAAAGATAGCGGCCACCTCTCTTGAAGTCACAGGCACACCAATTATTGAAGGCAAGGCAGTTACAGTTAATGTCACTGCGAAAAACGATAGCACGGTTGACGGCGCTTATTCAGTGGTATTAAAAGTGAACGGGCTTGAAAAACAACGGGGAACCTTGGAAGTCAAAGCGGGCGGAAGCAGTGTTACACCTTTCGAGGTTATTTTTGACACAGCAGGAATTTATCAATTATCTGTTGATAACCAGTCTAAAAGCGTAAGTGTTAACGGGGCCGGATTGCTGGGCCAAAGCCTGGCGTTGTTAAATAGCAAGGATGGTAAAATAGTTACAAGCGAACTTATACAGTCAATGGATTCCGGCAAGGTCAAGGTTGATGTATATAAAATACATTACCTGAGCGATGGCCTGGAGGTAATCGGCTACATATTCAAACCGGCAGATGAGGGCCCATATCCCACATTAATTTATAACAGGCCCGGCCTCTATGGTATGTACCTTATCGGCGGATCGGAACCTTCCAGTTCCTTTGATTATTTAGCCTCCCTCTCATCAAACGGATATGCGGTGATAGCTTCACAGATACGTGGTAATGATGGCGGACAGGGGCAGGAGGATTTGGGAGTCAAGGACGTAAATGACGTACTCAACCTGATAAAGACTGTCGACAGCATGCCACTGATTTTTAATCCCGAACGCATGGGCATGGTGGGTTTCTCTATGGGTGGAACGCGGACATATATCGCTATGCAAAAAACTGACAGGATAAAGGCAGCAATCGTTGTGGGCGGAACTACCGACAGGTGCGACCAGATTGAGAAGATGAATGCGGCTGTGCTGATTTTACATGGGGCATCCGATTCAGGTATCAGCGTCGCTCAGGTAGAGCAACTGGCCGCAAAACTGAAAGCTTCAGGAAAACAGTGTGAACTGGTAGTTTATCCTAAAGGAAGCCACCTGCTCAATGAGAACGAGCAAGATCGCGATACGCGCATAATCGCCTGGCTAAACAAGTATTTAAAGTAAAATTCCTGTTCTTTCCAAGATATGGATTTTCATACATCAGTTGCAGCAGATTAAGCCGTCCGGTAACCCAACAGGGTTATTCCTTCACTGTTTTTAACAATCCTGCTTGGCGCATCTATGGCTACTTATAATTGTTTGGCTCCACGGGTCTTTGAACGGACTAAACAACTTGATAGCGTTTATTTTCCCTTATCCGGAATCGGGTATGCTATGGTGAAAGGTAATTGTTATACTTTCACGGGAGTGAATGAGTGGTTACCGGGTACTATTTATTGTACACGTGGTAATTCCTTGTCGGTAATATAAGGGAGGCGCTGCATGGAAAAACATTTTAACCTATCTGATCACGGCATAGCTTTTGCTACGCGAGAAAAGGGCTGCGTCGTGGGTGAGGAAATTAAAAATACTTTAATCTCTATTAACGCTACGGATACCCTGATTATACACGGTGAAGGTGTGAAAGCTGTTAGCTACTCCTTTATGGATGAGTTGCTGGCGAGAATTATGGATGCATGGGCACTCCCGGAGCACGCTGAGAAAAAAATAGCTCTGACTGGGTGGGAAGAGCCCATATTACAAGCATTCAAGACAACACAAGTGCAGCGACACTTAATATTGAATAACTTGTATATCCTGGATTCATCTGATTGAAAGACAGCAGGGAAAGCCCGTACCCGTTCAGTAAAGGAACGTCAGTTCGTATAGTAACAGTAAGGAGGATTTATATCTATTGAGGACGTACGCACGTAAATGTGTGTAAGTCTTTTATTTTGCCCCATATCATTCTTTAACTACATTATTTAGATATATATTCGTCATCATGCGAGGCGCGGAAGGCGAGGGCAAATCCTTGACCAGGCCGAACGGCGGGGTGAAGCAACCGGGATTCCCCCTTTTACCCATAATTCTTGTATTCAACAACACGTTAACTGTACAATAAAAACTGTTGTAAAGGCCGTTCATGGTAAATAAATATCGGTAAGGGCGCTTAAGCAATGGGGTTCAAGATAGTAATAGCCGACAGCAACGCCAACTTTATGAGCATGCTGGGACGCGCGCTGCTTGACTCGGAGTATGCCCTTTATCCTGCCGAATCCAAGGAAATGGCACTGGAGCAGATCACACAATATGATATCGATGCCTGCATCATCGATGTGAACCTGCCCGGCGGCATTGAAGAGGTATTGCAGGCATGTATGAATAAATCCAAGCCGATCGTAGCCATGGGCGCCTCCACACTGAAAGAAACGGGTAAGCTGGTGGAGATCATGTATTACGGCATACCTTATGTAAAGAAGTTCAGCACGGAGGGCGATGCCAAGCTTGAGCATATTATCGCCCGCATGAATGTGCTGTTAAGGACGCTTCTAATTTTCAGCAAAGACACTGAATATCAGCGCGGGGTTATCGCCGGACTGGAGAGCAAAGGGTACAAGATATTTACCTCCCAATCCGCCGATGACCTTATGCATACGTTTTTATTGAGCGAACCTAAAGCTGTGCTGGTTTACTTCCCCAGCGAAGATGAGATAGGGGAATTGAACAAGATACGCAAAATGGATAACCAGTTGCCGATTGCGGTAGTGCTGAATAACCTGCCGCCCGAGGCCATTGACCTGTTTAAGGATAAATCCACCAGGGTGCTGGCTCAGGATGAAGTGTCGGATTACCTCGATAAACTTTGAACCTATCCCGGGGCCTACATCTTAAGCGGCACACTGACTTTAACAACCGTCCCTTTCCCCGGTTGCGATTGGATATCCAGTGTCCCGCTAAGGAGCGATACCCTTTCGTGCATACCAACCAGTCCCAGCTTGCCGCTGTGCGATAAATCACCTACCGTTTGAGGCAACTGGAACCCTTTGCCGTTATCACGGATAGTAACCGCAACCTGCGAGCCGGTAAACTCCAGGTTAACCTCAGCCGCCGTGGCCTGAGCGTGTTTGCCCGCATTGGTGAGGGCCTCCTGTACTATGCGGAAAAGTATCAATTCCATCTCGGGAAGGAGGCGCTGCTCCTTGCCGAGTATCTTCAACTCAATCTCAATACCGCTGTCCTCGGATTTCTGCTTCACCAGCCATTGCACCGCCGGCAACAGCCCCAGGTCATCGATGATGGATGGGCGCAGGTCCTGGCTGAAACGCCTGATACCCTGCAGGCTGACCCCTATCCTCTGGCGGATATCCTGCAATACCGTACGCTGCTGTTGAGAAAGCCCCACGTTGTCCCTTATAAAATTGTCCATCTGCCGGGATATGGCAAACAGGGCCTGTGCGGTATCGTCATGCAGTTCACGAGCAATTCTTTTGCGCTCCTCCTCCTGGGCCCGGGTAATCTGGTTTAAGTAATAGCGCAGGTTATTCTGCATCCTCCGCTCTTCAGACACGTCCCGGGCGATATGCTGGAAGCCCACCGGCTTGTCGTCCACTATCATTACGCCCGATGTAATCATGCAGGTCTTACGGACACCATCTTTGGTGATAGTATGCTGTTCATAGGGCTGATTCATGGGTTCCCCATTGATTAATTTATGCTTGACTTCCACGGCCAGCTTCAACATCTCCTCATCCATGAATTCCTTGATATTGCCGCCGATAAACTCATCGGTCGGGTAGCCGGTCAGTTCCTCCGAGGCTTTATTAGCAGCCAGTATCTTACCGTCGATGTCATGAAACCAGATGGCGTCGTGGGAATTTTCGAAAAGGTCCCGGTAATCGCGGGCTGATTTGTAAAGCTGGTCGGCTATCTCCCTGGCTTCCGCATAAAGCCGGGCGTTGGTGAGCGCTAACGCTATCTGACCGGCGATCGTGCTCAGGAGGTCGACCTCATCCGGCAGGAAGGTCCTGGGCCGGCGCATGCCCACACAAACAGTGCCGATGACCTCACCCTTGGATTTCATCGGTACGATCAGCATGGGATGTATCTTATTACGGACAACCGCGGACCTGGTCAGCCTCGGATCGCTGGAGGCGTCGAGCACCAGCATGACCTCACCCGTGTCGGCAACCTGCCCGTTGAACCCTTCGCCAATTTTTACACGGTCAAGTTCGGCCGCGGAATCGGCGGAGACCCCTTCGTAAGCAGTGAGCACCAGGTCCTCATGCCCGGACTCGATGGTATATACCAGTATCACCTCGACCTCCATCACCTCTCCCACCATCTCCACGGCGGTTTCGATGACCCTGGCAGGCTCCAGGTACTGGCTCAAGGCGTTGGATATGGTATTAAGGGTCGCCAGCCTCCTGGCGTTGGCCCTGGCCTCCCTTATCCTCGACTGTAATTGCTCCTGCGTATTTTCCAGCGCGGTCACCGCTTTTTTATAGCGCCTGTCGTCCTTCTCCTTTATGTTCATCCAGTACACGAAGGCCAACCCGGCGATTGTCACAAGCAGCACCTCGAGGAGGGCGTCACTGCGGTTGACTGAATAAAAAAGCGCCTGGGGTACCATCAATAATAGCGACATGCCCAGGATTATGAGGGCAGGCAATATACCGAAAACAAACCCGGTGTAGAGGGCCAGCAATAAAAACAGGTTGCGCTCAATGGTATGGCGGCTTAAATTGAAAAGGAAAACATCCGACTTGAACCCGGCCGTCCATATCACGTCACGGAACAGGAAAAGGGTAACCGCGGCGAATAAAATAAGGATTACCCAGAAATGATAGCGGGTCCAAATTTTATAGGGGATCCTCATCATAAGCAGGTCAAAGTATTAAGAAATCGGACTTCTCTACTAAGAATTGATTGCACTTTTCAGGGCAATTCTTCGAGGGTCAGCCATCCCTTTTTTAGGCCGAAAACTATGGCTTCAGAACGGGACCCCACGCCCAGTTTATTAAATATGCTGCGCAGGTGTGTCTGGACAGTCCTCACGCTCAGTGTAAGGCTGTCGGCAATCTCCATATTGCTCATTCCCTGTGCCGCCAAACGCAGCACCTCTGTTTCCCGGTCGCTGAGGACCTCACCCGCAGTTTGTGTGGACTGTTCCTCCACCGGCGAGCGCAACCTGTTTAAAACTTTTTTCATAATTTTGGGGTGCAATACAGGCTCACCGGTCATAACCTGCCGTATAGCTTCTATCAACTCTTCGCCGCTGGAATCCTTCAGAAGGTAACCGGCCGCTCCGGCTTCCAACAAGGCAAAAACATATTCATCATCGTCGTAACCGGTCAAAGGCAGAATGGCTATATTGGGATATATCGCCTTGATTTGCCGGGTTGCCTCTATGCCGTTCAGCCTGGGCATGGACACATCCATGATAATAATCTCGGGTTTCAATTTTTTAGCCAGTTCCACGGCCTCGACGCCGTCACTGGCTTCGCCTACCACCTCAAAATCAGGCTGCGATTCCAATAACCTGCGCGTGCCCTCCCTGACTACTTTGTGGTCTTCAGCCAGCAGTATCCTCATTTTTTCCATAGATCATCTCCCTTTATGAATGTGATTATATACGTAATAAATTCACTATTCAAACTTACAACAGCATATTGTCAGCATAAATGCTTAAGCATTTTACCTTATCAGCCGTAGGTTTATGAATTTTTCTTTTCAGGGCAAACAGCATCGTCAAACAGCGTATTGCAGCCAAATACAACGATTAGGCTTTGAGGCGGATGAAATGGATTGTCAAATCAGATATATTCTTAGCGTCGCTGAATTTTTGTTTTTGCCGGGTAGTAAACCGGCCCAAGCGAGGCAACTTATCAGCTCACACAATACGATAGAACGGCCCGGCCGTGCCGCGCATCCATCCCCGGAAGACCAGGTTAATTTTTGGGCAGACAAGGTCCCCTGCTGGGAGATGTGCCATTGCCCGGTCCAGATCCGTGAAGCTTGCCCGGCCACAAAGTACCAGTTTGTTCCCTGCTGGCAGATCGAAGGGACGTACTGCAAGCTCGACAACTATGGAGAAAGCGGCACGGATACCAGCATATGCCAGGTCTGCCGTGTGTTTAAAAAATATAGCGGCGGCGAGCCGATTAAATTGAAGCTATTCGGCCGCGGTATCGACAGTTCGCTAAAATCTCTGGAAAGGGCTGCAAACATTGACTTTACTATCCACTAATAGTAAAATCCCGGCTTGGTTGTGCGCTTTGACCAGGGGAATGGGGTCGCCGGACTTCGTTCCTTTTTTTTTAATGTTGATATCCTGATTTAGGAGGATTTTTATGGCAAAAGAGAAGTCAGCCCCCGCATCCACCACGGCCACCGGCAGAGGTTTCGCCGGCAGGGCATTCCAGAGCATACAGGGCATCATCGATGACACCGGCGGACAGGCCGGCGCCCCCATCCGCGTTTTGCAGCAGGCGCAGGGCGTAGTCGGCTATCT
>Ga0247841_10010683_pt1 | contig 12438 bp, 11 predicted proteins | sample LaCruzMarch2015__2_FD_192410 | JGI IMG/M metagenome (GOLD analysis project Ga0247841, IMG submission 192410) | Freshwater microbial communities from meromictic Lake La Cruz, Castile-La Mancha, Spain - LaCruzMarch2015_18m | ecosystem: Environmental > Aquatic > Freshwater > Lake | place: Spain... | reverse complement strand
TTTTGGATCATTACTCCCTATGCGGGCGCAAAATATCTGCGCGCAAAACTCCACATTCAAAGTGGCACAGAGTCTTCCGCTCTGAATTATTGCAATAGCCGGCGGCTTGGTTATTACTATGGCGTCACCATCAGCCTGACCAGCAAATTCCTGGTCACGGGAGAAAGGCGAATGCGTGATGAATTTGCGTACATGTTCTCGACGCAAGCGGTTTTTTGATATACGATTAAGATATGGAAGAGCATCAGCAAGCACGGATCATTGTTGAAACACTTCATCGCGCCGGTTTTCTTGCATATTACGCCGGTGGCTGGGTACGTGATTTTCTGCTCAACCATCCTTCCGATGACATCGATATTGCCACCAATGCCCCTCCGGAAACAGTTCAAGCCCTTTTTTCCCATACCGTTCCCATTGGGATCGCCTTTGGTATTATTTTAGTTATCCAAGAAGGCCATACCTATGAAGTGGCTACGTTTCGTCAAGATTTCGATTATCAAGATGGCCGCCGACCTGCGCGCATCCAATTTTCCACAGCGGCAGAAGATGCGAAAAGACGAGATTTTACGATTAACGGTCTGTTTTATGATCCGGTTCGCGAAGAAATTTTAGACTATATCAATGGCCGCGAGGATATTCGCGCCGGCATCATTCGCGCGATCGGCAATCCACATGAGCGCATCAAAGAAGATCGACTACGCATGATTCGAGGGATTCGCCTCGCCTGCCGCTTCGGTTTTCAGATCGAAAAGAAAACGGAAGATGCGATTCGCGCCCACGCCATGGAGCTTTTTCCGGCGGTAGCGATCGAGCGCGTTGTCCAAGAGCTCGCCAAAGGCCATGCATTCGGCAATTTACAAAAAATGCTGTTGATGCTTCATGAATTTGGCTTACTCGGCTCGATTTTTCCAGAGATAGAAAAGGTCTCTTATGAAGAAATCGAACATCGAATCGAACCCATTTCCCGATATCCCCATTCTGCACCTCTGATCGCCTTTTTGCTGGCCCTATTTCCAAACGATACGCTCGAAAGCCAACTGAATTTATGTAAGAAACTGAAGATAGCGAATACAGATCAACAATTTGTCACCTTTCTTTTCCATACACGCAAACTGATCGATGACGAACGCAAACGTACTCGCGCGATCGAAAATGTCGAATGGGCTTATTTATATGCACATCATTTTTTCCCTGTTTCACTTCAAATCATCGCAGCGCACCTCGACAAAGCTCATGAAAAATTCTTTATGCAAGAACATGCGGAGCGAAAGAACTCTCTTGGTCCGGCCATCGATCGCATCCATCGCCATGCGCCGGTTGTAACCTCGGCGGAGCTCAAACAAGCCGGCATTCAGCCGGGAAAACAAATGGGATTGCTACTAAAGGAAGCCGAGCGAATCGCATTTAATGAACATATTTACGAACCTGCTCGGATCATTGAGCATCTACGCCAAACACCCTTTTGGCCATTAGGAGATGTCAAACAATAAGATAAAGCATTACAAGGCCATTATACCGGATCATTTTTCGCGTGTTTTTACTTGAGGATATTAAACAAGAATATCTTCTGCGCAAGAACACGCGAACTCTGAACCAGTCTAAGACCTTTTAATGCTTTAACTTATTGTTTGACATCTCCTTAGACACCCCGCTGGAAAACATTTAGGAATTTAAAAGGAAGGGTTCATCGCATAAATCCTTTACAACCGATTTCATAGCAAGCGGAGATGCCGTCTGTCCTTTATGCCCCCCCCACACCGTTCATCTTCGTATGAATGATACGGGAAGAATCATCCATTTTTTTATAGTAATCCTGGATCGGCATGATTTTGCGGCTTTTAACAAGATCTCCGCAAACCTCTTCGGAATCGCGCAACCAACCCGTGGGATGTCCATATGCCTCTTCAAATTGTTCGTGAGTTCTTCTACTCAGCGACAAAATACCCAAACAACCTCTGGGCAGATCACTCTTCGTTTGATCAGCCGAAGCGCATCTCTCAGCAGTAATAACAGGGGATTGTGTAGATAAAGCCTGAAGGGACATAATTTAAACTCCTTTTTAGTAAAATTTTTGAAAAAGTTAAGGAGTTTACATCATCAGAATGTTTATCAAAACAAAAACATGAGAAAATTTGGTTCAGAATAAAAAAAATTATCAAATAAAAATTTCCCATCGCGCAGAGCAAGGAATATCTTATTTTCAAGCCCTTTATACGCGCGATGAGAGATTTTTAGCGGCCGCCTGTGCCTATTTTCCGCATGCGCAACTTTTCATCGACTTGCTGCAAGATTTGCATACCGATTTTTTTGCCGGCTTTTTTTTCGCAGCGGTTTTTTTCTTCTTAGCAACTGTTTTCGTCTTTTTTTTCTTAACTGCCATATTTATTCTCCATCCTTTTCAGAATATCAATTGAGCTCTGAATTGAGCCTATAACCAATCAATTGCATCATTTGATTTTTTTCGCAACAGAAGAACATTTCCAGACAAGAAATTACTGAGAGAAATTGCAAGAAAAAAAACCAGATGCCCCATCCTCATAGAGAAAGACAAATCGAATTTAAGAACTGCCATTTCTTAAACCAATCGCAAGAAGAGTGAGATCATCGGCCTGAGAAGCTCCTCCGCAGAAAAGATGAATCTCTTCGAGCAGTTGATCGACGATCATTTGCGGCTCATTTTTCCTGGATCGAGACAGAAATTCTGTGAGACGCGCTTTACCAAACAGCTGATGATCGGTGTCCGTCGCTTCGATTACACCATCGGTATAAAGAAAGAGAAGATCGCCTTCCTGCAGCCAAACCTGCTCGATTTTGGGATGAATGGTCTCAATACCTAAAGCAATTCCCGTGGCTGCAAGCTCAATCAGCTCGCCATTTTCTTTCCGGACGTAGGCAGGAGGGTGGCCTTGACTGCAATAACTGAGCTCTTTTGTCTGTGGATTATAGATACCGATCCAGGCTGTAATGAAAAAACTCGTTGCGGCCGTATCGCGCATTAACAGGTCATTGGCAACAAATACTGTGTTTGAAAGATCTTTTAAAATGGCAACTGTTGTGCGCAGCATGCTTCGAAAACTCAAAGAAAACAGACAAGCCGAAATCCCCTTATCAGCCGCATCTGCAATCGCAATCAAAACACGGCCATCATCAAGAACAAACAAATCATAAAAATCCCCACTCACTTCACGAGCGGAAAGGTATCCCGGAGCCATGATCAAAGAAGGAAAATCAGGAAGGTCTGTCGGGAGCATACTTGCTTGAATCTGATGGCCAATTCTCAGCTCCTGGGCTAGACGCTCGCGAGCCAATTTCTCACGCTCGGCCTCCTGTTGATGCGCGATCATCGAATCAAGCATCTGATTCATTTGCTGACCCAGAACATTGATCTCAAAACCCATGCGATCCTGAGTGAACCGAACATGCGTTCCACCTTGGGCGATGCGCTTCATAACGGCGCACAAAGATTGCAAAGGTTTGGAGATGCGATGAGTCAGCCAAATCAAAATACCTCCGCCGACAATACAGACAAAAAAGAGCAGGGTAGCAATGCGGAAAAAATAATCTTTCATTTGCAGATTGGCGATACTCCGTTCAGGAACATCGAGCATGAGAGTATACTGAGACCCCTCAATGGGAATTTTTACAGATAAAAAAGAACCGCTATCCGTCTTTAAAATCCAGGAGTTTGGCTGATCGGTTTGAGGAACCCATGAAATGGTTTCACTCGATTGGGCAAAATGTTTTCCTTCCATTCCTTTTTCCGAACTGAGAAAAATATTCCCCAGCTCATCGATGAGCGAAAGCCTTAGCGGATAGGGGCTATATTCGCGGTAAGCCAATTGGGTAAGAAAACGATCGGTTGGCGTGGCGATAAAAAGGGCGCCCCGCAGCCGGCCGGCGACAAAAATCATCTTTCCGACATAAAGCCATTCGTTTTTGTCAGCAGCATTCGGATTAATAAATACCAGAGTTCCTTTTTCAATCCCTTTTTGAATAAATGGTTGAACGCTCGGATCGCGGCAGAAGAGATCATCACAAATCGGTTTTTGATCTTTATCAAATGTCACATAAAATAATTCTTCGACCCCGTACTCTTTTGCCTGTTTTTTCAAAAATTCATTTTTTTCTCGCGTAGGCCATGGAAGGGTATCGGAGAGAGCCTGTAAAATGGTGAGCTGATTTCCGATCATTTGCTCCATATAAAGAGCGCGGCTCTCGGCAAGCGAGCGCATGGTTACAAATGCATCAGTGATATTTTCACGATATTCGCGATGATATAAGAAAAAAGTATGAATTAAGAGAGGAAATCCCAGTAAGGCAATGCTCATGAACAATACCCGCTGGGCAAGGGAGCCCGCCGCTAACCGGGAAAGCGGTTTTTGCTCTTGATGATCGCGCTTTATGCTTATTGATGGATCCGTCATAGTCATAAAAACCCCGCTCAGGTAAATGTGGGCTCAACCTCTTATAATCGGCATGGTAGCAAAAGAGATTAGTAGTTTACAACATCCGCTTGTCAAGCAAGCTGTTCAGCTCAGATGTGAGCGCAAAGCGCGCGAATTAGAGATGCGCGCAGTCATATCCGGACGAAAGCTCATCCATGATTTAGCCGCTTTTTGGCCCATCGAAATTCTTTTTATTCATGATGACGCCCCTCCGGTTCGAGCATTGGAAACCATTCGCGTTTCCCCGGCCATTCTAAAAAAAATATCCGGTCTCGACGAGAGCGATGGATGGGCGGCGATCGTTCCATTGCCGCCGGAGCAGCCGCTTCAAAAAATGAATGCCATTTTAGTTCTCGACCAAGTAAGCGATCCCGGCAATTTAGGCACTCTCTGGCGAACCGCCCTGGGGTTGGGATGGCAAGGGATCTGGCTCACCCCCGGCACTGCCGATCCTTTCAATGACAAAGCTCTTCGCGCGTCGCAAGGGGCCGTCTTCCGACTTCCTTACGAACGCGTTTTCCCCGACCAAATTCTCACCTGGAGCCGGTCTAGGCAAGCCACGATTTATACCGCCGATCTCGAAGGCACACCCATCGATCAATTCAAGAGCTTGCCGCCTTTAGCATTGGTGCTCGGCAACGAAGGACAGGGTCCCGGAAGTTGGACGAACTCGCTCACTCAACGCATAACCATTCCCATTTCTACCGTCGTCGAATCTCTGAACGTCGCCAGCGCCGGCGCCATTCTCATGTACGCAATGAGGCCCAACCGATGAAAGATCGTTTTATTCACGACGAAGAAGATTTTCACGCGCGCGACCAAAAGCACTTCAAAAAAGAGCGCCGCCACGCGCAAGAAACCGATCGGTCCAAATTCAAAAAAAGCGATCTCGACCAAGCCAAGAAAGAGATTGTGGTTTTATCCGATGATCCCAACTTACGCACCGGCCGCGTCATTGGCATTACCGGAGAGGGCGTCTGGGTAGAAGTGGAGCAGGTTCGTCTGCTTTGCTCGCTAAAAGGGTTAATGAAAAAAGAAAAAATGCTGTCGAAAAATCTCATTGCCGTAGGCGATTTAGTGCGCGTAGAGCTCATCGACGCTGATGAAGGAGCCATCGTATCTGTTGAGCCGCGCTACTCCTCATTATCGCGTCTGGATGTCAGCGGCAAAAAAGAGCAGTTGATCGCCGTGAACGTCGATCAAGTGTTGATCGTCTCATCTCTTGTTTTACCTCCGCTCAAACCAGCACTCATTGACCGCTACCTCATCGCCGCTGAAAGAGGAAACATCCACCCCGTCATCATCGTCAACAAAATCGATCATCTTGATGAATCCTCTTTGGAGGAAAAAACCTTATATAAAGAATTTCTCGCAGCCTATGAACAGCTAGGTTATCCCATTCTCTCCATCAGCACAAAGACAAGCGTTGGGCTGGACAATCTACGCGCGATCATGAAAAACAAAGCGTCCGTTTTTGCCGGACAATCCGGAGTTGGCAAAAGCTCGCTGCTCAACGCGGCCTTGGGACTCAACTTAAAAATCGGCGAGCTGACTCAAAAGACTTTCAAAGGCTGCCACACGACGACGAGCGCAAAATTCCTTCCACTCCCCGATGGAGGCTTTTGCATCGACACGCCGGGTATCCGCAGTTTTGGCGTCTGGCAATTGGACCGAGATCAGATCATGCACCATTTTCGTGAATTTCATCTCCTCGCCGGCCAATGCCGATATCCTGACTGCGTTCACCTAAATGAACCTGCCTGCGCGGTGAAAGAAGGCTTAAAATTGAATAAAATCTCCGCCATCCGCTATGAATCATACAAAAGCCTGATGGATGAAATCATCGCGGGAATCGATAACCGCACGAAAAGGAAATTAAACTTATGACCATTGCGACAATTCATGCCTTAGAGATTCTGGATTCACGAGGCAATCCGACCTTAAAAGTCACCGTGACCACCAAAGAAGGAACGGTTGGCTGCGCCTCGGTCCCCTCTGGAGCCTCAACAGGCGAACACGAAGCCATTGAGCTACACGATCACGATCCCAAGCGATATTTTGGAAGAGGGGTTTTGCAAGCTGTCGCAAATGTCAACGGCCCAATTCAACATCTTCTCAAAGGCAAGCGAATCGACAGCCAGGAGATGATCGACCAAGCCATGATCAATCTCGACGGAACTCCGAATAAAAGCGAACTCGGCGCCAATGCCATTATTGGTGTTTCGCTCGCCGTGGCTAAAGCGGCAGCGGCCTCCAAAAAAGTGCCCCTTTATCGCTTTCTAGGCAATGAAAAGGCCACTTTACTGCCATGTCCCATGATGAATATTTTGAATGGCGGCGCTCATGCAGATAATCTGCTCGATTTTCAGGAATTTATGATCCGCCCCATCGGAGCGCCTACGTTCCGCGAAGCCATTCGCTGGGGATCCGAGGTCTTTCACTGTCTGAAAACAATATTGAAAAACCACTCTCTTTCGACAGCAGTCGGTGACGAAGGCGGTTTTGCGCCTGCAGTTGAGAGCAATGAAAAAGCCCTTGATTTGATCATCGCCGCTATCCAAAAAGCGGGCTTTTCACCTGGAAAAGATCTAACTATCGCACTCGATTGCGCCGCATCCGAGTTTTACGACAAAGGCCTCTATGTAGAAAAAAAACGTGGTTCTTCCGGAAAGAAGCGATCATTCGAAGAACAGGTCCTCTATCTTAAAGAACTCGTGCATCGATATCCCATCGACTCCATCGAAGATGGACTCGATCAAAACGATTGGGATGGCTGGCGATTATTAACAGAGATGCTCGGATCAAAAATCCAGCTTGTGGGCGATGATATTTTCGTCACCAACACAAAGTTTCTTAAACGAGGTATCGATGTGCATGTGGCAAATGCGATCCTCATCAAAGTCAATCAGATTGGGACGTTAACGGAAACGGCGGCAGCCATTCACATGGCCCAGCAAAACCGCTACGGGACCATCATTTCACATCGATCAGGCGAAACGGAAGATACGACGATCGCCGATCTCAGCGTAGCTTATCGCGCCGGGCAAATCAAAACGGGTTCCATGTCGCGATCGGATCGCGTGGCCAAATATAACCGGCTGTTAGAAATCGAAGATGAGCTGGGATCCTCCGCAGAATTTATTAACCGGGGTAGTAAATAGACTTCTTGCGTAACCAAGCTTCTGTCGATTAGCTAGCTTCAGCTTTGGCCAAGCCGAAAATCCGATTTTTGAATCACGTTCGGAATACTTCTACTATGGCCTTCTCACATTGTGGGTGAATTACAAACAAACTATCTGAAAACTGGTGCTGATTTATTTTTTAATGAAAGAAATGAAAATCGTTTTGCTAAGTTGAAAAAAATGATTCTATTGAATATGGGTGAGATAAGAGGCAACGATGCCAATAAAATCTCGCCACACAATGGCTGTTTTCGGACAAGCAGAGAAGGGACAATTTAAAAAACCCTATTTTCTGTGCGACCTCGCACAGCTAGTCGACACCTTTGGCAATCCTCCTCCGGAAAGCCAAGGCCTTTCTTATGCTGTTCAAGCGCTGCTTTACCAACGAGATCTAATATATTTTCGTGTTGAGGAGGAGGGGTTTAGTACCTCTGACTATCTCTTTGGATTGAAATATCTGGAAGATCAAGAAAAAATTAAAAGCCTCAACGCTCTCTGCCTGCCTGGGATCGCCGATCCCAAAATCATGAAAGCGATTCAAAATGTCTACAAAATCCACAAAAGCTTTCTGATCACATCCGAGAAAGATCTATTTGATTATCTAACTTCTTGAGAAAAAATCAGCGAGTCCTTCCTCTGTCGGTTTCATCGCCTTAGCGCCGGTTTTCCAATTTGCAGGACAAACCTCGCCATTTTTCTCATAAAAAATTAAGGCGTCGAGAAGGCGCAGAGCCTCATCAACAGAACGACCTAAAGGCAAATCATTCACCAACTGATGGCGCACAATTTCATCTCGATCAATCATAAAAAGGCCACGATAAGCCACGCCTTCATCTTCTTTCAACACTTCGAAATTACGAGAAATGATTTTGTTCAAATCAGAGACAATCGGATAAGTCACCCCTTGGATGCCGCCTTTTGCTTTTGGCATATTCAGCCATGCCAAATGCGAAAAGGAACTATCGACAGAACAGCCAATTACTTGGGCATTGCGTTTTTCAAAATCTTTTAAACGTTCCTGAAAAGCGTGCAACTCTGTCGGACAAACAAACGTAAAATTCAAAGGATAGAAAAAGAAAATGACATATTTGCCATTATACTCGGATAAGGAAAAATCATCGAAAATCTTATCGTTAATGACCGCTTTCGCTCTAAATTCCGGAGCTTTTTTCCCCACTAATGACATATTGCCGCCTTTCGATTAAGAAAAAATTTGTTCAGCCCGACTCAACCATGATTCGTTCATCAACAACGTATCCCGCCCATGGCCCGGAGCAATTCGTGTATCGGGAGGCAGCTGAGACAAGGCGCGCAAGGACTCCCACATTTTTTCAGGCTCCGATGTGGGTAGATGCAAATTACCGATGCTGCCTTCAAAAAGCGTATCACCCGAGATCAACAGTTTTTTGTCAGCGAAAAAATAACAAACACCGCCGGGAGAATGACCGGGACTATGGATCACCTTACACTGAAGATCTCCGATCATTAGGCGATCGCCATCATTGATAAAGTGATCGGGCTTAACGCCTTCAATCGAAAAATAAGGAGGAATGCCATCGATTCCGGGCTTTTCCAAATTCGGCGCATCGAACGGGTGGATATAAACAGAGGCTGCTGTCTTATGCACCAACTCATGCACATCTGCGATGTGATCCCAATGAGAGTGAGTAATAAAAATTTTTTCAATCTGGAGTTCGAGTTCCAAGCATTTTTGCAAAATCGCCGATGTCGATCCATAAGAAGGATCGATCACGACAGCTTTTCTCTCCTTCATACAACCAAGGAGAATCGTATTTGTCTCGAAAGGACCAAAAGGAAACTTATGAAAAATCATTTTGCATCGTCTTATGAAAAAATCGCACCGGAGAGGATTCGAACCTCCGACCACCCGGTTCGTAGCCGGGTACTCTATCCAACTGAGCTACCAGTGCAAAAAACATAACCTATGATCTAGAAAAAGTAGGTTTTCCTCAAGGATTTTGTGAAAAAAGCATATCAAAAATATTGAGAAAGAAAATTAAAAATTTTACCAAAGCATCCGGTCGGCGCCAAGTCAAGATGTTTAATCATCTCATCACCCTTCAACCGTACGATTCGAGGGGATTTTCGTTGATCCGGAACAAATTCAATACCCTCCATAGAAATTTGAAATAGCGGCAAACATTCGCGAAAAGAATATCCATGAATAAAATCTGTTCCGGAAAATGGCCCGGAAAATTCCTTTTCCACAAGCGTTTCCCAATCCCTATCGTCGCGATGACTCCAGGCACGCACTTTATTTTGCATCTCTTCTTTCGTACGAACCCAGCTGAAGTGATGAAACATCGGCAATCCATCCAGACCCGTCACGGCTCGGCGCTTAGGTCCGGGCAAACAATCATAGATCGCGTCTCGCTCCGATTTATGCAAAAGAATCGCGGGGCTCAAGGTACGTCTTTGTGCAAGAATAATTGAATCTTCCCAGCGTAACGATTGAAAGCGAGGTTCTCGAAAATACCAATAATTAGCCAATTTCAAAACGCTGTGATGCACACAATCACTAATCTCCAGCCACTGTAAAAAATTTTTCCCGTTAGGTAGCTCGTCCGCGTCGAGAAACATGACCATTTCAATGTCATCATTAAGAAATCGACTGCCGATCAAACGCGAAACGCACGGCCAAAAATGGGCATAAGTTACTTCCTGAAAACTTCTTTTAGGGATGCGATGAGGCTCAAACGGATACTCGACGAACAAACAATCGGGAAAAGATGCGTAAATTCGCTGCAATAGTTCCTGATTTTCAGGAACGCCATTGAAAAAATGGTCGCATACGGGAATGATGATTTGGCGAGAAAAAAGACGGCATTGCTTAATGCACGTTTCTAAAAATCTCGCCTCAATCGAGCAAAAATTGATGATCGTTGCAACGGCTGGTTTTTGCATAGGCTGCACATAATATGACATTTTCACTTTTTGGCGAGCCGGAATTATGAGCTGTTATCTCTTTCGACTCCTTGGCGACGTTTCGATTTTCGAGGCAAAAAAGGAGTTACAAGATCTCGGACTGCAAGATCTCTACATCATTGAAGACGATTCTTCCGGAGAAGTTCTTCTCGGAGGCATGTCCAAAAACATCGACATTAAAAAACTGCGAACCTGCCTCTTTGTAGAAAAAATAAAAACGGTTTCCTGGTCCGATCAATGGTCCCAATTTGCCCAGGATTTTCGCGATGGCAAAGCTCATATCAATCTCGAACAATTCGGCGCCTCGCATACGCTTCTCCTCCTCCCCGGGCCAGGTTTTGGAGATCTTTCCCACCCCTCGACCTATCTTATGCTCGAATTAATGAACGGATGCATTAACGATGAGATTGTTCTGGATCTCGGATGCGGCAGCGGCATTCTCTCTCTGGCTGCCTTAATGATGGGGGCGACGAGGGCCTACGGTATCGACATCGATCCGAGCGCCATTAAGCACGCCCGCCAAAATGCTCTTTTGAATCATCTCGAAAAACGCGCTCGATTTTCTGCAGCAATACCGAAGCTTAAGAAAAATCCGGTGGTTTGCATCAATATGATTCTGCCTGAACAGCAAAACCTAATGAAAGAAAACCCGAACCTTCCCCGGAAAGCCAAGCTCTGGCTCGCGTCCGGTATTTTAAAATCCCAGCGAGCAAAGGCTCTCTCTTTTATTAACGGACTCGGTCTGAAAGTAATTGAGGAAAAAGTGCGAGGTGACTGGCTTGGATTTAAAGGATCGAGAAATTGAGCCATTCCGACGAAACAGGAATGGCTCAAAAGTAAAGCGCATTTACATCATGCCGCCCATTCCGCCCATGCCGCCCATGCCCATATCCATTGGCGATGGTCCACCGGCTGAGCCTGCTTTTTTCTTCGGCTCGGGTTTGTCCGTCACAATCGCAGCAATCGTAAGCAACATGCCGGCAATCGAAGCGGAGTAAGTGAGAGCGCTCTTGGTCACCAAAACGGGATCCAATACGCCGTCTTTTATCAAATCAGAGAATTGATCGGTCAATCCGTTATAACCCCAGGAACCCGATTTTTCCATGACCTTTTCCGTCACCCACTGCCCATTTTTTCCGCAGTTTGTCGCAATCGCTGCTGCAGGAGCGGAGAGGGTCTTACGAATGATATCGACACCAATCGCCTCGTCACCCTTGAGCTTCAATGCATCCAACGATTTCATTGCTCGAATGAGAGCCACTCCACCGCCCGGAACGACTCCTTGAGCTACTGCTGCGCGAGTAGCGTGGAGAGCATCTTCGATACGAGCTTTTTTCTCGTTGGCTTCCGCTTCAGTAACTGCGCCGACATTGACGACAGCCACCCCGCCGGAGAGCTTAGCGAGGCGCTCTTCAAGCTTTTCTCGATCGTAATCTGAAGTCGACTTCTCCAATTCATTTTTAATCTGAGCAACGCGTTTTTGCACATCCACAGCACGACCTGCACCGTCAACGATCGTCGTATCATCTTTCGTGATCTTGACTTTCTTGGCGCTGCCTAGCATTTCAAGGCCTGCATTTTCTAATTTATAGCCCACCTCTTCGGAAACGACCGTTGCACCCGTCAGGATAGCGAGATCTTCCAACATGGACTTACGGCGATCGCCAAAGCCAGGAGCCTTCACGGCGCAAAGAGAAAGGCCTCCTTTTACTTTGTTGACAACCAAGGTAGCCAACGCATCTGCATCAATATCTTCTGCGATAATGAGCAATGGGCGGGAACCTTTTTCCATCACTTTTTCCAAAAGGGGAACGATCTCTTTTGCATTCGACAGTTTTTTGTCGGTAATAAAAATGAACGGATTT
>Ga0247841_10010682_pt1 | contig 12438 bp, 12 predicted proteins | sample LaCruzMarch2015__2_FD_192410 | JGI IMG/M metagenome (GOLD analysis project Ga0247841, IMG submission 192410) | Freshwater microbial communities from meromictic Lake La Cruz, Castile-La Mancha, Spain - LaCruzMarch2015_18m | ecosystem: Environmental > Aquatic > Freshwater > Lake | place: Spain... | reverse complement strand
CTATTTGATTCTGGGTGAACATCTTTGCGCAAATAATACAAAAGCCAAACGAAGCTGGGTAATATTCCGAATATAATATATAGGGTATAAGGCATAGTTATTTAGGCCAATCTTCAATTATTAAGCACTTTTTCTTATTTTTAATCGGTAGTCCTTGATAAATTTCTTCAGTAACAAAAGGAATAAAGGGGTGAAGGAGTTTTAACGAAGACAGTAGTACATATGATAAAATTTGTTTAGTTTTTTTATCTTCTTGTTTTTTTGCTTTTTCAATATATAAATCGCAGAAATCATGCCAGAAAAAACTGTAAAGTTGCCTGGCTGCCTGACCGAATTGGAAATTTTCCAGATATTTATCAATTAAAACCACGGTTTTATCCAGAGCTTTTAATATTTTTTTATCAGCCGAAGTTAATTTTTGGGTTAACTTCGGTTTTTTGCTGTCTATTTTTGATTTTCCTATCTGCATCATTACAAATCTGCTAGCGTTCCATATTTTGTTGCAGAATTTTCTTCCCATAACAATATTATCTTCAACAAATCTTATATCTTGTCCTCCCATTATTTGCCAAGCGGTTCCGAATCTTGTGGCATCTGCTCCGTATTTTTCAATTAATAAAAGAGGATCAATTCCTGTGCCCAAACTCTTTGACATTCTTTTCCCTTCTTTTGTTAAAACGGTGGCATGTATATAAACGTTTTGAAAAGGATCTTTTGATATAAATTCTATTCCGGAAAAAATCATTCTCGTTACCCAGAGATTAATAATTCCTCTGTCTGTGCTTAAAGTATTTGTGGGATAGAATTTTTTTAAATCTTCTGTTTTTTTAGGCCAACCTAAGGTTGCAAAAGGCCACAATGCAGAAGAGAACCAGGTATCTAAAACATCGTTTTCTCCCTCTATTGGAATTTTATGCCCCCACCAGATTTGTCTTGATATACACCAGTCTTTTATATTTTTTAACCATTCAAGATAAACTTTTTCCCAGCGTTTTGGTTGGAATTTTACTTTACCTGATTTTACCGAATGGATCGCTTTTTTTGCTAGTTCGTCCATTTTTAGAAACCATTGCTCAGAAGGAATTAACTCTATTGTATTTGAACATCTGTAGCATTTTGGAATTTGATGAGAATAATCTTCAATTTTTTCTATAAGATTTTTTTCTTCCAAATCTTTTATTACCTTTTCTCTTGCTTCCATAACTTTTAATCCTTGATAGGGAGCAGGAACATTTATAGTAGTTTGTCCTCTTTCATTAATAACTTGTATGCTTTCCAGATTATGACGTAAACCTATTTCATAGTCGGTCAAATCGTGAGCGGGAGTTACTTTTACAGCTCCTGTTCCAAAATTTAAATCAATTAGTCTGTCTTCTATTATTGGTATAATTCTGTCGGTTAAAGGTAAAACTACTTTTTCTCCAATCAAATTTTTGTATCTTGTGTCTTTCGGGTTTACCGCCACAGCCGTGTCTCCCAACATTGTTTCGGGTCTTGTTGTGGCTACAATAATATGGCTTTTATTTTGAAGAGGATAGCGGATATACCACATTTTTCCCAACTCTTCTTTATATTCAATTTCAAGGTCAGATAAACTTGTTTGGCATCTGGTACACCAATTCACTACTCTTTTTCCTCGATATATCCAGCCTTTTTTATGGTAATTCAAAAAAGCTGTTTCAACAGCTTTAACGTATTCTTTATCTAAGGTGAAGCGAGTTCTCGACCAATCACAAGAAGCCCCCATTTTTTTAAGTTGATCAAGAATTATATCTCCATATTTTTCTTTCCATTGCCAGATTTTTTCAATAAATTTTTCTTTGCCTAAATCAAAACGGGATAATCCTTCTTTTTTAAGTTCTTTTTCAACAACATTTTGAGTGGCTATTCCCGCATGATCGGTTCCGGGCAACCAAAGAGTTTTGTACCCCTGAAGTCTTTTCCACCTTATTAAAATATCCTGAACAGTAGTATTTAAAGCGTGTCCCATATGCAAGGTTCCCGTAACATTTGGTGGAGGCAGAACAATGGAATAAGGTTTTTTATTTTTCTTTGGAAGTTTGTCCGGATTAAAAAAACCTGACTTTTGCCAAAGACCGTAAATCTTATCTTCAACTTGTTTTGGGTCGTAGGTTTTTGGAGATTCCATGTTTATATATTATATCCTTAAATTGCCGTTTGCTTCAATTTTTTCTTTAGTATCTAAAGCTTCTTTTAAATGATATTTCGCCGTCATGGCTATCATTGTGCCATTATCAGTAGAAAATTCATAATCAGGAATATATAATTTGCTTTCTGGAATTTCTTTATTGAATTTTTCTTTAAATTGATTTCTCAATTCTTTATTTGCCGAAACTCCGCCTCCGAGGATTATATTTTTAATTCGAAAATTTTTAGCAGCTTTCAATGTTTTATAAATCAAAACGTCAATAATAGCTTGTTGTATTTCAAAGCACATGGCTTTAATATATGTTTTTGATTTTTTAATTTTAGAAGAACGATTTTTAAAATCATATAGAACTGCTGTTTTTAATCCTGAAAAACTGAAGTCATAGTTTTTATGCGAAATCATTGGCCTCGGTAATTTAATAGAAAACAAATTGTCGGTATCTTTTTTTGAGAGAGATGAAATTAGAGGTCCTCCGGGGTATCCTAGTCCTAAAATTCTGGCTGTTTTATCAAAACATTCACCGGCTGCATCGTCACATGTCTCCCCTAAAATTTGATATTGGCCGAAATCTTTCATTAGAATTAATTGTGTATGTCCTCCTGAAACAACTAGGCAAATGGCCGGAAAAATATCTTTTGATTTGTTGTTTATAAAGTTTGCAATAATATGGGCTTCAATATGATTTATGGGTATAATCGGTAGTTTTAAATTTTTAGCTAATTCTTGGGCAAAATTAATTCCTTGCCACAAACAGGGTTCTAAACCCGGCCCTATAGTTACAGCAATATAATCAATTTTAGGATTACAGGCTTCTTTCATTGTTTTTTTAAACACTGTCGGCAGATTTTTTTGATGTTCTCTTTTTGCTAAAGACGGGTATACTCCTCCATATTTTTGGTGAAGTTTTACCTGGGAGGAAATGATATTTGAAAGAATTTTAAAACCATCGTCCTTTATTTCAAGCACGGCTATACATGTATCGTCACAAGAGGTGTCTATCCCTAAAATGATTGATTTTTTTAAAATTTTCATTAGAATAAAGAAAGTCAAATATCGTGGCCCCATCGTCTAGCCTGGTTTAGGACGGAAGATTTTCATTCTTCTGACACCGGTTCAAATCCGGTTGGGGCCGCAAATTGTTACTCAAAGTGGATTCTTTTTTTAAACTCTTCTAAGTTTTCCCTTAATAAGGGGTATTTTTTTAACGTCGGGTCTTCTTTTAATATTTCTTTTGCTTTAGAGCGGCTTTTTTCTACTAGGGAAATATCTCTTAAAGAACTCATTACTAAGTCAGGAATTCCCCATTGTCGAGTTCCCGATAAGTCTCCCGGGCCTCTTATTTCTAAATCTTTCTCTGCTAATTCAAATCCGTTTTCACAGGAGATAAGAGCCTTTAATCTTCTGTTTGTTATTAGTCCCGGTTTATCGGTGAATAAGAAGCAGTAAGATTGGAAATCTGATCTTCCCACTCTTCCCCTAAATTGGTGAAGTTGGGCTAAGCCGAATTTTTCAGAGCCCTCAATTATCATAACGGTTGCGTTGGGTATGTCCACTCCTACTTCAACGACGGAGGTTGAAACTAGAATATCTATTGATCCTGATTTAAATTTTTTCATTATTTTTTCTTTTTCTTGAGTTTTCATTTTGCCGTGAAGTATACCTATTCTTAAATCGGGGAAGATTTCTTTTGATAGTTTTTCATACTCTTGTTTTACCGCTTTTACATCCATCCAAATTAATGTTCGTTGATCTGTGTCTCCTTCAATATTTTCTTTGGGTACCTTTGGAGGTTCTATACGTGGGCAAATGACAAAAGCCTGTCTACCTTCTTTTACTTGGTTTCTGATAAAATCATAAGTTTCTTTTTTATCTTTCGGTTTAATTATTTCAGTGATTATTTTTTTTCTGCCCTGGGGCATTTCGTCAATAACAGAAAGATCAAGGTCTCCATAAATAGTCAAAGATAATGTTCTTGGTATGGGAGTGGCTGTCATTGAAAGAAGGTGAGGAACTAACTCTTTTTGCTTAAACAGTTTCGCTCTTTGGTCTACTCCAAAACGGTGTTGCTCATCAATTATGACAAAAGCTAAACAGCTAAATTTAACAGGGGTTTTGTATCTAGTTTTAGGATTTGTGTCTTGGATTATGGCGTGAGTTCCGATCAGAATATCAATTTTGTTTTCTTTAACTTTTTCTAAGAGTTCTTTTCTGGATGTTTTTTTGTTTTTATAATAGCTTTCTTTGCCCGTAATTAATCCAACGCTAACATCAAACTTTTTTAAAAGATTGGTAATCGTTTTGTAGTGTTGTTTAGCTAAAATTTCGGTAGGGGCTAAAAAAGCGGTTTGATAGCCGTATTTTGCTACGTTAAGAGCTGAAATGGCGGCAACGATCGTTTTTCCTGAGCCCACGTCTCCTTCTAAAAGTCTGTTCATTGGTCTTGGTTTTTCTAGATCTTTTAATATTTGCCAGACTGATTTTCTTTGGGCATCAGTCATCTTATATGGAAGGCCTTCTGTGAATTCTTTTATAAGAGGCAGGTCTATAGGAATAGCTATCGCTTTTTCTCTGTTTAATTTTATCCTTTCTCTTAAAACAAAAAGAGAAAGAATAAATAATTCTTCAAAAACAAATCTTCTTTTGGCTTCTTTGGCTAGTTCTAGAGAATCTGGAAAATGAATTTGCCAAAGAGCTTTTTTAAGAGGTAGAAAATCATTTTCTTTTTTTATTTTTTCCGGTAAGGAATCGGGAATTTGGTTTCTAAATTTTTCTAGTAAGGGTTTTACGATAAACCTCAGCCACTTAGAGGATAGTCCTTCTGTTTCAGGGTAAACAGGGATTAGTCTTCCCGTATGAGTTAATTCTTTACTTTGAAATCCTTTTAAGATTTTTTCATAGGCTGGGCTGGATAAATATTTTATGTTTCCTTTTGTTGTCACTTTTCCTGCCAGACAGACATAATCTCCTTTTTTAAAGGTATTTATAAGATAGTGCTGATTAAACCAGAGTGCTTTCATTTTTCCTGTTTTGTCTTCAATTACAGCTTGGGTTAAAATCATTCTTCTTTTAAAAGTTCTTATATTTTTTATATCCGTAATTTTTCCTTGGAAACAAAAAGGACCGCCTTCTTTGGCTTTTGCAATTGGAATTAAATTTGAAAAATCCTCATAACGGTGAGGAAAATGAAACAAAGTATCTCTGACGGTATTGATCCCTAGTTTTTTTAGTTTTTTTTGATATTGAGGTCCGACTCGGGGGAGTTCCTCAACGGGAGTAGATAACTGCATGATGTGCCCCCGGGAAGATTCGAACTTCCAGTCTTTTGGTCCGCAACCAAACGTTTTATCCATTAAACTACGGGGACGATACTTTAAATTATCATAAAATCAGCTTAAATTCAAATTGACTTAAGTGATTTTTATAAGTAGAATAAAAAAGTAATTGGAGGCGTGTCTGAGTGGTTTAAAGAAGCATCCTGCTAAGATGTTAAGGGAGTAATCCCTTCGAAGGTTCGAATCCTTCCGCCTCCGCCAAGATAATTTTTTATCGGCGCGACCCTAGTAATCGACAAGGTAGCGCGACCCGAGTGTTTACAAAACTTAATTTATGACCACATACAGATTGGCTATAGATGGTGACGACCTTGAACGTTACTATTGGGGTCTATTTATAAAAGATCAATTTCCAAGTTACGAAATTTTTTGGTTAAAATTTGTTGTGCCATTAACAAATCGGCCTAATGACGTTCATTTTAAAAACAATTCAGAGCTAGTTAAGATTGGGAAATCAGAATCTGATATATGTATCGCACAGCTTAATTATTCAATATTTAGGCATTTAATACGCTGTTTTGAAATCAGAAAGATAATTGATAATACCTCTCGGATAAATCAATTAGATTTAATATTAGAAGGGATGACTAGACTTGTAGGGTGTCATGATATAGCTTTTGAGTTGCTTGAAAGATTGGCAAATCCCGCAGATTACAAACCATTTATTATGAAAAGTGGAAAGAATGCAAAAGAAAAATGGCAAAAAGATAATAGGTATCCTCTCAAATTAATAAGGGACTACCGCAATAATCTAGTTCATGGTAGATTACCGTCGTCAATAATAGATGGGAGTAGATTATGTCTTCCTGCTATTGGAAAAGAATCTCAATATTTGGATTGGAGAAAAACAACTGATTTCAATAATCCTAAACGAGAAAAATATAAAAAAGATTTTCCTCATGCCTCAGATATATTAGAAAACGCATGGAACGAAACAATAGGTTACTTAGAAAATAATTGGAAAAATTTGTAAATATGGCTATCAATATTTGGATACTTTTTAGTATTATCGCAGCAATGCTATTAGTAGTGTTCTGGCGCAGACGAAATGCTGTCTGGGGCGGTCTAACGCTGGGAATTATTGTCGGTTTCATAACGGCCATTTTCTTTGCTTTTAAAGTAGGCGGGTTCAATTTATTTATTGTCGGCAAATTCGCAGTAGTAGGAACGCTAATAGGATTTATAGCAGAATTATTAGGAAAAGCTTCAGACCATCTAAAAAGAAAAAATTAGGCGCAAAAACTTATCTCGACCCACGTGCCTTAATTTAAGAATTAGCAAAATCGCCCCAAACACCTTAAAATTAAAGGTACTTAACCCGATTGTCCCGCACTTTTATGAATATACGTTTTTATTTTCAACAAATTAATAAGATTGACAAGGAAGAATTGGAAAAATATTTAGATGAAGAAAAATTAAACCGTTTGACTTGTTTGCTTAATCATGGCAGTTTGGCTTTGACAAAATTCGTGTTGAACGCCAAATACCATAAACATCACAATATTTTTGTGGTAAGATTGGGATTGGGATTTGCTAAAAACAATTTTGAAACGGAAGAATTGAGTCAGGATTTGATTAAAGCTTTTGATCTGGCTTTTGATAGATTAATCAGCCAATTGCGGAAATTAGAAAGTTTAAAGCATAAATAAAAAAAAGAGAGGTGGCTGAACGATAGTAGGCTGGCTTACTTGGAGGAGGTTTTGCTCAAAGAATACTCGAACTCCATTCAAAAAAAACACCGCCAGTTAAAGGTCTCTCCAGGGAGATTTTTTAATTAATTCTTGACAATATCCGTAGGAAATATAAAATGAAGTTAAACTTAAGATTAACTTAATATTATGATAAATCATAACCATTCTATAGTCGGACTTAAGGAGTTAAGAGAAAATATTGATAGTTATATTAGCGCCGTAGAAAAGGGTAGGTCTTTTGTTGTGGTCAGAAAATCAAAGCCGGTATTCAAAATCTCTTCTTTAGAAGAGTCAGACGATCTTTGGGAAAAAATAGTTGATTTTACTAAAATAAGAAAAGGAGGGATTGGTATTAATCAGCTTCTTGTTCGTCTCTAAAACCATGGATAAAATTCAAAAGGCATTAGAAAAGCTAACTTTAAAAGAAAAGAAAAAAGTAAAGGAAATTTTGATTAAGTTAAAAAATCAGCAGCTTAAAGGTTTAGATATTAAAAAATTGAAAGGCAGGGAAGATATTTTCAGAGTTCGCAAGGGACAGATAAGGATTGTTTATAAAACAGACTCAAAAGGCAGTATTTTTATTTTAACAATTGAAAGGAAAAGCGATACGACTTATAATTAACATATTTGGGTGGGGTGCTAGAGCGGTTGAATAGGCCGCACTTGAAATGCGGTATGCCCTAAAGGCATCGTGAGTTCGAATCTCACCCCCACCGCCAATCAGAAAAATTTAAAAATAGGCTAAAAATATGATTCAAAAAATAATTAATAAGATGCCTCTTAATTACCGTTGGAGATTGGCCATAAAAACAATACCTTTCGTGATAGCTATTGTTTTATTAAAGTTCGTTGTTCATTATTTGGGATATGAATTTTTGACTTTAAATTCACTTTTTACCGCAATAATCTCTGCAAATATTTTCTTAATTGGTTTTTTGATTTCTGGTGTTTTAGTTGATTATAAGGAAGGAGAGAAGTTGCCTGGGGATTTATCTGCTAGTATGGAAACAATGGTTGATGAAGGATTAATTATTTATAAAAATAAGAAAAGTCAGGAGGCAAAGAATTTTCTACTTAAATTGTCTCAGTTCAGTAATTCATTAGTAGATTGGTTTTATAAAAAAGAAAGAACAGAAAATTTAATGAAAAAACTTCTTTCTTTTAATGATGATTTTCTTGCTTTTGAGAGTCAGACGCAGGCTAATTTTATTGTTCGTCTGAAACAAGAACAAAATGTCATTAGAAAAATGATAAATAGAATTCATACGATCCGAGAAACTTCTTTTTTAGGAACAGGATATGCTATTGCTGAAATTATTACTTTTATTCTTGTTGTAGGTTTAATTTTTATTAAAATGGATCCGTTTTATGAAAGTATATTTTTTATTTCTTTTGTCAGTTTTATCTTGATATACATGATTTATTTTATTAAAGATCTTGATAATCCGTTTGGTTATAATAAGGAAGATAATCTAGTTGAGGAAGTTTCTTTAAAACCGATCTTAGATAGTCAAAAGAGAATAGAAGAATATTGTAAAGATTTAAAATAAATATTATTAAGTAAAAGCCGGTATTAAAAAGTGCCGGTTTTACTCTTTGTAATAATTAATTCTCTCGGGTATAATAATTTAGATAATTGTTTTATCGACATATGAGTATTATTGAAGTTAAAAATTTAACAAAACAATTTGGTGACTTTAAAGCCGTTGAAGACGTTTCTTTTAACGTGGCTGAAGGAGAGATTTTTGCTTTTTTAGGTCCAAATGGAGCAGGTAAATCTACTACGATTAAAATACTTACTACCCTTTTGAGTTCTACGAGTGGAGAAATTAAGCTTAACGGGTATAACCCTATTAAGAATCCGGATGCTGTCCGTCATTCTTTCGGTATTGTTTTCCAGGATCCTAGCTTGGATGATGAGTTAACAGCTTATGAGAATATGGAATTTCACGGAGTATTATATGGTATACCCGGAAAATTGAGAAAAGAAAGAATTGAGCATTTACTTAATTTTGTTGAATTATGGGACCGCAGAAATAATCTTGTTAAGGAATTTTCGGGAGGAATGAAACGTCGTTTAGAAATTGCTCGTGGCTTGTTACATCATCCTAAAATATTTTTTTTGGATGAACCTACTTTAGGATTAGACCCTCAGACTAGAAAACATATGTGGGATTATCTTAAAGAGTTAAACAGAACAGAAAAGATTACAGTGTTCTTTACTACTCACTACATAGAAGAGGCAGAGAATATAGCACAAAGAGTTGCTATTATTGATCATGGCAAGATTGTTGCTTTGGGCACTCCTCAGGAATTGAAAGAAAAAAATAATTCTAATTCATTGGAAGAGGCGTTCTTGTCTCTTACTGGTAAAACTATTCGTGATGAAGAAGCAAGTTCTACAGATAGATTGCGTACAAGGAGACGTGCTTGGACAAGAAAATAGTTTTAAAAAATATGTCAACTATTTATATATTGTGGCTTAGACAACTTAAACGTTATTTTCGTTCTAAATCAAGAATAATAGGCTCTTTAGCACAGCCTCTGCTTTTTTTGTTGGCCTTGGGGTATGGTTTTGGAGCAGTTTTTCAAAAAGCCGGAGAAGGCAGTTATATTAATTTTTTAGCACCAGGAGTTATTGGTATGAGTATTATCTTTACCTCAATTTTTTCTGGTATGGAAATTATTTGGGATCGTCAATTTGGATTTTTAAAAGAAACGTTGGTGGCTCCGGTTTCCAGATTTAATATTATGTTAGGAAGAACGTTGGGTGGAGCAACAGTTGCCACTCTTCAGGGTATTATTGTGTTTTTAATTTCTTTTATTGCCGGATTTCATCCTTATAATTGGGCTTTAGTACCAGCCTTGATTTTAGTTATGATGTTAGTGGCTCTTCTTTTTACGGCCTTGGGAACAATGATAGCCTCTCTTCTTGATGATATGCAGGGGTTTCAGTTAATTGTGAATTTTTTAGTAATGCCTTTGTTTTTTCTTTCAGGAGCTCTTTTTCCCTTAGAAGGTTTACCTAAAATTATTGATATTCTTGCCAAGATTGATCCTCTTTCTTATGGAATAGATGCTTTTAGGGCGCTTCTTATAAATGTTAGTCATTTTGGTTTAAGTACAGACCTTATAGTTTTGGGGGCAGTCACTTTTGTTTTTTTGTCTCTGGGCAGCTATTTTTTCTCTAAAATTCAAATTTAAATATTTTTTATTTTTGATTTAGTCATTTATTAAGGTTAATCCTTAATATTTTTTTATTTGCTTGATAAAATTTTTGTTTTTGCTAGACTAATCGAAAATAACCAAAAGGAGGGAGGTTATTTTGTTTTTTTAAATTGTTTCTTTGAAAATTAAATACACCGAAAAATATTGAAATTGGAGGAAAAATGATACAGGATCTCTTAAAAAGTTTTTCAGGCGTTTTTTTAAGTGATGACGCAAGGGAAGGAAAGGAAAGGTGGAGTCTTTTGAAAAAATTTCCGACTGTAAAAAAGGTGTTTATATTAGACACTAATGTTATGTGTGGAGATTATGAGTCAATTTCCATTCTCGCTAAAGACAATACTGACATGGTGGTTATTCCTTTGTCTAACATAGAAGAATTGGACAAAGTGAAAAAGAATGGCGGAGAGGTAGGTATGAATAGCAGAAGAGCTTCTCGGCGGTTAGATAAGCTTCGAGCCAAATATGCTTTGCCGGACGGAGCTGTAACCGAAACTGGAGGAATTGTTGTAGTTTATTTTTACAATGGTAATGGTTGGAATTTGTTGCCTAAATATTTTGACAAAAATACAGACAACAAATTATTAATCGTCGGATTGAGATGGCAGGAAACGGCAGAAGAAATAAAAAAGAAAACTAAAAGAGAAATATCTGTAACAATTGTTGCCAACGATATTAACGTAAGAATCAAGGCAAGCAGTCTTAGAGTTAATGCAGAGGAATATAAGCAGGATAAGACAGTTGAAGATATCCGTGATTTATATACGGGAGAAACATCAATCGATGTTATCCCGGAAGAAGAACCGGGAGTACGGTTAAAATTGAAAAAAGATCTTTCTATTAGTGCAGAATTATTATCTAAGTCAGTTGACTTAACTTCTTTATTCCCTAATCAGTGTTGTTATCTTCGATTTCAAGACAAAAGTTATTTGCTGGCTGTTTTTAAAAGAGCCAGAAATGAATTTGTTTACGTCCCTAAGCCGGGAGAATCAGGTAATTTTTATAAAAATTGCTCAATCTTGCCGATAAACGACGGCCAAGCTTTTGCTTTTTTTCTGTTAAATGATCCTTCTATAAGTGTTGTTACTATTCGAGGTACGGCTGGTACAGGTAAATCTGTTTTGGCTTTACAAGCGGCATTAAGGCAAATTACTCCGCCGTTTTTATCTAAAAAAGAACTGGGGCAGCATGATGCCATTTGTATGTATAAAAGGACTATTTCTTCCAGAGACGATGAGGGTCAAGGATGGTTAAAAGGAACGTTAGAAGAAAAACTCGCTCCTTGGAAAAGGCCTATATATCAAAGTCTTACGTTTATGCTTCAAGAAGAAATGGCTGGAATGAATTCTAAAAAGAAAACCAGCACACTTGCTCCTTTTGAGTATATAGCGGAAAATTATGAAAGAACGGGAAGACTGGAAGTCTTACCGATCTCATACTGGAGAGGAGAAAGTATTCATGGCAAATTTGTTATCGTAGAGGAAGGACAGAATTTAACCCATGATCAAATGGAAACCGGCGGAACAAGACCGGGTGAAGGAACAAAATTGGTGGTTATCGGTGATTTACTACAAATCGATGAACCAAATCTTACTCCGACCACTAACGGATTAGCTCAGTTAATTCATAAGATACATGATGAGGAAATTTTTGCTCATATTCACCTGACGGAATGTATAAGGTCAGAAACAGCAGAAATTTTTGCTCGAAAGTTCTCTCGTTACATTTAAATAAAAAAAGATAAGGACGGTGCGCATGCGCTGTCCTTTTTTATTTTTTTAAAATATAAAAAATATTGTCACTTATTAAAATTTAGCTTTAATTTACTCGTATGGTTTATTGTTTAACGGCTAGAAATGATTTAGAATTAAGGAAGATAAGGTTTTTGAAAGTTCTTTTATAAATTATTAGTTTCTTGATTTTTTATGATATACCAAACTTCGGTTTGTTATAGTATAATAAGTGAAACGTTCAGAATTATATTTCTAGAAATATTTTTTCAATACGTTAAAAATTATGA
>Ga0247841_10010677_pt1 | contig 12440 bp, 21 predicted proteins | sample LaCruzMarch2015__2_FD_192410 | JGI IMG/M metagenome (GOLD analysis project Ga0247841, IMG submission 192410) | Freshwater microbial communities from meromictic Lake La Cruz, Castile-La Mancha, Spain - LaCruzMarch2015_18m | ecosystem: Environmental > Aquatic > Freshwater > Lake | place: Spain... | reverse complement strand
AGGTAGATTAATTTATTATTTTTTAACGTATTTTCTATGACAAAAAAACAAGTAATATTTGGAGACACTGGTCGTCTCAGAATGCTCGATGGAATGAAAAAACTCCATGATGCAGTGGCTGGCACTCTCGGCCCTAAAGGCCGTAATGTGGTTTTCTCAAAAAGCTATGGACCTCCACAAGTGGCAAATGATGGCGTGACGATTGCAAAAGAATTTGATCTCGAGGATCCTGTTGAAAATATGGGAGCTGAGCTGATCAAAGATGTTGCGAGTAAAACCAATGACGCGGCAGGAGATGGTACAACGACTGCCACAGTTTTGACCTATGCTATGATTTCTGAATGACTTCGAGAGATTCGTTCCGGTATCAATGCGATAGAGCTCAAAAATGGTATGAGGCTCGCTGCGGCCGAGGTTATTAAAGAACTCGTGACACAATCTCGTCCCGTTACCACCTCTGAAGAAATTGCTTCTGTTGCAACTATCTCTGCTCAAAATGCAGAAGCTGGTCGGATCATCGCTGAAGCTATGGATAAGGTTAAACGCGATGGTGTCATCACTATCGAAGAAGGGAAGACTTTTGGAATGACGGTTACTGTCACAGAAGGAATGCAATTTAAATCAGGATATATTTCACCATATATGATTACTGATGCGGAGAAGATGGAAGCTCGCTACGCGGATATTCCTGTTCTTATTACTGATAAAAAGATTAGTTCTACCAAGGAAATTCTAAAACTTCTCGAAGCATTATTGCAATCAGGCAAAAGGGAAATGGTGATTATTGCAGAAGATATTGATTCAGAAGCACTCACAACGGTCGTTCTCAATAAGCTGAAAGGTGTCTTCTCTATTCTCGCTATCAAGGCACCATGATTTGGAGAACGTCGAAAAGAAAATCTCGCTGATATTGCCCTCCTTACTGGCGCTTCTGTTGTCTCTGAAGAGATTGGATTGAAACTTGAGCACGTTGGTCTCGAGGTTCTTGGAAAGATTGATTCCATTACAGCAACCAAAGAAACCACAACTATCGTTGCGACCCAAGCAGATAAATCTGAGATAGAGCATCGTATCGTCGAAATCCGTCGTATGATAGATAAGACTGATTCTGCGTATGATTCAGAAAAGATGAAAGAGCGTCTCGCTCGACTCGGTTCTGGTGTAGCTGTTATCAAGGTTGGTGCTGCGACAGAAGTCGAAATGAAAGAACTCAAGCTTCGCCTCGAAGATGCTCTGAATTCTACTCGTGCTGCGGTCGAAGAGGGGATTGTCCCTGGTGGAGGCGTCGCACTTCTCAAGGCTGGAAAAGCTCTCGATACTTTCAAAGCTCCAAATAGTGATCAACAAATCGGTGTTGAGATAGTCAAACGCGCCCTCAAATACCCAACACAAAAAATCGCTGAAAATGCTGGCCAAGAAGGTTCTGTGATTATCAATAAAATCCTCGAACATCCAGAATTTCAGTATGGATATGATGCAGCAAAAAATGAATTCACTGATCTCGTGGCTGCTGGTATCATCGATCCAACCAAAGTTCCACGCACAGCCCTCGAAAATGCGACATCTATTGCAGGTATGTTCCTGACAACAGAAGCCGTCATCTACGAGGTCCCAGGTACCAAAGAAGCGCCTATGGGCGGTGGTGGTATGTGAGGTATGGGATGAATGGGTGGTATGGGGATGATGTAGTCAGAAGAAAAAGGGAATAGAAAAAGAAAAACAGAAGAATATTGATTTTAAAAACACCTCTCGTATGTGAGAGGTGTTTTTAAATAAAAGTTGATTTTTATCGAAAAGATCGAGTCTCTGAGAGACCATCAGTTCTCGAACAAGTGATATATCACCTTTCACCATTCTTATCAATAGTTTTGATTATTTTAGGATTACCACCCATTGTAGTCACTACTTCAAGCTGTGTAATATTGGTGAGAGGAAAACCTGTCCCATCATCTGCTATTGGTTCTCCTCAATCTATTTGTGCTGTCATTTTCATAGTACCATCACTCGTGATTCTAAAATCTGACTCTGTTGATTTTATTACATTTAGTCCAGGAATTGTCTTGATTCTTCCTTCCCAAGCAGTCGTGAGTTTCGATCCTTCAATTTCTTGAATTCTTTTTTCCAGAGCCTGTTTTCTTGCAGGGGCTATTGTATTATTTTTGTCCGCGGCAAGTACCTGTTGAATTGCTTGAGTTTCCGTTAAGCTCATGAAAGATAATCCTTTAAAGGAACCTATTATCATATTTCATTTGTATTTAACATTATATACTTCATTAGTTTTTACTGTGGGATCACTTTTTGGTACCTTTTCCAGCGTAATAGCTCAGAGTTTGGAAAGTGAATCATTTATCTCTTTGAGATTGAATGATTCAGGTGTCTCAATGTTAATGGGAATTTTTTTTTCAAAATTACCTGTAGGGGTTTCTGGCATAGTATTAATATGATAAAAATAAAAATGTAGAATTAATCTACAACAATATTGTAACACACATAAATACATCTTGCAAGTATTTTAAATCTCTTTGTTTTCTCATAAAATTTGTGCCACCCTAAATTCTCTATAGCGAATGAGAGATTTTGTCCGATGAAGGATGGAGAGATGCTCGAAGTGCGAAGTGTTTTTTTATCTTTAAAAAATATATTTGACTAGATTGACAATATAGAGATAATATTTTTATAAATTATCTCCATGTGAAATATAAATGTCCAGGGAACTCATACCGCGATAGTGACACCATTTAGAGATTGAGAAGTGGACTATGATGCTTTGAAAGCCCTCGTCTGACAACAGGTTTCCGGTAAGGTCGATGGTCTTGTGAGTGTTGGGACGACTTGAGAATCACCGACATTAGATCCTAATGAGCATATATCTGTGATACGAAAAACAGTAGAATATGCAGGAGGACAATGTTTGGTTATCTGAGGCACTGGCTCGAATTCTACAAAAGAAGCCATCGAATACACCGGTGAAGCTGAGGAGGTGTGAGCCGATTGAGCTCTGATCGTGGCACCATATTATAATAAACCAACGCAACAATGAGTCTTTTTGCATTACAGGGAGGTCGCAAAACATACGAAACTGCCTATTATTCTTTATAGTATTCAGGGAAGATGCTGAATCGAGATCAGTATTGATACTGTTCTGAAGCTGGCTAGAGAATGTCCAAATATTATTGCGATCAAAGAAGCAGGGTGAGATGCAAATAAAGTGAGAAATATGAGGGTAGCTCTTGATGAGGCTTGATTACAGGATTTTCAGATACTCTCGTGAGACGATGGACTGACGTTGCCGTTTATGAGTGTGGGTGCCAGTTGAGTTATCAGTGTGGCATCAAATATCATACCATCGGAAGTATCAAGTATGGTTCGTTTGATGAATAAAGGGGATATAGTAGGGGCTCAACGCATAGCCCTAAGATTTAATCAGTTATTTAATGACCTCTTTATAGAGAGCAATCCTGTACCAGTAAAAGCAGCTTTAGCAGCGATGTATCCAGATGTTTTTACTCCAGATGTACGGTTGCCACTTTGTAGACTTTTGGAACCAAATAGAGCACAATTACTGACTACCATGCAACAAATCTGACTTGTGTAGGTTACCCCAGTGTATATCAAAAAAATAGCCCACATTCTCTGTGGACTATTTTAATTATTTTTTGGCAGAGCAGCTGGGAATCGAACCCAGATCAAAGGCTTTGGAGGCCCTCATACTAACCGTTGTACTACTGCTCTATATCTCTTAAATGTGATGTGATTGTAGGAAAAAAATCGAAAAAGACAAAACTATTTGCTTTTTGACCCATAATGGAATATCCTAGAAGGGTAGAATATAAATTTTTTATATGACTGAAAAAGATTTTTGACAGGATGCCTTTGTTCCAAAAGAATTTCAAGAAGTTCCGCAAGAGCATTGAGATACTCAATATGAGGGAGTTTTAGATAAAAACGAAGACACACTCACGGGGCTAAAAAATGACATATATTGAGAATCAAAAGAAAAAGAGCCAGTATCCGAAATTACGCCTGAGGAGGTTGAACAATTAACAAGACGTAATAAAAGAGGTGGAATTCCTATAAGCTAAAATATATGACATCTTCTCTGACTTATCTTAGCGACAATGAAATCATAGAATGATGTATCCCTGGTATCGTCGAACATCTTCAAAATATTGGATGGAATGATGGAGAAATATTGGTGGATATGAGAAAGTCATTTGTGTGTGCCCCGCTCAATGGGAAAACTATTTTTATTGCATTTGTTTCGTATCAGAACACATGGTACTATATTGTGGCGTCTTATAAAGAGAAAGATAATCTTATCGAAGTACAGGATGATTTGCGTTTATTAACTTTTGAAGAAATAGAATCTTTGAGAAATAGGGGAGTCATCATATAAATATTCTAGATAACATTAATTTTAAAATGATAATCGGATTATATCTCATATGTCTAGGAATCGATATCGAAGAGTAAAATATGCGAACGATTTTTTAGCTGTATAAAAGATTTTCATGTATAGAAAAAAGAAAGATAACAATATTTGCATTTTTCTCCTGAATAGGATATTATGGATAGGTATTTACAAAATATAGTATGCCTGGAACATGAGAAATTCGTAAAACGGGGTCACCATTTTCAAACGATATTCGTGATATCTGAGATGAGAAAGAGAAAAAATCACCCAAAGAAAACACAAAAACGTCTGAAGAAATAAAAGACGAGACAAAAAAAGAGAATAGTCAACAAGCATGAGTGTTAAAGAAAAAAGTAGATGAAGAAGTAAAACCATCAAAAGATGCGGAAAAAACATTGCAGAAATCGAGTACTTCCACGACAGCTCCTGAGACTTCTCGAAAATCAACCGATACACCAAAACCAGAAACATCAGAAAAGCCCAAGGAGAAAACTCCAGAATCAGAAAAACCAAATAATACACAAAAACCAATTGATAAAAATGCTCTTCCAAATCAACCCGTTTCAGAAACACAATGAACCAAACAAAAAGTAGATGGTGTCTCTGCGGATCATCCTTCTGCTTCTGCCCCGCCATCCAAGGATGCGTCATCTGCTCAGTCATCAATTGCATCACAAAATACTCCTTCTCCAGAGACACCAACAAAACCAGCAGAACCTGCGAAACCAACAACAGAAACGCCAAAACAAGAATGACCAAAATCAACCCCTCTTGAAACTCCGAAGAGTTCTTCACAAAATGGAACTCCAGAAGCAAACCCTTCAAAGCCAAAAACAGAAACACCAAAAACAGAAACACTTCCTACTAAAGATGCTCCTCAAACATCATCCTCAGGCGTCCCTGATTCTTCTCCAAAACCAACAGAAACGTCAAAGGTACCAAGCTCTGATTCTCGTCAAGGATCAGTGGAATCTTCAGAGTCTGGGAAAAGAAGGACTCGAGAAGAGATCGGTCGTCAATTTACCGAAACAGCCACACGAACTGCAGAGAAAGATCCTGCATTTAAAAAAGCATATGGAGATTACCAGCAAGCACAAAAAGATTTTGCAGCAGAAAGCAATCGATATGCTGATACAAATAGTCGCTGGAGTGGGGTTTTGTGGAATGGTATTACTGGTGGTAGTGCTGATAGGTCTCTTCAAAAATCTTCAGAAAGACTCGATGAACGTCGTGAGGCAATGACACGGGCAGCGGATTCTGTCCAATGACTAACAGAGTCAGATAAACGATCTCTTCGTAATTCAACCCTTTCAGAAGACTCCTCTATAAATCAACAAAATATCGCTATTGCTAACAATCTCGCCGAATCCTATGGACAACAAGTATGAGAGCTACGAACATTGCGAAATGCATCAGGAGCGGTTGCTCTTGGTACAGCAGCTGTTTTGACTGGCGGTGTAGCATTAGAAGGTGCTGCCTTATTGGGTGGTTCATCAACCTTGGGAGGGGCATTATTGGCTGGATGAGGAACAGTAGCAGCCGCATGAACCACATTATGACTTATCGGTTGAGCGTATGAATTAGCTCGAGGCGAAGTAGAAACTCTTGGCACATCTCGTATTACAGGGGAGTCACTCGGTGATACTGCTAATCGTCTCGGCCCTGTCATAGAAGAGAGAACAATGAAGAGTATGGATGCTGGTTCAAAAATTGGTGCAGGTGTAGGTATGGCAATGGCCACTTGAAACCCTCTTGTTCTTAGTACTACTTTATCTGCTCTTGGAGCTAAGGGCGCTACTGATGCGATGCATAATGCTTGAACCGCTCATCAGGAAGCGACAAATCTTGAACAACAATCACAAGAAGCACGTTCTCAAGGGGATACTCATGAAGCTGATAAACTTCATCAACAAGCAGAGTTAAAGAAATTGGAAAGAAATCTCAGTGTTGGTGATGCGGCTATAGCAGCAGGAGGAACACTTCTGGCGGCTCGTGCTATGGGTAAAGGCCCCACCACAGAACCATATATTGATATGTGAGATGGCGGCCGGAGAACACCAATAAATGATTTAAGAAATGTGTCACAAGAGAATCCTTTGGCAGGGCGCTCAATGCAAGCAGAATTGGATGGTTCAAGAATATGATGAGAAAATGTGTTAGAAAGACGTTCCCCCTGAATTACTCCGTCGTGAGAAAAAGGTCCAATGTTATCCTCATCATCTCCATCATGAAGTAGAACATGAACACTACGTTCACCTGAAGCGTCTCCTCCGGTTTCCGCAGACCAAATTACCCCCACATCAAACAAGCCAACACCAGCTCCAAGCCCTCGAGAGTATCGTTTTGATGCAGAACGTAAAACAGAGTATCATTTGGATGGAAAAATTTATCAAAATCCTGTTCCAGGTTCAACTAAGGTTATGACAGGTGCCACACGTCGTCCATGATGACCAACCATGTTTACTGAACTGAGAGTGTCACCAGATAAAAAGTCATATACATATATTGCCAAAGAAGAAGGTTGACAGGGTAGATCTAGAGTTCGTGTTTCAAATAAGACACCAAGCGTTGTCCCAGAATCATGAGATTCGAGACCACTTACTTTTTTTGATAAGAGATGATATGGACTAGGCGGTCTTGAGCCGGAAATTGTACGGAAAAGATGATATGATCCGAAAAGTGGCTTAAATTTTGAGGAGATTAGTCAAACGCATGGAAATCACCCATGACCGAGTATTACAAGTTATGCTCCAAAATGAGAAAAACCACCATTACCGCCAGAACAAAAACAGAGAGCTTTAGCTATTGACCCATTTTATAAAAAAGAGCTTGACTTAAGAGCTGCGGAAGAACGCAGTTGGGGACAATCATCACCTTCGCCTTCATCATCTTTTAAGGATAGTCTTACATATAGAACATCTAAACTTGAGGAACGCACAGCACAACAGACGCCGGCTAGACCATGGGAAAGTCCTTCTTTAGCTGCAGAGAAATTAGCACGACAGAGACTTAAGTCTGAATGAATGTCGCCGTCTCAAGTGGACGCATCCATGAAAGCAAATACAGAACAAAGTCGTACTCAATTTCTCGAGGATTTGGCCACGGAGAAAGGAATCGATCTAAAATGATGGTCTCCATCCCGCAAGGAAGAGATTTTGAGATGATTAGAGAATGAGCGCTTGTCTCAATTGGTAGAACAAGAAAAACCACTCCATCAGGCATGGGAAAAATTAAATACCGAAGCCCGCAGAAGAGAGGGGTTTCATACTGCTGAGAGAGATGGGATATTAAATTCTCCTCTCTTGAAGAATCGCAATCCAAATGATGCACCAACACCAGAAGTAGCACAGAAACTCCATGAAGTCGAAATACATAATAAAGCCGCACAAGAAGCCCGTGATACTATGCAGAGGTATCAAATGCATCAAGAGGATCGACATGCTTATAATATTATGAAGGGGAGGGAAACAGCTGCACAGGAACAAGCACGTATTCAGGAACGACAGGGTGACTTGAGGGCTCAAGAAGAAGCCCAGAGACGGGAAATGGAGACGAGACGGCAAGAAGGTGAACGATTACAACAAGAACGCGAGGAGAGAGCAAGGAAAAGACGAGATGAGATACTACGTGCTAAACAACTTATCCCAGAAGAAGAAAGGATTCCTGCTAATGAATAATCTCTCTTATGTCACCCTTAGACACAAATCCTACAAACACAGATGATATGAGTGAATTTACTTATAGTTGGAGTCTTGATGAAATCTTGGAAGGAGTATTGCCAGAAGTGATTCGTTTCTTCCACTCGAAGAAGTATCTTCAACCAATAAAATTAATTCCAGACCGTAGTAAGGTAATGGTGAAAGATGATTGAGACACTTTCTGTCTTCTCTGCGTGCAGTACAACAATCAGGAATATTATATTTATTGTCCATATCGTCCTTCTGGTGAGGTGCTTCAGATTGATTTTGATATGATTGATTTCTTGGAACCTGATTTGGTCTCTGAACTACGTGGGAAGGGTATTTTACCACCATCAGAAAACCCCTCATAGACGAGGGGTTTCCTTGATTTAGTGACCTAGCAGTATTAAATGCTGTATCGTTTAAATCCGATAAGCATATCACCACCGAGATATTGCTCGATTGTGACTTCAGGATTGACGACAAAAGGTTGTGTCATGAGTGTGCCTTCCTCGACGAATTTTTTCATCTTTCCTTCGATAATATGAGCGAGGATATCTTCTGGTTTTCAAGTGTTTTTTGGATCCTGTTTCATCATATCGAGTTGGACTTCTTTTTCATGAGCGATGACCTCAGTAGGGAAGTCAGAGACACGGAGAGCATTTGGATTTGTTGCAACAGTATGCATAGCGACTTGTCGGACTTTTTCTCCATCTGTGCCAGCTTGTGCTGCCACGATAGCGGCTACTTTACTATTTGAGTGAACATACGTTCCGACGACAGGTGCCTCGACGATATCGAGTGGACCGAAGACGACATTTTCTCCTGTTTGTTGGATGATATCAGACATACGAGGCATAAATGCTTCTTTTGCAGCATCTACAGAGCCAGCCTTGATAAGCGTATCTATGAGTTCATTGATAAAACCAGTGAAGTTGTCAGTTCGTGCCACAAAGTCTGTCTCACATGTGAGAGAGGCAATGTAGGCTTTGTTTCCTTCAGTACGGATGACGATACGACCCTCATGGGTTGCATTATCAGCACGTTTCCCAGCCTTTGCGATACCTTTTTTTCGAAGCTCATCGATAGCGGCGTCGATATTTCCACCTGTTTCTTCGAGTGCCTTTTTGCACTCAGTGATAGAGACACCAGTAGCGTCTCTGAGTTGTTTAATAAGTTCTAGAGTAACCATAAAAATAGGATTAAAATGTAAATATGTTTTTGTTTTTTCTCCTCAAAATTGCGTTGAGAGAGAAACTATTCTGCTGCTTCTGTTTCTGGAGTTTCTTCTGTTTCTACTGCTGGAGTTTCTGTTTTTTCTTCTGGCTTTTTATGCATTTTCCCGGCTGCGGATGCAGGACGTTCTGTCTTTTTCATAGCATCAGCGAGTTCATCGACGATGAATGTGATAGACTTGAGATTATTGACGTTGCCTGGAATAAAATGAGTACAAAGTTTTGGTTGACCAGTTGTTCCAAGGAGAGCAAATACTGGGATATTGAGAACATTTGCTTCTTTGATCGCTTGAGCTTCGTAGTGACCATCGATGACGAAGATACCGTCTGGGCATTTCTTCATCTCTTTGATACCTTCGTAACGCTTTTGGAGACGAGCAAGTCGTGTCATCACCATTGCTTTTTCTTTTTTGCTGAGACGATTGATCTCGCCTGTTTCGATATCTTTTTGGATTTTATTGTATTCACGTACTTGCTTTTTGATGGTTGCATAGTTGGTGAGGAGGCCTGGTACCCAGACGCTTGTGACGCTCGAATGACCAGTTTTTACAGCGAGATCTTCTGCGATTTTTTGTACCTGGACTTTGCTTCCTACGATGAGGAGCTCTTTTCCAGATTTACAAAATTCAGACAAAGCTGTCTTCATTTCTGCGAGCATTTTCTCAGTTTTTGTAAGATCAAAAACATGAATGCCATTTTGAACCCCATGAATATAAGGTTTCATCGTAGGTGACCAATGACGAGTGTCACTACCGATATGTACTGCGTGGTGCAGCATGTCTTTTATGAGAGACATAAGAAAAAAATAAAAAAATAATCCTTAACCTCTTATTTGCATAGCCAGTTTCTGAGGCTTCAAAATTTCTTAATTTCTGAAGAGGACAGACTGTATCAAACACGAGTGGGCTGCTCATTTTCCGAGCAACGTGGGTAGTATAAGGAATTTCTCTCTTTTGCAACTTTTTATGGCAAGAATTTGCATTGTAGGAAAAAGTGTGGCATACTATGGATAGTTAATAATTTATTATGACAACCATCGATACGAATCCGAATCAAAATATCTTGGATAAAAAGCCCAATCCTACTGAGTCTTATCAGGGGGAACGAGATAAAGATATACTCAAAGATGAACTCCAAAAGTGGTCTAAATGAGAGGATAAAGAAAAGGCACGCGAGATAGATAAAGTGGTCAAAGATATTGTTGCTTTTCCCCGTTCTCCGGCTGAGTTAGAGGGGATATTGAGTCAGTTACCAATCGATAAAAGATTTATCGTTGAAAAAATGATTCTCGATGAACAAAAACATCAGATTGCCACGATGTCACAAGAAAGATATAAACAATATCTTCAAGCACAATTCCCAAGTGGTGTACCGGCAAATGTCTCAGAAATAGCTCTTGCGATGGTGACAGACACTTCTGAAATGTATAAAACAGCTCAAAAAGAAATAGAAAAAACGACTGCAGGAGAAAAACCTTCTGAAATCGCAAAAAATGAACTTAGAACTGATCAAAGAACCGCGGTAGCGGCTACACAATGAGCAGAAAAACAAACACAAGATGTCACTTATGATGTAGGACATATTACCTAAATTATGCCGACCACCCCCTATAATAATAAACCGACCGAAGAGATACTGCAATACAAAAAAATGATTGCCGATCTTCAACAAAAAAAGCTTGAAGAATTTGATTTTGATGCGATCTTTGAAGCGAATACAGTCGTGCGTAATTTTTTTGAAAAATGGGATAATCAGGATGGTGTGAAGCTGGTAGATCGTATGACGAATGTGATGAAAAATCTCAAAGTTCTTGTAGATTTCGTAAAATGACGACGGATTAGTGTGGAAATGGGACAAAAAGAGCTGGCAGAATTTCAAGTAGAACTTAAAGAAATCAACCAAATGCTTGACTCATTTGTTGGTGTGTAAATTAATAGAGTATTTTTAACCATTTTATTATGCCAGTACCATGACAAGAAAATGTCAAATCTTCCTCTAAGCTTAAGGAAATTCAGACACCAGAAACACCATCCGTTTCGGATACTATAGCAAAAAGTGATACGGCGAAAAATGAACTCGAGGTATCAAGGAAAGGAATAAAAAATACTGGAAGTCGTCTCACTGATTTGCGTGAAAATGCAGACAGAATCGATAAACAAGTTTCCATTATGAATAAAAAAGTTTGACGGTATTCAGATGCACAAGAAAACAGTACAGATGTATAGTCCTATCAAATATTTGCAATTGTGGGAAAAATAAAGTAATATAGGTATATCTTTATATATTCCTATGGTTGTAACTACTCCCGAAAAAAAGAAATCAAATTCCGATATAATTGAGGATCCATCTCGAGACCTGGATGTTCCTGAGAATAATATAAAGAAAGAAAAAACATTAAGACGTTCTGTACCGAAGCTCACGTCTGAACAATTTCAGCAGCATCTCAATGCAGATCCAAAACTCAAAGAAGCATATCTCGAGCATCAATCTACAATTGAAAGACAGAAAAAAGCTAATGAACGAGTGAAGAATACTGGATATTTTGGTACCCTATGGGGTGGTATTACAGGCGACAGCGGTTTAGATGATTTGGCAAAAATAAATGAAGATACAAATGCTGCAAATACTAAATTTCGAAATGCGCTTGATCAAAATTCATGATATTCAAAGGAACTAAAACAACAGCTTATTGGTTATAAGCTCTGAGCAGATTCTGGCGTTAATGCTGCTACAGCACAAGCTGCTGGCGATGCTTCAGAAAGAGCGAATGATTATAAAAATGCTACAATCGCTACGGCGGTTGGTGCTGGGGCATTGGCAACAGGTGGATTTGTTGGCTGAGTTGCTTTAGCTGCTGGTGGTACTGCATTGGCAGCATGAGAATGAACATTACTCACCTTATGATGAATGGCTGCATGAGGAGCCTTAGCTGCTGACATATGAGCGCGTTGATACTCACTTGCAAGAGATGGATGAGGAGTTATGATGGGGAAGAAATGACCTTCAGTAAATGAGTACATTGAGAATCAAAATCAAGCCGGATTTCAGGGGAGAGTATTATGAGCGGCCCTTCCTCTTGCAGCCGTTCCTGCATGAGCCGCTGTGCTTGCC